>JABAOE010003783.1_pt1 | contig 32445 bp, 33 predicted proteins | sample 7062141 | NCBI WGS metagenome assembly JABAOE01 (sample SAMN14538627, study PRJNA623070) | marine sediment metagenome | biome: marine biome [ENVO:00000428]; feature: marine pelagic biome [ENVO:01000023]; material: deep marine sediment [ENVO:00002113] | place: India: Gulf of Khambhat ...
GGACATGATGTCCGATGAGGGCCGATCGATCGTTCGTCGCCACCAGATCCCCTTCCCTCCGGCGATCCTCGTCGATGGTCGATATCACTCCCACGGCAGGGTGTCGGAGAAGAAGCTGCGCATGGCCCTAGATCTCGTCACCGGAGGCCGTTGACGTGGAGGGCGTGTTCCTCGGAGGCTCGCTCCTCGCCGCGTTTCTCGCCGGCGCCATCGCCCTCTTCGCCCCCTGCTGCATCGTTTTCATGTTTCCTTCCTACCTGGCGGTAGCGGTGCGGAACCGTCGGTGGCGGCTCGTCCCGCTGACCCTCGTCTTTGCTGCCGGCATCGCCGTCGTCCTCGTTCCGGTGACGCTCGGCGTCAGCATGCTCACCAGGTCGCTGCTCCGGTTCCACGGGCCTCTCTATGCAGCCGGTGGGGCGCTGCTGCTGTTGCTCGCCGTGCTCGCAGTGACCGGCAAGACGTGGACGCTGCCGATGATGGGCAGTGCGCCCGACGTTGCGCGCACCGACACGGCCGGCGTCTTCGCGCTGGGCGTGTTCTCCGGAGCGGCGAGCGCATGCTGCGCGCCGGTACTCGCCGGAGTCGTCACACTCTCGGCGGTGTCGCCGAGCCTCTACCAGGGTGTCGCCCTCGGGCTCGCGTACGTCTTCGGCATGGTGTTCCCACTGGTCGTGCTCACGGCGCTCTGGGACAGGGCGGGGCTCGGAGACAGACCACGGCTTCGGGGGCGGACCGTCCGGTGGAGCATCGGCAGGTTCTCGTTTGTCACGAACACGTTCGACCTCGTTGCAGGCGCCATGTTCTCGGTCATGGGTGTCGTGCTCCTCGTCGTCGCTGCCACCGGTGCCACCGTCGCCACCGAGTTCCAGGCCGGCCTCTCCGAATGGCTCCAGGAGACCGCACAGCCCTTGGTGGCGTGGCTCGAGCCCGTTCCCGACGTCATCGTCGGGCCGGCGCTCGTTGCGATCGGTGTGACCCTCGCCGCGTTGTCCGGCAGGCGCCGCGGGGCTGCCGGCGAGCCGCCGGAGGAGGACGAGCCGCAACCCCATGAGATCTCGCCCACGGAGGTACCACGATGAGCCGACAGGCGGACAGCAAGAAGAAGCAGGCCTCGTCCGGAGCGCGAGCAGTCCGGAGCCGATCCTCTCCGTCGCGTCCGGCGCCCCACCGAAGCGGGGAGCTTCCGAAGGTCTGGACCTGGCTCGGTCTTCTCATCCCGGCGGCGCTCATCCTCGGCGCCGTCATCTTGGGAGGCGGCGAGGTGGGCGACCCGGCAAACGTCGGCTCTCCCGCTCCCGACTTCGCCCTGCCTACGACGCTAGGTACGGAGGTATCCCTCGACGACGCCGTCGCCGAAGGGGACGCGCTGCTCTACTTCTCGATGGGTGTCGGATGTGACGGCTGTTTCGCCCAGATACCGGAGATCGAGGTGCCACTGCGCGACATGGGCATCAACCTCGTCTCGGTCATGGTGCAGCCGTCGTCGCCCGTCGCCGAGACCGCCGAGCGGTTCGGGATCCACAGCCCGATCCTCATCGATGAGGACCGCAGCGTCTCGACCGCCTACGAGATGCTGGGCATCTATGGGCACTCCGACCGGCCGAGCCACAGCTTCGCGCTCGTGGGCCCGGACCAAACGATCAAGTGGGTCAAGCACTACTCCACCATGTTCGTGCCGCTCGACGCCCTCGTCGCCGACCTCGGCGCGGTCTGACGGCGGCCTTGACCTTCCACTCGACTAGAGGGTGTACGTTCGACACCGAGGCGCGACGGGAGCAACACGGATGACCAAGTTGGCAGGGCCCGGTGCGCTGTGCAGCGACAACACGGCCGGCGTGGCAATGGCAGTACCGGCACGGACCGGCCACGGGTATCCCCTCGCGCTGGGGCCCATCGCACAGAGGCCCATCGTGAGCCGCTCCCTCACCGTGCCGTTCCCGACTCGGCCGGGGTTCCCACGATCGGGGACACCGCAGCCCGGACCGCGAGCGAACGGCCCGTCCCTCTCGGCAGCCTCCTGTGACTGTCGGGTCCGTGCGAACGGAGAAGGGCATGCCGATGCATGCCTCGAAGCGGGTACCAACTTCGTTCACTGGATCGACGGGTCGGGGGCGCGCAACCAAGACGTCGGCGGCAAGGCTGTAGGGCTCGATCAACTGGTGGCCGAGGGGTTCCCGGTGCCGCCGACCGCGGTGGTGACGTCTCAGGCCTACGCCGCGTTCGTCGCGGTGAGCGGCCTCGAAGGTCGCCTAGCCCATCTCTCAGGGAGGGACCTGCCGCGGCCCGACGACCTCCTCTCCGAGCGGCGACAGGTGGACCGACTCTTCCTCGACGCGATGCTGCCCGCCAATCTCGAGAGCGCCATCAAAGCAGTCGCGCGCCAGTTGCTCGAACGCGGACGCATTGCGGTGCGATCCTCGGCGACCGTTGAGGACTCGTCGTCGGCGTCGTCCGCTGGTCAATACCGGACCGTTCTGGACATAGCGACCGAGTCCGGCGCTCTCGACGCCGTCAAGCTCTGTTGGGCCTCGCTGTGGGCGCCGTCGGCGCGCGCCTATCGAATTCGGGAAGGCGTGGACGACGACGCGATGGCAATGGCCGTCGTCATCCAGTCGATGGTCGCAGCCCGGCACGCCGGAGTCGTGTTCACGGTCGACCCATTCGACGGCCCCGACGTCGTTCGCGTCGAAGTCGTCGAGGGCCTCGGTGAGGCTCTCGTCTCCGGGAAAGTCACGCCCCATGCATACTTGATCGATCGCGACACGCTCTCGGTCGGCCGCGTCTCGCCGGATGCCATTCCCGGCTTCCTCGAAGACCTAACGCGAATGAGCCTGCGGGCCGAGGCCAGGCTCGGGGTGCCGCTCGACATCGAGTGGGCGCACGACGGTGACAGTCTCTTTCTCCTCCAGGCGCGTCCGATCACGGCCAGGCACACGCGCCGCTCCGACGACGACGGGTTCGACACCCTCCCCGAAGACGGCGCCATCTACACCCCGACGGGGCTTGCCGAGATGCTGCCCGGTGTCCTCCCGCCGCTTCTGTGGACCATCAATGCCCCGATGCTCGACGGCGCGTTCCGGCGTCTGTTCGCGGATCTCGACATCGCCCCACAACCGACCGCAGGCGCCTACATGGCGTTGGGACGATTCCGGGGTAGGGCGGCATTGAATCTAACGGCGCTTCGGAGAGCCGCCGCCTCGATGCCTGGAGGTGCCGCTGCCGAGGTCGACCGGCAATACCTCGGTCGCGCCCTCATCGACGACGAGCGCGACGACCACGCCACGGCCAGCTTGCTGGGTGGCTTCCAGGCGCTCCGCGTGCGGAGAGAGCTCGAGGACGACGTGGCGCTCCTCGCGGACGCCGTCGACTTCGTCCTGGCGCTTGGCGTTGATCCGACCAGCCTCTCGGTGCAGAGGTTCCTGTCCTACCGGGACCAGATTCGTGATCTCGCCTGGCGCGGCTACGAGGCCGAGGTTGCCTCGTCTGCCGCCGCGGCGGCCGCCTACCGGGCACTGCAGTCGGCGCTCGGCCGCTGGGTGGGCCCAAGTGAGGCCGCCATCTGGTCACAGCGTTTGACGACGGCCCCCGCAACGCAGACCCGGCAGTGGACGAGCCGCGCACGCGCCTTGTGGGCCCTCTATGTCGAAGGTGTCCGTGGGATGCCTTCGTGCAGTGACGTGCTGGCGGGTCCCGTCGAGAGCATGGAGAATCGGCTCGAGGCGCTCGGCGTCGACGGTGCCCAGCTCATGACTGCCGTGAGGCGCACGGTGCGCCATCTCGGGAGTAGGTCCGTGTACGGAGGCCCGACCTGGGACGAGGACGAGCGCACCGTGTGGGGCTTGATGGGCTCCATCGCCGCGTGTGACTTCGCGAGAACCGAAGCGGGGCCGGAGTTGGGCACCTCAGCCGTCCCCGCGCCCCGCGCCGAGGCGCTCGCCGAGCTCTACTCGATGCTGCGTCGATCGTGGCGGTGGCGACTAACACGCATCCTCACTGGCCAGGTCGTCGATCTGCGTCGGCGCATGATTCGCAAACTCGCCGACGACGCGTTCGCTCTTCTTGGTCTGCGGGAGACGGCGAAACGGGCGCTCCTCATCCTGGGAGGTGAAGAGCACCGGCTCATCAACGAGGCGGCGCGGCGACTCGTTGCCTCCGGCATGCTCGCCTCGAGATCGGATGTCATGTTGCTCGCCGACGAGGAGCTCCGCCAGATGCTCCAGGGCGTCGAGCCCCTGTCGGACGATGACCTGACGCGACGCAGGGACGTCCTGGCTCACACCGCCGGCTCAGGGCCCCTTCCCGACGTCTTCGAGGGAGTGCCGGGGGCGGAGCCACCGCGAACAATCGACGGCGATCGCTTCGATGGTTGGGCGGCCTCCCAGGGCACTGCACGGGGGGTCGTTCGCGTCGTCAGCTCGATCGAAGACGGCAGACGGCTGCAACCGGGCGACATCCTCGTGGCCCACAGCACTGACGCCGCCTGGACGCCCCTGTTCTTGAACATCGGGGGCATCGTCCTCGAGCAAGGCGGCCCGTTGTCGCACGCTGCCATTGTTGCCCGTGAGTTCGGCGTTCCGGCCGTTCTCAACGTCAAGGGAGCGACCCGCCTGTTGAAGGACGGGGAGCTCGCCGAGGTCGACGGCACGGCCGGTGTCGTGACCCGCGTCTCGAAGGCACCGACGTGAGACGACGATCCTCGTGGCAGACCTTGACGCGGGCTCCTCATCTGGACTCGGGGTTCCCCGATGACGGTTCCCTCAGTGTCTTCGTACCCGGGTTGATGGGCGTCGGGATCCTGGTTTCCGCCGGCGTTCTCGTGGCCGATGGAGTGAAGCGTCTCTTGCCGGGTCGGGCGGTTCGGAGGCATGTGGCCGTTCTCCTGGCCGTTCGTGCCATCGTGACGGAGGCGGCAGCGGCCGCCGGTGTCACCGCCGACGTCCGCACCGTCGTCTCCCGCCGGCCACGCTCGCCGTGGTGCTACGCCGTTCTCTCCGTGATCTCAGCCGGGACCGCCGGAGCCGCGCTGCGGTGGAGCCTGGCCTCCTTCCGCGGAACGGGTGTGTTCGGGGGCAACGGCATCGTGCTCGTCTTCGGGGCTGTCGCGACCCTGTTCCTCGGCGCCTTGGGCATCGTGTGCCTCGTGCTCGCAGGCGCACGGAGGCGGTCCCTGCCGATTCTGATTCCGCTCGTTCGGGGGTCCGTCCTCGGTCGCTGGGAACGGCCGCCGGAGACGGAGACCGAGCGTGCCCGTCTTCTCTTGCCTGGCATTGTCGAACGGAGTGAAACATGAAGAAGAGGCAAGCTGCGTTCCTCGCACTTCTTGGCTTCATGGCCTACACGGGGGCGTACATCTTCATCTACCTGTGGCGGGCCTTCCGGGCCGAAGTGCCGGAGAACATCGACTTCGTCAGCATCCACCACTCCGACAACTTCGCTCGGTCGATCCTCGTCGCCGTGCTGTTCCTCATCGGCCTCGTCGTGGTGCTCCACATAACTCTCGTCCGCCGTCAGGGCGGCTCCGGTCGCGTCAGGCTTCGCCCGGACCTCGAGCAATGGGTCATCGAGCGCTCCGACGAGATGCGCGAAGACCCTTCGCGCCTTGCGGATCGAGCCGTCGATGCGTACCGAGCGAGGCTGGAGGGACGTCGTTCTGTGTGACCAGAGGTAAAGCCATGATCACTGTGACACCGCAAGCACAATCGAAGCTCGAGGAGATCCTCGAGGCGGAGATAGGTGAGGGCTCGTGGATTCGGGTCGGGGCCGCGCGCGGGCCGCACGGATGCGTCCACGGTTGGAGCCTCGAAGTCGAAAAGGGCCTCAGGCCCGACGACCACGTCAGCACCGTCGGCCGACTTCAGATCCTCGTCGAGCCTGCGCTGGTCACGGCGCTCGAGGGCGCCACGATCGACTTCCGCGGCACGGGTCCGGACCCGGGCTTCGCCGTCGTGGCTCCGCGTAGTCGCCCGCCGCGACACGAGGGCGGTTGCCCACCCGGCTGACGAGACCGGCGACCTTCAGCGCGAGAGCGCTCCTTCCCGAACCGGCACAACCGGCTCGGGCGCCTCCCGCTCCAGGGCGACGCGGGGCAGGATCCGGTCGAGCCACCGAGGGAGCCACCAGTTCCATTCGCCGAGGAGCTTCATCGTCGCCGGTACGAGGACGACGCGGACGACGGTGGCGTCGATGAGTACGGCTGCGGCGAGGGCGAACCCGAGTTCCTTCATCAGGAGGATCGACGACAGCACGAAGGCCCCGAACACCACCACCATGATGGCGGCTGCGCCGGTGATTACCTTGGCGGTTCGCTCGAGGCCGATCGCCACGGCGTGCTCGTTCGAGTAGCCGCGTTCGTGCAACTCCCGGATACGGCTCAACAGGAAGACCTCATAGTCCATCGACAGCCCGAACAGGATCGCGAACAGCAGGACCGGGGTCACCCAGTTCACGGTTCCGGTCGAGGTGAAGCCGAAGACCGTCTCACCGAGGCCGTCCTGGAACACGACGACCAGGAGCCCGTAACTGGCGAGCACCGACAACAGATTCAAGAGCACGGCCTTGAGTGGGATCAAGATCGATCGGAACAGGACGAGGAGCATCACGAACGTCGCGGTGAGGATGATCCCGATGACGATCGGGAAGCGGGCGTACAGAGCGTCGCTGGCGTCGGCCTCGATTGCGGACGTGCCGCCGACCAGCACATCGGCGTCCCGCAGCTCCGTCACGGCCGGGATGAGCTCCGCCCGCACCGCGTCGACGGTGTCCCACGCTTCGGGGGATGAAGGGTCGATCGCGAGGTGGCCCATGATCACGGTTGTGTCGGCGCCGCCTTCGAGATTGACGAAGGCTCCCAGCGGGGCGCGCAGGTCGGGCGGGAGCGCGCCGAAGTCATCGCGATAAAGCGCCTGGTAGTCCCCGACGGAGAGGTCGGGGGACAGTGTCGTCATGCTCATCGCGCTCGTGAAGCGAGGATCGGCAGCGATCGTTCGGGTGAGGCGATCGACACCGGCGACGACCTCGGGCGCGCCGACACCACCTTCGCTCCTCACGACGACCTCGACGGGCGACAGCATGCCCGCTCCGAACTCATCGCTCAGCGTCTCGAACCCCTCGCGGCTCTGGTAGCCGGCACCGAGCTGGTCGACGCCGATCGTTCCCTTCTCGAGGCCCACCGTCGGCCAGGCCAGGCCGACGAGCACGACGATCCCGCCGAGGGAGTAGCGCACAGGCCTCCGCATGACGTGGGTCGCCCACCGGTGCCACATACCGGTTCGTCGCTGTGGACGTTCGATGAACCGCGTGAGCCAATGCGGGGCGTCGATCCGGTCGCCGAGGGTCACGACGATCGCGGGCAGCAGGGTGAGCCCGGCCGCCACCGCCACGACCACGACGAGCATGCCACCGATGCCCATGGAGATCACCGTCGGCTCGGACGTGGCGAGAAGAGCGGACAGTCCGATGATCACCGCCAGCCCGGAGAACGCGATGGCCTTGCCGGCATGGGCCACCATTTCGACGGCAGCGGCCGGGACGTCACGGCCGGCACGCCGTTCGCTGCGGTAGCGCGTCAGCATGAAGAGGGCGTAGTCGATGCCGACGCCCAGGCCGAGCATCACGGCGAAGGTCTCGAGAAAGACGGAGAGACCTCGCCACTCGCCGACGAGGACCGCGAGGGCGAGCGAGATGACGATCGAGAGCATGGCAAGGAGCAGCGGAACGAGCGCGGCGACGAGGGCCCCGAACACGACGATGAGAACGATCATCGCCACCGGCAAGCCGACGGTCTCCGCCCGCTTGATGCTCTCCTGGCTGGCGGCAGAGATGTCGGCGTGGACGGCCTCTATCCCGGTGACGCGGGCGGTGAGCCACGCAGGTGGGGCGGCCCGATCCACGACGTCGAGGATGTCCTCGGAGGCGAGCATGGCGTCGCCGTGGTTCGTCTGACGGAGGTCGAGCAGCACGAACGTCGTCGTCCCGTCTGCACTGACCAGGGCCGGGTTGGCAGAGGACCAATACGTCGTGGCGCCGGTCAGGTGCCCGGTGTCCTCGATTGCCCGGACGAGCTGTTGGGCGGCTTTCTCGTAGCGGGCTTCAGAGACCATGACGTCGTCGCTCGAGAGGACGAGGAGTTGCTGGAAGGGACTCCGCGAGTCGAACGCAGCCGCGATAATGTCGGCCGCCTCCTGCGACTCGCCGGTGTTGCCCGAATCGACACCCCGGTCGAACACGTGCTGGATTCGCGGGGCGAAGAGGGCCCCGACGAGCACGATGACCAGCCAGGCGGTGACGACGGCCCACCGGTGCCGGACCGCGGCGCGACCGATTGCTGCGAATGCCCTTTCCATGGTGACCCCGTTCTCGCTCGCCTCTCCGCGCACGATATGCCTTCCAGTTGGGCAGAAGGTCAAGAGGGCAATCCGGTTCTCTGACGAGTTTCGCCCGGCGTCCGTTTGACGAGCGCGATCTGGCACACGACGCTTGCACCGCCGGCGGGATGCGCGGAGGCGGCAGGTCATGATCAGGGTCGGGTTCGACGTCGGAGGGACGTTCACGGACTTCGTCCTCGAGGACGGGGCCGGCCGCTGGCACACCGGCAAGCGCCTCACGACGTACCCGGATCCGTCCGACGCCTGCCTCGACGGGCTCCAGGAGTTGCTGGCGGGGGCGGGCGTCGGCTTCGACGAGGTCGAGCTCGCCGTCCACGGAACGACGCTCGGATCCAATATCGTCATCGAGCGTCAGGGGGTCGGGGTCGCCCTGGCGACGACGGCGGGGTTCCGCGACGTGCTCCAGATCGGCAGGGAGAAGCGGTATCAGGTCTACGACCTGCAGATCACGAAGCCGGCGCCCCTCATCGACCGTTCACACATATGGGAGATCGACGAGCGGGTGCTCGCCGACGGGTCGATCCGGAAGCCCCTCGACGAGGATGCCGCCCGCGCGACGATCCGGGAGATCGCAGACCGGGGCGCCACCTCGCTCGCCGTCTGTTTCCTCCACAGCTACCTGAACCCCGCCCATGAGCGGCGTTTCGCCGAACTCGCCGCCGAAGAAGCACCGGACATCGTCGTCTCCCTGTCGTCGGACGTCTCGCCCCAATTCCGGGAGTACGAGCGGACGAGCACCACCGTTGTCAATGCCTACCTCATCACCGCGGTGCGCGCCTACCTCCACAACATGGTGGACCGGCTCGGCGGGCTCGGCTACCTGCGGCGGCTCTTCATCATGCAGTCGGGCGGGGGGGTCGCAACCGCGGAGTCGATGGCCGACCTCCCGGTGCGAATGATCGAGTCCGGCCCCGCCGCCGGGGCTCTCATCGCGGCGAAGTTCGGCGAGCTGTCCGGCCATGCGGACCTCGTTGCATACGACATGGGGGGCACCACGGCGAAACTGTCGCTCGTCAACGATGGCGAACCGTCGACCGTCGGCCAGTTCGAGCTCCATCGGGTGCGTCTCGCTTCCGGCAGCGGGATCCCGATGAACGTGCGCAGCATCGACCTGGTCGAGATCGGCGCCGGTGGTGGGAGCATCGCCCGCGCCGCACAGGGAACGATCCAGGTCGGTCCCGACAGCGCCGGCAGCGTGCCGGGGCCCGCCTGCTACGGCCTCGGCGGGACCGCCCCGACGGTCACCGACGCCAACCTCGTCCTCGGCTACGTGAACCCCGACCGGTTTGCCGGCGGCTCGATGCAGCTCGACGTCGAAGCCGCCAGGCGGGCGATCGAATCCGATGTCGCGAGCCCGCTCGGTCTCACGGTCGAGGAGGCGGCGTGGGGGATCCATCGGATCGTCAACCTCAACATGGAGCTGGCGACCAGGGTCGTCTCCATCGAGCGGGGCAACGACCCCAGGGGCCTGGCCCTCGTCGCCACCGGGGGCTCGGGTCCGGCGCATGCCTGCCGGCTCGCCATGGCGCTCGGGATGCGGGCCGTTCTCATTCCTGCGGCGGCCGGCGTCGCGTCGGCGGTCGGCCTGTTGTCCGCAGACGTCAAGTTCGATGCTTCTCGCAGCTTCGTAGCCCGCCTCGACGCGCTGTCGCCCGAACAGCTCGGGGGCATCTACCGCGAAATGGAAGACGAGGCAGCGAAGGTCATCGGGGAGTCGACGGAGGATCAGCCGGTTCGCATCGTCCGTGAGGTCGACCTTCGCTATGTCGGGCAGGGATTCGAGCTGACGGTGGAGCTGCCGGGCGGTCCCATCACCGCTGCGGTGCTCGAGGACGCGCGCACCCGCTTCGACGGGGTCTATGCCAAACGGTACGGGTTCGCCAGCCACGACAAGCCGGTGGAGGCGACGACGTGGAAGTGACCGCCTACGGCGACAGCCCACCGCTCGATCTGCGCGCCTTCCACACGGTGGCCGGTGGGGCGGAGGAGCTGGGAAGCCGCCGCGCGTTCTTCCCCGAGGCCGACGGGTTCGTCGACACGCCGGTCTACGACCGGTACGGGCTGGCGGAGGGCCGCGTGATCGAAGGTCCGGCGATCATCGAGGAGCGGGAGTCGACGACTGTGATCCCACCCGGGCTCACCGCCGAGATCGAAGCCCACGGGACGGCGAGGGTGGAGGTGACGTCGTGACCCAGCCGGATCCAATCACGCTGGGTGTCGTGTGGGGCGCGCTCCAGTCGATCGCGGTCGAGATCGGCACGACGATCCACCGCACGGCGTACTCGGCCCAGGCAAGAGAGGGCCAGGACTTCTCGGTGGCCATCTTCGACAAGACGGGCCGGATGACGGCCCAGGGGCCGTACAGCCCGGGCCACATGGGCGCCATGAACTTCGCCGTCCTCAACATGCTCGACGCATTCCCCGCCGACACGCTCGCACCCGGTGACGTCATGCTCCTCAACGACCCGGCGCTTGGCTCCGGTCATCTGCCGGACTTCTTCGTCACCCAGCCGTCGTTCTCCGGCGACGATCTCATCGGGTTCGCCGTCAACATCGTCCACCACACCGACGTCGGCGGTTCCCGTCCCGGCAGCCAGGCGGTCGAAGGCGTGTTCGACTATCACCAGGAGGGGCTCTTCATCCCGCCGACGAAGATCGTCGACGCGGGCACGCCAAACGAGGCGGTCATCGAGCTCATCGCGTCGAACTCGCGAACGCCCGAGAACATCCGCGGCGACCTCCTCGCCCAGCGCAACGCCCTCCGGGTTGGCGAGCTCCGCCTCCAGGACCTCGTCGCCCGGCACGGACTCGACGTCTACGAGCGCTGCCTCGAGGTGATCCTCGACCAGACCGAGGCGACGATGCGCGCGGCGATCGCCGAGATCCCCGACGGCCGATACGAGTTCACCGACCACCTCGACGATTACGGGCCGGGCACCGATCCTCTCGTCATCTCCGTGGCGATCACCGTCGACGGCGCCTCGATCTCCATCGACTTCGACGGCTCGTCTCCGCAGACCGAATCGGGGCTCAACGCCTACCTCAACTACACGAAGTCGTACAGCTACGCAGCGATCAAGTGCCTCACCGACCCGTACGGTCCGATGAACGGGGGCGCCCTCCGTCCCATCGAGATCGCCGCTCCCGAGGGGTCGTTCCTGAACCCGCGTCGGCCCGCCGGTGGCGGGCCGAGGGCGATCATCTGCTACCGGGTCTTCGAGGCCATTCTCGGGGCGATGGCGCAAGCGGTCCCGGAGCGTGTGGCGGCGGCGAGCTCTCACTTCTCCAACCCGACGTGGGGCGGCTTCGACCCGGCGACCGGCCGCACCTTCGTCGCCTACGAACTCGTCCTGTCCGGAACCGGGGCCCGGGCGACGCTCGACGGCTGCGAGGCAATGGCGTCCGCGTTCAACGCGTCGAACATCCCGGTCGAGGCGCAGGAGGCGGTGCAGCCGGTCATCGTCGAGCGATTCGAGCTCATCGCGGACAGCGGTGGGCCGGGGCGCCAGCGCGGCGGGTGCGGCATCCGACGCGACATGCGCATCCTCGGCGAGAAGGTGAAGTTCACGAACCTCTCGGAGCGCCAGAAGTTCGCTCCGTTCGGTCTCTTCGGGGGCGAGCCCGGGGCGCTGGGCCGCACGGTCATCAACCCGGGGGAGGAGACGGAGCGCACCGTCGGGTCGAAGGCGTCGCTCGATCTCGAGTACGGCGACGTCGTCAGCTTCCAGCTCGCCGGGGGAGGGNNTGGCCATCACACCGGACCTGGAAGTCGACGTCGAGGCAACGCGCCTACTCCGGGAATAACGCGAAATCCCGGAGTCGCTCTGTCACGGCGGCACGCCCTTCGACCGCCTACGCTGGAGCCATGCGCGCGGCGGCCCTGCGGAGACTCGTCGGCCTCTGCGCCGTCGCCCTCGCCGCGTCGGCGTGCTCGGGAGACGACGCCGGGACCACCACCACTGTGGCGACCTCGACGACCGCGGCGACGACCACTACGGCTCCGGCCGCCACGACCTCGACCGTCGCCACGACGACGACCACCACCCAGGCCCCATCGATCACGCTGCCCCGGTCGGAGGTGTTCGTGACCACCGTCGGGATGGGTCCCATCCGGGTCGGTATGACGGTCGAGCAGGCCGAAGAGGCCGCCGGCTTCGCGCTCGAGGGCGAGCCCGACCCGGACGTGTCGACGACCTGCTACCTGGTGGCGCCGCCAGCCGACCAACCCGACTATGCCGGGGTCGCGTTCATGGTGGAGAACGACAGGATCGTGCGTGTCGAGGTGAGGGACTCGAGCGCGGTGACGACTCGCTCCGGGGCCGGTATCGGCGTCACCGAGACGACGCTGCGGGAGATGTTTCCGGGTCGGATCGAGGCGGCTCCCGACTTCGTGATCGACGGCGACGCCCTCCAGTTCGTCCCCGCCGACGAGGCCGACGCCGACTACCGGGTCGTGTTCGTCTTCGCCGACGACGTCGTCTCGGAGTACCGCGCCGGTGTGCTTCCGGCCGTGGGGTACGCGGAGGGCTGCCTCTGAGAACGCGGACTCAGCGGATGCCGGTGTCGTACGCGAGCTCGATCTCGGTCGTGCGGGCGGCCACCACGGTGACCTCAACGGGCTCCGGGGTGCCGAGGAGCCCATCGACGGGCTGGGCGGTCACGACGTAGACGCCGGGATCGAGGGCGATGAAGAACACGCCCCCTTCGCTCGTCGTGACCGGGATCACGACCTTGGATGGCGGCCAGGTGATGGAGATCGCCGCGCCGGCCACCGGTTTGTCCTCACACGCCGGTTCGGGCGGGTCGCGCAAGACCGGGCACTGCGGGCCGGCGAGTGCCGTGCCCCGGATGAAGCCGAGGCGCTCCAGCGGTGTGAACGCGGTGATGCTGAACGCCAGGCCACCGTCGACGGCGACGGCGGCGGGGTCGATGACGACGTCGAGGGGATGCCCGTATGTCGGGTCGTAGGACACCAGGACCTCGGTGCCGGCGGCGATGGCGGTTGCGATCACATCGAAAGCGTCCTCGATCGTGATCGGCTCCGGATCGGCGGGTGTCTCGCCTCCCTGCCACCCGGCCGACCAGAACTTCCCGTTCCGCACCGTGATCTCGAATGGACCCGCGACCTCGGGTGGGCATTCGCAGTGCACCGTGACCACGAAGCGGTAATCGGTGAGACCGGCCGAGTCCCACACGGCCTTCGCCTCACGGAGCCTGTCGGCGGCATCATCGCCCGGGGGCGGCTCAGGTTCACCACCGGGCGTCGCCAGCGGCACGAGGTCGATCGTGATCACCATCTGCAGCGGACCGGAGAAGGGCTCGTCGCCGCCGATGTCGGCATCGATGCGGAACCATCGCGGGTAGCCCAGGTCAGGGTCCATCCGGACCTCGACGGCGAGAATGCCTTCCTCGATGAGATCGGCGGAGTCGGTGAACCACGTTTCGAGGTCGTCGAACGCGTCGTCGAGAGGGCCGGGGTGGATGGAGCTCGCCCGGGCCGCATCGTCGAGCGGGGTCACGGATTCGACACGACCGTTGCGTACCTCGATCTCGAACGTGCCCCCCTCGGGGCACGTGCAGTCGGCCCGCAGCACGTATCGGTACGAATCGAGACGCAGCGCCTCCCATTTCGCCCTGGCGGCGAGGAGCTCCTCGAGGCTTGCGACGATCGGCATCGCAGCGAGATCCGAGTAGACGAGTTCGACGTCGGGGGTGCCGTCGCCTTCGAGGTCGATGACGACCCGCTTCGGATATCCCAGCTTCTCGTCGTACTCGACCTCGACGGTTGCGCCATCGCGGAGAGACCGTTCGATGGTGTCGAAGACGTCCTCGACGGTGGCCTGGTCGGACGACGCCAGGGAGACGACCTCGCCGCGACGGACCGCCAGGGTGCGCTGGTGTGGTGTGCACCCGGCACAGGAACTCGATTCGGAGAGTGTGTAGTCCTCGGGAGCCGCCGACGCCCAGCGTTCCCGCGCCGATGCGAGCGCATCGAGCTGCCCGTCGCGGACAGAAGGCGGGGGACCAGTTCCGGTAACCGTCGCGTCTCCGCATGCAGTGGCGAGGACGACGAGCAGCACGAGGACGGCGAAGGCTCTCATGGTGGTCTGACGGAGGCGGTGCCCTGTCGGGTTCCCGGGAGGTTCGGCTCTATGCTCGCCGCGGACCTCATGGTTCGCCCCTTTGGTGCCGAAAACGAGGCTCGTGGCCAGACGCGACGAACGAGACCATCCGCCGGAGTCATCGCTGCCCGCCGCGCTCTGGCTCGTTCCGCTCGTCGCCTCCGTCGTGACGCCGGGCTTGCTTTGGACGGCGGGCGGGCTGTTCGCCTTTCGCTTTGATCTGTTCCTCACGGTCATCGCGCTCCTCGCGCCGATCGCCGTCATCACTGCCGCCGTCCTCAGCCGCGGGTTCAAGGAGCGCATCCGGTGGTCGCTCGGCGTGACGATGGTCGTTATGACGCTGCTGTTCCAATGGCCCGCGTTCACGCTCGTCGGTCGCAGGGTCGCCGGGGCGGTCTCGGTCCGGCTCCTCGCCGACATCGTCCCGGTGGCGGTCGCAGTTGCGTTGCTCTGGGTCACGGTCCGGCTCGCCCACTCGTGGCAGTTCCTCGCCATCACGTCGCCGATCCTCGTGGCGACGACGGCCTTCCTGGTCGCGGGTGCGGTCGCGGTCATCGCACCTCGTCCGGCGCCGGTCAACGCCGCAGAGGCTGCGACGGACGCACCCGATGTCCTTCTCCTCGTCGTCGACGGCTACGGCCGGCCGGACGTGTCGCTCGAGCCGTTCGGTTTCGAGACCTCCCCATTCCAACGCTCGCTGGAGGAGCTCGGCTTCGCGGTCGCCTCGGCAGCGACGGCGAACTACACGTTCACGCACGCCGCCCTCGCCTCGGCGCTCGAACTCGAGTACGTCTTCGACGTGGGCCCCGTCGGCGACGCTGAACGGGATACGATGCTCGCGGCGCTCTCCGGCGACGCCCGCATGATCCGGGCGTTCAAGGAGGCGGGATACGAGATCACGTACCTCGAGAACGCCTGGGCCGGGTCCTATTGCGGCGGACTCGTCGACGATTGTGTCCGTGACGGGCTCCTCGAGCGCGGCCTGTGGGGCATCGGTCAGCTGACGATCGCGGCGCCGCTGCTCTCAATGGCCAGGCCTCACCCGTTCAACTCGGTGTCGTTCGAGCATCTGGAGTCGTTGGCCGAGATCCTCACGAGACCGGTGAAGGGGGGCGCACCGCGGTTCACCTACGCCCATCTCATCTTGCCGCATGAACCGTATTCTCTCGATGCGGACTGCTCCCGGCACCAGGAGCGGCTGCGTCGGACCCTGGCCAGCCCTGGTTCGGCAGACCGCGACGCCCAGCGGCGCCATTACGCCGACCAGATCGCGTGTACCAACGCCACCCTCGTCGCCGAGTTGACCGAGGCGCTCGCTGCCCGCCCCGACCTGGTGGCGATGATCACCGCCGATCACGGGCCCGCAATCCTGCCGCTGACCGAGCTCGAGTTCTGGACGGAAGCGGCGATGAGAGAGCGGCTCAGTATCTTCGGCGCCTACCGGCTCCCCGGGTGCGGGGACCGATTCCGGCCAGACCTCACCCCGATCAACGGAGCGCGGGCGGTCACCGACTGCGCGCTGGGCACTAGCCTCGGCCCCCTCCCCGATTTCAACTACTGGGTACCCCCCGGGGGAAACGGAGACGTGGTGGACCTGACCGATCGGCTCCGGAATTGAGGCCTCAATGTCGCGGCCCGTCGTGCCGACGTCTTAGCGAGGATTGATCCGGATGTTCACCCCACTGTTCGCATATCTCGACCCCGGCGCCGGCGCCACGATCCTCCAGATCGTGCTCGCCGGAACTGCCGGCGTTGCCGCCGCGGCGAAGATCCGGATGAACCGCATCAAGCGCCGACTCGGCAGAGCCGAGGAGGCCGACGCCGACGTCGAGCGCGACAAGGACGCCCACCCGGCCGAATGATCGAATCGGGCTCGTTCCGGGACCCTGCAGCGCGCGTGTTCTACTCGGGCAACCGGGTCCTGAGAGGCCTGACGTCCGACGCCGCCGCCGTCGACGATGAGGCCCGGAGCAGCGGGCTCATGGACGCGCTCGTCGCACAGGGGCTCTTCGTCGGGAATCGGATCGTCGAAGATGTCGAGCCGCCGCCCGGTGTCCCGGACGCGGTGATCGTCGAGTCCATGCGGATACCCGTCATCAGCTACCCGTCGGAGTGGTCGTTCTCGATGCTCCGCGACGCCGCCCTCGCCACCCTCGACGCCAACCTCCTCGCGCTCGAATACGGCTTCATCCTCAAGGACGCTTCCGGCTTCAACGTGGCCTTCGACGGCACCGGGGCGCGCATCCTCGACGTCGCCTCGCTCGAGCCGTTCGGCGAGAAGGGCATATGGACCGCTTACGCCCAGTTCTGCGACCAGTTCCTCGCCCCGCTGTTGCTCGAGGCATACGCCGGAGTGGCGTTCCAGCCGGTGCTGGCGGCGCGGACCGAAGGGCTGAGGATCACCGACCTCGGGCGTCTTCTCCGGGGACGCGCCGGGCTGCGCCGCGGTGTGCTCGGCCACGTCAGGCTCCGCGCCGCCGTCGAGCGCAGGGCAGCGCGGATGGGGACAGCGACGCGAGTCGACGTAGGGCGGGCGGAGCTACCGAAGGCTGCCGTCATCGCGTCCATCCGCAAGATGAGAGCCCTCGTCGCCCGGCTCGAGGGCAGGGCGCCGAGCACGTGGTCGGACTACGAGGCGGCGCTGCCCTATTCCGACGACGGGCTCGATGCCAAGGAGGCGTTCGTCCGGGCGGCGGCTCGGGGGGCGTCTGGAGGGGGCGTCGCCCTCGACATCGGCGCCAACGCCGGCAGGTTCACGAAGATCCTCACCGAACATTTCGAGCACGTCGTCGCCATCGACAACGACCCGGGTGCGGTCGACGTCCTCTACCGGACAGCGCGCGGCGACGACTGGGAGGGGATGACGCCGCTCGTGGTCGACATCACGAACCCGACGCCGTCTCACGGGTGGCGGGGCCGCGAGCGACGCGGCTTCTTCGACAGGGTACGGCCCGTGTTCTCGACGTGGCTCGCCGTATTCCATCACCTGTGCTTGGGCGCCGGGATCCCGCTTGCCGAGGCTGTGGCCATGGTGTACGAGGTGAGCGAGGAGTCGGTGGTCGAGTTCGTCGCCGCCGAGGATCCGATGGCACGCCACATCTCGGCAACCCGGAGGTCGACCCTGGCTCCGTACACGCGTGAGCNNAGCTGTTCGAGGAGTACGCCGCCGCCGGGGGCACCATCCGCAGCAGCACCGCACTCTCCGAGACCCGCACGCTGTATCACCTCGAGCGGGGCTGACCGCTCGTTGTCCGCGGGCCGACCGCAGGTCACCGCACGCCACGCCGCTCCGTGTGTTCGGGGTGAGCCGGAGCGTCGCGATCCATCGCAGGAGATCCGGCCTCGATGGCGCGATCCGCGGCGGCGAGCTGCTCGAAGGTCGTGCTGCGCAGCTCTTCGGTGAAGGCTTGTTGGGCCCTGGACCACGCAGGGTGGATCGGGCACACGTCGACCCAGTCGCAGGGGCCGCCGCTGAGGACGCATTGCTGGAGCTCGACCCGACCCTCTGCGGCCTCGACGACGTCGAGGAGCGTCACCTCGGCTGGGGGACGGGCGAGCGAGTAGCCGCCGTCCGGCCCGGCGACGGCCACGAGCAGCTCCGCCCGAACGAGGTCGGCGAGGATCTGACCGAGGAATCGCTGAGGGATGTCCATCGAGGCTGCGATCTCACGGGCCTTGCGCCGCCCGCCGTCCCAGTGCGTGGCGATGTCGAGGACGGCCCGCACCGAGTAGTCGCCCCGACGGCCCAGTGCCACCCTCATCTCGATGGTTCCCTCTGCTTGGCCATTAACGTTTATGAAGAGGCTTGACGTTTAGCGCGTCAGTGACTATATACAACCCCAGCGGTCGAAAGTCCAGGAACGTGGCATCGCAGTCGGGACTCCGTGTAGTCACGAGCCAGGCGCCCCCGGTCATCCGGACCATCGCGACGCGACGTCCCACCCCAGGGTTCACCCAACTCACCCGCCTGCTCGTCCTCGCTGCCGCCGGGGCCGGCGTTGTCGAGATCGGCCTCGCTCGGGTTGCTGCTCCGATCGTGTCCCACGTGCCGTCCTCAGGGATCGGAGCCGACATCGCTTCGGCGGTGATCGCCGGCGCCGACGCCGCCGTTGGCGCCACTCTCGTCCTCGTGGTCGCGGCGACCGCCGTGCTCGTCGTGGGCGGCGGCACCACGCACCGGGCGGTGCGTCCGCTCCTCGGCGCGAGCCTGGTCTCGGTCTTTGCACACATCCTGGGTGCGCCACCTCTCATCGCCGCGGCGTCGTACATCGCTGTGGGGACGACGGCAGCGTGGATCGGCTTCATCGCCTTCCGGGCCCGGGGTCCGGTCCTAGGGCTCGCCGTCGCCGGTCTCGTGTTCGCCTACATCGCAGGAATGCTGCCGATCGTGCTCGGGTCGGCACCGGGAGGGACCCTCGTTCACTCTGCTGCCGAAGGCGCGGTGCTCGCATCCGCTGCTCTGGTTGCGATCCACGCCGTCAGGGAGGGTGTGACCCGCCGCCGCTCGTGGTGGGTCTCCGCCGGCGCCGGACTCGTCGCCGCGGCGTTCCTGGCGGTGGAGCCCGCCAACACGGCTGCGGTGTCGCTGTGGGCGACCGGGGTCACGCTCAGCCTGCCGCCGGTCGCCTATGTGGTCGCCGCGTCGTGCCTTGGCCTCGTGGTGGCCGAATGGATCTCGACTCCCTCGCGCCGGCACCTTGCCGCGGGCTTGGCCCTCGTGGCTGCGGCCGGGATCGGGCCAGGGCTCGTGCATCACAACATCACAGCAATCCTGGGGCTCGCGGTGCTCACGGTGCCGGCCGCCGCACCCCGCGCCGGGAGCGACGCGGACACGACCATAGAGGAGGACCCGCATGGCCGGGCTGTCGCGACGTGATTTCCTGAAGTTCGGAGTCGTTGCGACCGTGGGCGCATCGGCATACCCGCTCCTCCTCCAGCTCCAGGCCGCCCAAACCGTCGACAACCCGCTCGACGCCTACCCGTACCGTGACTGGGAGCAGGTGTACCGGGACCAGTACGCCTACGACCGCAGCTTCACCTTCATCTGCTCCCCCAACGACACCCACGCCTGCCGGCTGCGCGCCTTCACCCGCAACGGCGTCATCCAGCGGATCGAGCAGAACTACGACGTCGGCAGGTACGCAGATCAGCTCGGCAACACCGCCTCGGTGAAGTGGCACCCCAGGGGCTGCAAGAAGGGCCAGACCTTCCATCGCCGGGTGTACGGGCCCTACAGGCTCCGGTTCCCGATGGTGCGAGCCGGGTGGAAGCAGTGGGCGGACGACGGGTTCCCGGAGCTGACCCCCGCCAACCGCGACACCTACAAGTTCACGAGCCGGGGCACAGACACATTCACCCGGGTGACGTGGGAAGAGATCTACGACTACATCGCTCGCGGCCTGATCACCGTGGCCGAGTCATACAGCGGTGAGGAGGGGGCCGCCCGGCTGGCCGCCGAGGGTTACCAACCGGAGATGATCGAGGAGATGGGCGGCGCCGGGACGAGGACGATGAAGCTGCGGGGCGGGATGGGGCTGCTCGGCGTCATCGGCAAATACGGGATGTACCGGATGTCCAACACGCTCGCCCTGGTCGACGCGTCTGTGCGTGGCGTCGGCCCCGACGAGGCACTCGCCGGCCGCAACTGGTCGAACTACACCTGGCACGGCGACCAGGCCCCCGGCCACCCGTTCGTGCACGGACTGCAGACGTCCGACCCCGACTTCAACGACCTCGCCAACTCGAAGCTCACAATCCAGGTGGGGAAGAACCTCGTCGAGAACAAGATGCCGGAGTCGCACTTCTTCTCCAACATCATGGAGCAGGGCGGCAAGATCGTCACGATCGCGCCCGAGTACAGCCCTCCGGCCTCGAAGTCCGACTACTGGCTGCCGGTGCGCCCCGGGCTCTCGGACACGGCCATCTTCCTCGGTATCACGAAGATCCTCATGGACGAAGGCCTCTATGACGAGGAGTTCGTCCTCGGCTACACCGACTTCCCGCTGCTGCTGCGCACCGACACTCTCGAGCGGCTTCGAGCGAGCGACGTGTTCCCAGGCTACGAGCCCGGACTCGGGTCGGACGGCCCGAGCTTCGTCGACCAGAAGCTCACCGAGGCTCAATACGAGGCCATCGGCGGCGACTTCGTCGTCTTCGACGAAGAGGCGGGGACCCTGCGCCCGATCACCCGCGACCAGGTGGGCAGCAGGATGACCGCTGCCGGCATCCGGCCCGGGCTGGAGCACCGCGACACGGTGACCCTCGCCGACGGCTCCGAGGTCGAGGTGCTCACGCTCTGGGAGGCCTACCGAGATCATCTCGAGGACTACGACCTCGACACCGTCCACGACATCACCGGCACGCCCATCGACCTCATCCGCCGCCTCGCCGACGACATCGCCACGATCAAGCCCGTGGCCATCCACACGGGTGAGGGGATCAATCACTGGTTCCACGCCACCCTGCATAACCGGGCGACCTACCTGCCGCTGATGCTCACCGGCAACATCGGCCAGCCGGGAGCGGGCAGCCACACGTGGGCAGGCAACTACAAGGCGGCGCTGTGGCAGTCCACCGACTGGTCGGGACCGGGCTTCAAAGGCTGGATCGCCGAAGACCCGTTCAACCCCACTCTCGACGAAACCGTCGACGGCAAGGACATCGCCGTCCGCAACTACGCCAAGGACGAGGAGCCGGCGTACTGGGACCACGGCGACAGAGCGCTCATCGTCGACACGCCGAGGTTCGGTCGCAGGAACTTCACGGGCCAGTCCCACATGCCGACCCCGACGAAGGTCATCTGGACCTGCAACGTCAACCTCATCAACAACGCGAAGCACGCCTATCTGGTGATCCGGGACGTCAATCCCAAGGTGGACATGATCATCACCCAGGACATCGAGATGACGTCGTCGTGCGAGCTGTCCGACTTCGTGCTCCCGGCCAACTCGTGGGTGGAGTTCCAGACGTCCGAGATCACCGCGTCCTGTTCGAATCCGTTCCTCCAGATCTGGGGTCGCGACGGCATCACTCCCCTCTTCGACTCCGAGGACGACCTCATGATGATGGCGAAGGTCGCCGAGCGCCTGGGAGTGATCCTCGACGACCCGCGCTTCGCGGAGTACTGGAAGTACGCTCTCGAGGACCGGGGTGAGGTGTACATGCAACGCCTCCTCGACGCGTCCGCCACCACCAGGGGCTACACCGTCGAGGACGTCAAGAGCGGGGTCTACGGCGAGCCGGGGGCGGCGCTCATGATGTTCCGCACGTACCCCCGGATTCCCTTCTTCGAGCAGATCAACGACGACCTCCCGTTCTGGACCGAGACGGGCCGGATGCACTCCTACGTCGACATCCCGGAGGCCATCGAGTACGGCGAGAACTTCATCGTGCACCGGGAGGGTCCGGAGGCGACGCCTTACCTGCCGAACGTCATCGTCTCCACCAACCCGCTCATCCGGCCCGAGGACTACGGCATCGCTCCCGACGAGCTCGACCCGGAGATGCGCACGGTGCGCAACATCAAAATGCCGTGGTCGCAGGTCAAGCAGACGACGAACCCGCTGTGGGAGCAAGGCTTCCAGTTCTACTTCCTCACCCCCAAGACTCGTCACACGACCCACTCGGGATGGGCGGTGACCGACTGGGAGGTCATCTGGGGGAGCAACTTCGGCGACCCGCACCGCCGCGACACCCGCATGCCTCACGTCGGTGACCGCGAGGTCCACATGAACCCCGAGGCGGCTCGCGACCTCGGCATCGCCGACGGCGACTACGTCTGGATCGACGCCAACCCGGCGGACCGCCCGTATCCGAACTACGACCCCGACGACACGAGCGACCCCTTCCACAAGGTCGCCCGGCTCATGCTGCGGGTGAAGTACAACGCGGCGTACCCGTACAACGTCCTCATGGCGAAGCACGGCTACTGGTTGGCCACCGAGAAGACCGTCCTCGCCCACGAGACCCGGCCCGACGGCCGGGCCGTCTCCGAGGACACCGGTTACCAGTCGAGCTACCGCTACGGGTCGCACCAGAGCGTCACCCGAGACTGGGCCATGCCGATGCACCAGACCGACACCCTCTTCCACAAGTCGAAGGTCTCCGTCGCGTTCATGTTCGGCGGCGAGGCCGACAACCACGCCATCAACACGGTCCCCAAGGAGACGCTCGTGCGGGTGACGAAGGCCGAGGACGGTGGCCTCGGCGGCACTGGCGTGTGGGCGCCGGCGACGACCGGAATGTCACCGGGGGATGAGAACGTCGCCATGCGCACGTATCTCGAAGGGGGGTACGTGACGTGACCGCAGCAGACCGAGTTCGCAGAATCCCGCTCGACATCAGAATCGAGTCCGGGACGATGAAGGGGGCGGAGCCGACCGACCCGTTCGTGGCGACCGCCGTCAGCCTCCCGACACCCGGTCACGATGGCATGGCGCTGATGGCGAGGGCCTTCGTCGAGGAGTTCGCCCTCATGGGGTGGTCGCGGGAGCGTATCGAGCGGATGTTCAGGATGCCCCGGTACGTCGCCGCCAATGCGGTGTGGCGGGCCCGGGGCCCGGCCTTCGTCTCCGCCCTCATCGACGACGTGCTCGGTCCCCGACGTACGACGACAGAGCCGGAGGTGGGTTGACATGCCGTCCGTCTACAACTGGCAGCTCGGCCGGGAGATGACCTACCGGTTCGATCACGCGGCGCCGCAATGGCAGTTCGCCGCAGTGTTCAACATCAACCGGTGCCTCGCCTGCCAGACGTGCACGATGGCCTGCAAGTCGACCTGGACCTTCTCCGAGGGCCAGGAGTACATGTGGTGGAACAACGTCGAGACGAAGCCGTACGGCGGCTACCCCCAGCACTGGGACGTCAAGACGCTCGAGCTCATCGAGCAGGCCAAACCCGGCGGCCAGACATGGGGCGGGAACCCGGCATCCGACGCGCCGTACGGCACGTACGGCGGGTCGACGATCTTCGAGGCGGCGAGCCTGGGCAACGTGGCCGTCGGATATCTCCCCACCGACGAGGAGTGGACCTCGCCGAACATCCATGAGGACTCGCCGGTGGCGACCACCGCGCTGTCCGAGGGCGTCAGCCTCCCGGAGCATCAGACGTGGTTCTTCTACCTGCAGCGGATCTGCAACCACTGCACCTACCCGGCCTGCCTGGCGGCCTGCCCGCGCAACGCCATCTACAAGCGCGAGGAGGACGGCATCGTCCTCATCGACCAGGACCGCTGCCGCGGCTATCGCAAGTGCGTGGAGCAGTGCCCGTACAAGAAGCCGATGTACCGCGCGGACACACGAACGTCGGAGAAGTGCATCGGTTGCTACCCGAGAGTCGAGGGATCCGATCCGCTCACCGAGGGCTTGCCCATGGAGACGCGCTGCATGGCCTCGTGCCCGGGCCAGATCAGGCTCCAGGGTCTCGTCCGGGTCGACGAGGACGGAACCTGGGCGGAGGATCCCGACAACCCGCTGTACTACCTCGTCAGAGAAGAGCAGCTCGCGCTGCCGCTCTACCCGCAGTTCGGCACGGCGCCCAACGTCTACTACATCCCCCCGCGCTGGGTGCCCCGTCCCTATCTCCGTCAGATGTTCGGCCCGGGTGTCGACGACGCCATCGCCGCATACGAGCGGCCGTCGCGGCGGGCCCAGGCGGTACTCCAACTGTTCCGGGTCTCGCAGTCGATCATCTTCTCGTTCGAGGTCATCGACGGGCCCAAGATCGCCGAGATCAACGTCGGCGGCCGGCCGCTCGAGATCTTCGACGACACCGTCGTCGGTTACGGGAGGGACGGCGAAGAGATCGTCCGGGTCAACGTCCGGGAGCCGCAGTACGAGCGGCCCATCCAGTACCTCAACACGATCTGAGGCGACGTCATGGCAACCACGCCCCGAGCCACTGCCGAGGAGCGAGCCCTCGCCAGGGCCGCCGTCTACCGGCTGCTCGCCCTGGCCTTCGCTTACCCGACCGCGGAGACGGTTGCCGGGCTGCGAGCCGCCGCCGACGTGGCAACCGTGGGGGCCGGGCTCATCGATGCCGGCACCGGGGGAGCCGCCGCCGAGGTGGCCCGTCACGCTGCCGGACTGTCGTACCAGGAGCTGGAACCGGTCTACCAGCGCTCGTTCACCCTGTCGTACAACGCCGATTGCCCGCTCTACGAGACGGCATTCAGCGCCAGCCACATCTTCCAGCAGACGCAGCAGCAGGCCGACATTGCGGGGTTCTACCGGGCGTTCGGCGTCGATCCCGGAGCCGAGCGGCCCGACCATCTCGCTCTCGAGCTCGAGTTCCTCTACCTCTTGTCGTTGAAGGAGGCCCGCGCCCGGGAGAGCCGGGAGCGGGAGCACGTCGCGGTGTGCCGCGACGCGCAGCGGTCCTTCGTTCGCGATCACCTCGGAAGGTGGGCACCGATCATCGCCGGGCGAATCGCCATCGCGGGCCGGGGGACGTTCTACGGGGCCGCCGCCCGCCTGCTCCGGGTCTTCGTGGCCCGGGAGGAGGACTACCTCCGCCTGGGGACCATCGAGCGTTTCCGCGACGAGCCTCTGCTCATCGCCGACGAGCCCGGCGAGTTCACATGTCCGATCGACGAGACGATCACCCCGATCTCAATCGACCCGCTCCCGGTGGGTGAGGAGGCTGCCCATGCGCCCGTGGTCACGCGCTGAGTCGACGAGGAGCCGCCTGCGCGGTCCAGCAGCGGTGGTTGCGGTCGCCGCGGCGGGCGTCCTCATCGGGTTGCTCGGCGTCGCACCGCTTCGCTCCCAGCTGGTCACGCTGGAGGCGGCGCGGGCGCCATCACCGGTGCCGGCCGACGACCCGTGGTCGGGTGTATGGGACGACGCCCCGTCCCAAGAGGTGCCGCTGTCCGTCCAGAACCTGGTGCCGCCGTTCGGCGGGGGAACCGTGGATGGCGTGGTGGTCCGAGCCTTCTTCGACGACGACAGGATCTACGTCGCCCTGGAGTGGGACGACCCGGCGGCAGAAGCCGAGGTCAACGCCACCGAGGCGTTCACCGACGCCGCTGCGCTCCAGTTCCCGGCGGTACCCGGCTCGACGCCTCCCTACACGATGGGGTCGACGGAACAGCCGGTGAACATCTGGCAATGGAAGGCCGTCTGGCAGCACGACATCGACGAAGGCTTCGCCACGTCGGCCACCAGGTACCCCGACACCTACGTCGACTACTACCCGAACGTCGACGATCCGCTCTTCAATCCGGCGGAGTACGTCGGGAACCCGCTGGCGAAGCGGTCGCACGCCTCCCCGATCGAGAACCTCGTTGCCGCGGGCTTCGGCACCCTCACCAGCGCGGCCGTCCAGGACGTCGAGGGCGCGGGGGAGTGGCGTGATGGGACGTGGCGGGTCGTCTTCGTCCGTCCGCTGCAGGCGGCCGCCGACGGACTCGCCGGGTTCGCCGTCGGCGAGTCGACCCAGGTCGCGTTCGCCGTGTGGGACGGGGGATCGGGCGACCGCAACGGTCTCAAGTCGATCGCTCAGTTCATCCAGCTCGACGTCGGCCCCGTCACCGCGCCGCCACCGCCGGAGCCGCCGGACGACGCCGTGGTGGCGGCCCCGGCGGGCGACGTCGAGGCTGAGATCCCGTGGGTGGCGATCGCAGTCGTCCTCGCCGCCCTCCTGCCGATCCTGGCCATGGTGATCGCAGCGAGCCGCAGCGGGCGGGAAAGAACCCGCTGAGACCCGGGACGCGGCGGCGTGAGTCGTCAGGATCCTCGAGCGGACGTGACCAACGTCGGAAGCCGCGTCAGTTCGCGGCGCGCTGCGACGAGCCGTTCCCGTAGACCATCCGCCTGATCCGAGCCCGTACCTCGTCGGGCCGTTCGTCTTCGAGTGGCGTTGGAGTGGCGGCGACGAGCCGGAGCCGGGCCTTCGTGCGATCGTGGTGCGACGCGTTTCTGCGCGTTGCACGCCCGGCCCATCTGCTTCTCATGTCGGTCTACCCCCGGCCTAGCCCGTCCGTCGGCCTTTTTCACCTTCGCCGGTTCGCAGCGCTGGGGCAATGGCCGTTTTCCATCGCGCTGGGTGACTAGTCATGATCACCGGGCGAGACACCACGGCCGACCGGGTTTCGGCTCCACCGCGTGGCGTATGCTCAGGGGGCCACACGAGGTCGGAGAAGGGGGCTCGATGAAGAAGTTCATCAAGCTGTTGGTGCTGGGCGGGATCATCACCGCGATCGTCAAGCTCGTGCAATCGAAGAAGGCGGAGTGGGAAGGGCTCACCGAGACGGAGGTGCGCTCCAAGCTCGACTCGAAGCTCTCCGCGAAGATGCCGCCCGAGAAGCTGGAGAAGGTACAGGACAACGTCGTCGGGGTGATGAGGGCCCGCGGCAAGCTGCGGGAGGAGTCGACGCTCGAGAGCGTCGACGACCTCGGGGACGGCGCCGTCGAAACAGGCTGACCACAGCGTCAGCGGGGTCCGATCAGCTGGGCCTGGGTGATGCGCCCGCACGGCCCCGACCGGTCGAACACGAGCGTGTCTGCGATGCCGACGCCGTGGGCGCCGGGTGTCGACGCCGAGTCCATGCCGATCCAATNNAGGTCGGGGTTCACGAAGAGCCACTTCCGGGCGTCGAGCACTCGGCTGTTGCCGTTCGACATGTCGGCGAGGGTGGCCATCCGCGTGAGGGGAGTGATGGGCTCGCCGTCGACGAGCGGCAGCTTGAGGCTGAACCACGACACGCCTCGCCCCGACCGCTCGAAGCCGTGGTCGAAGCTGCGGATCTCGATGGCGTCGACGTGAAAGCGGGTCATCGTCGTCTCACCGGGCGCGAACGACCGCCACTCGACGAGTAGAGCATCCTCAGGCGGGCCCGGGCTGGTGAACTCGACCGGCCCGGTGCGGTCGAGCTCGAGGTCGGCGGTGCGGATCTTGAGTCCTGTCGCCCTCGCCACCTCGACACCGTCCGCGGCCATGCACGCCTCCACCACCTGGATCCGCCGTCCCTCGCGAGCGACCTCGGTCGTGATCGTGAGGCACTTCTGCATCGGGACCTCGCGGAAGAGGTCGAAGGTGAGGCGGGCGACCTGCATCGGAACAGGGGTCGGCACTTGCTCGATTGCGTGGCCGAGCAGTCCGCACGGCGGGCCACCATGCTGGCCGTAGTCGCTCCAGCCGCCGCGGGCATACTCGGTGGGCTCGAAGCCGTCGCTGCGTCGGACGTAGAGGGAGTCGGCCATGGAGGCCCGGATGCTACCCGTCCCCGGCGGCGTCCCCGGGCCGTTGCCGGTATAACGTGACATGGTGTTTCACGTCGTCCTCCACGAGCCGGAGATCGCACCGAACACGGGCAACCTCATGCGGCTCTGCGTCAACACCGGGTGCCGCCTCCACCTGGTCCACCCGCTCGGTTTCGAGCTCGACGACGCCCGGCTGCGCCGCGCCGGGCTGGACTACCGCGAACACGCTGACGTCGCCCATCACGAGTCCTTCGCGGCGTTCCTCGACGCGGTAGAACCGCCCCGAGTGTGGGCGTACAGCGAGCGGGGGGACACGAGGTTCGACGCCGTGGCGGTGGCCGGCGGGGATGCGCTCCTGTTCGGCAAGGAGTCGGTCGGCCTACCCGACGCCGTGCTCGGCCACGAGTCGGTCGCAGGACGTCTCCGAATTCCGATCGCCCCCGGCGGCCGCTCGCTCAACCTCGCCAACGCCGTCGCCGTCGCCGTCTACGAGGCGTGGAGGCAGCACGGGTACGCCGTCGAGGGGTGAGCCACGACCGCGACAACTAGCGTGCCCGCAATGGCGCACCAGATCGCGGTCAAGGTCCGTTTCTACGAACTCGACCCCTACAACCACGTCAACCACTCCGCCTACATCCAGTACTTCGAGACGGCGCGGATCGAGCTGCTGGAGTCCGTCGGGTTCGGGATGCCCGTGCTCGACTCACTCGGGCTCCGCATCGTCGTGACCGGGATCACGACCCGGTTCCTCCGCTCGGCGGGACCGGGCGACGTACTCACCGTCGAGACCGAGGTGGCCAGGATCAGACGGGCGACGTCGCAGTGGCTGCAGCGGATCCAGCGCGCCGACGAGATGCTCGCTACCCAGATGGTCGATGCGGCCATGGTCGACACAGGGGGACGTCCGGCCCGGTTCCTTCCTGAGCTGGCGGCCGCCCTCGGCCCCTACCTCGCCGATGGACCCTGACGGGGTCGTCGTCGTCGAGGCCGCCGCCTTTGCCGCATGGCCCGCGGCCGAGAGTCGCGACGAGGACGGCTGGGTGGCCCGCTACGGCGACGGCTTCTCACGGCGGCTCAACTCCGTGTCGATCTCGCCGGATGCCGCTACGGATCGCATCGAAGCCCGCCTTGTCGCGGCGCACGACTGGCTGGCGGCACGGGGCCTCCCGCCGCTGGTGCGGGTGACGTCGGCGACACCGGCGCCGGTCGTCGCCGTCCTCGATGCGCTGGGCTACAGCACCGAAGGCGAGACGCTCGTGATGACCAGCGCCGTCACGCCCGTCGCACCCGCTCCCACCACCGAACGGAGTGCCCCCTCCGGAGGCTGGCTGCGGGACCAGGAGCGCTGGATGGGCATTGCCGACCCGGAGCCGTGGCGCGCGGTGCTGGCGCGGGTCGCGCCACCTGCTCGGTTCGCCGAGGTCGAGGGTGGCAACGGGCGGGTGGCGGCCGGTCTGGGGATCGTCCGCAACGGGTGGCTGGGGGTCTTCGAGGTGACGACCGACCCGGCACACCGGCGCCGCGGCCACGCCACCCGTTTGGTGGAGGAGCTGTGCTCGTGGGCCGCGGCTCGCGGCGCCTCCGGCGCGTTTCTCCAGGTCGTCGCGTCGAACGAGCCGGCCGTCGGGTTGTGGCGGTCCCTCGGGTTCACCACCGCATACCGGTACCGCTACCGACGGCCTCCGGACGCCGGGTGAGCCGATGCGACCGGCGTGGGTTGCGAAGTGGGCTAACCTTCTCCACGTCTCGGCAGGACGCAGACGTCTTTCGCGCTGCGGCCAATGCTGAGGCGCCAGGGAGTGCCCCGGACCGTTCGGGGCACGTGTTGAGCAAGGGCGATTCATACCCGTGAACATCTATGTCGGAAATCTTCCGTTCCGGACCACCGACGGCGAGCTCGAGACGCTGTTCTCCAGCCACGGCCAGGTCCATTCCGCCAACGTCATCACCGACCGGGAGACGGGCCGCTCGCGCGGCTTCGGTTTCGTGGAGATGGACGACGACGCAGAGGCGCGCCGCGCCATCGAAGAGCTCGACGGCTACGAACTCGATGGCCGCAGGCTTCGTGTCAACGAGGCGCGCCCCCGGAGGTGATGAGCGACGATGGCATCCTCTGACGACGTGTTCCGCACGCAGGGAACGGTCGTCGCCACGCTCCGCAACGCCAGCTTCCGGGTGAAGCTCGATTCCGGTCACGAGGTCATCGCCCGCGCGTCGGGCAAGATGCGCCGGGGCCGGCTCATCCGGATCATTCCGGGTGACAAGGTCGAGCTCGAGGTGTCGGCCTACGACCCGACGCGAGGCCGCATCATCTGGCGCTACCGCTGACCCGGATTCCCGGTCCGGGCCGACAACACAGGAAGGATGAGCCATGGCTGTGACGTCGTCCATGCTGCCCCTCGCCACCCCCGCACCCGACTTCTCGCTCCCCGACACAGTGAGCGGCCGCACCGTCGGTCTGGCCGACTTGGCAGGCGAGAGGGCGCTCCTCGTCATGTTCATCTGCAACCACTGCCCGTACGTCCAGCACGTGCGCCGTGGACTGGCGAGCTTCGGCAAGGACTACGCCGGCACCGGGCTCGGCATCGTCGCCATCTCGTCCAACGACGCAGATGCCTTCCCCGACGACGGGCCGGAGGCGATGGCGCGCGAGGCTGCCGAGTTCGGCTACACCTTCCCGTACCTCTACGACGAGGACCAGACGGTGGCGGCGGCGTACACCGCGATGTGCACGCCCGACTTCTTCCTCTTCGGATCGGACCGCACCCTGGTGTACCGGGGTCGCTTTGACGACTCAAGACCCAACTCGGGGATCCCGGTGACCGGGGCCGAGTTGCGAGCCGCCGTCGATGCCGTCCTCGCCGGTGACACCCCGGCGGCGGAGCAGTATCCGTCGATGGGGTGCTCGATCAAGTGGAAGCCGGGCAACGTCCCGGCGTATTTCGCCTCCGCCGGCTGACCACCTCCGGCGCTGAGCCGGGTTCGTGCCCTTCGCCTCTGGTCTGGGGTTTCCCGCCGTTGCATGATGCGGCTTCGGGTGATGGGCCTGGCCGCCCAATCCTGCGCCCGGGAGGGGGTGACACGTGTGCAGACCGAGCTGAGGCATACCTATTCGGTGCCGCTGAAGAAGGGCTTCGACTACCTCGTCGACTTCGACCTGTGGCCCCACTGGTACACGGGGATGATCGAGGTCCTCGACCCGGACCAGGCGGGGTGGTCGACGCCGGGTGACGAAGTGCGCTTCGCCTACAAGCTGCTGGGGAAGCGGGTCGAGGGCAAGGTCGTGCTCGACGAGTACGTCGACGGCGAGCTCGTTCGCTATCACAGCGTCGTGCCCGCGCTCCCCGATGTCGCGTTCACCTACAGCTACGCGCCCGCCGGCTTCGAGGCGTTCATCCTCAAGGTGACCATGGACACCGAGGAGCCCGAGTCGTTCTTCGGCAAGACGATCGACCGCATGTTGCTGCCGCGCGTGCTGGCGCGCGATCTCAGGAGGAGCCTGGAGAACCTCGACGACATCTTCATGTCCGGCATGTTGGACTGAGCCCGACCGTTGTGGCTCCCGATCGAGATGGTCGGGAGCCACCCGCGCCCGCACCGGATAGGCTCCGTGCCAATGGTCTCAACACACCCGTTTCGCACGGCCGTCGAGGCTCGCGACCTCGACGCCATGGTGGCACTGCTCACCGACGACGTCGTCTTTCACAGCCCGGTCACGTTCCACCCCATCGTGGGCAAGCGGCCGGTGTCGCGCTTGCTGGGATTCCTCCTCCACGAAGTCTTCGAGGACTTCAGCTACACCGATGAGCTGACCGCCGGAGACGGCACCACGGTGCTCGTCTTCACGGCGATGGTCGGCGAGCGGTCGGTCCAGGGCATCGATCTCCTCCGCCACGACGCCGACGGGCGCATCGCCGATTTCACCGTCATGGTTCGCCCGATGAGTGGTCTCGGGGAGCTCGCCGCCCGGGTCGGGGCCCGCTACGACGAGATCGTCGGGTCGTGAGACGGCCCGCCGGGTTGGAACGGCGGGGCGCGTAGCATGCGCCGCACCCTGGCGGACGAGAGGGAGGCGGTGCGATGGAGCGCGTGAGGGTCGCGACCTGGAGCGAGCTGGAGCCTGTGACGCCGACGTACGCGCTGGTCGGCGACGTCGACCTCGTCATCGTCCGCTGGCCCGACGTGGATACGGCATCGGTGCTCTACGGGCGCTGCCTCCACCGCGGCGCGCTGCTCGCCGACGGTCGCATCGACGGCGACAACCTCATCTGCGGAGTCCACAACTGGGACTACCGCTACAGCACCGGCGTCTCCGAATACCACAACGACCAGGCGCTGCACCGTTTCATGTCCTGGATCGAGGACGACGGGCTGTGGGTCGACGCCGACGAGATCGCCGCCTGGGCGATGGAGCACCCCCAGCCGTACGACCGGGGCGCCTATCAGGGCCTCTACCAGGACCACCTCGGCTCCGCGGACGAGCCCCACGTCAGCTTCATCCGCGAGCTCGCCGGACACGGCCTCGACCGCGTCGGCCACCACGGCCCGGTGGCGGCGATGGGGGTGCGGCGGTCCGAGCTGCCGAGCTGGGACGACATCCAGATCCTGACCGCGCAGCTGGCGAACCCGCCGCTGCTCGACGACGAGGAGGTGGGGACCGACATCGTCATCGGTCCTGCGGCGAAGCGGCCGCTCCGCCTCGACATCCCGCTCTTCGTCTCCGACATGAGCTTCGGCGCG
>JABAOE010003969.1_pt2 | contig 32410 bp, 34 predicted proteins | sample 7062141 | NCBI WGS metagenome assembly JABAOE01 (sample SAMN14538627, study PRJNA623070) | marine sediment metagenome | biome: marine biome [ENVO:00000428]; feature: marine pelagic biome [ENVO:01000023]; material: deep marine sediment [ENVO:00002113] | place: India: Gulf of Khambhat ...
CAAGCTTGCCGGGCGCGCTGCAATCGAGGTGGATCTCTAGCGATGGGCGTGTTCACGAGCATGTTCGCCCGGGACTTCAAGCTGGCCATGCGCCGTTGGAGCGAGCTTGCGACGCCGCTGATCTTCTTCGTGATCATCTCCTCGCTGTTCCCGTTTGCGCTATCCCCGGAGGTCGCCGTGCTGCGCTCCGCCGGCACAGGTGTTCTCTGGATTGCCGCATTGCTATCCTCCCTGCTGGCGCTCGATGGCTTATTTCGCACGGATATGGACGACGGCAGCATGGAGCAGCTCATTCTGAGCCCGGCCTCGCTGGGCCTGCTCACGTTCGCGAAAATCTGCGCCCATTGGGTGGTCAGCGGCCTGCCACTGATCCTGATCGCGCCCGTTCTGGCGTTGTCGTTTTACCTGCCGCTGGAGTCCTTACCGATTCTGATGCTCGCGCTACTGCTTGCAACGCCGACACTGAGCGCGCTGGCCGCGATCGGGGCGGCATTGACCGTTGGCTTGCGCAGCGGCGGGACGTTGATCGGGCTGCTCGTGCTGCCCCTGACGGCGCCTGTGCTCATATTCGGCACGCGGGCGACAGACATGGCCGTGAATAACGAATCTGCCCTCGGACCGCTGTACCTGCTCGGCGCACTCGCAGCATTCTCACTGTCGCTGGCACCGGTTGCGAGCGCCGCAGCGATACGCGTAAGCGTGGAGTAGCCGCTGATGGGCCTCAAGCGCACATTTCATCTGCTCGGCTCGCCACCGACCGTCTACCGGCTCGCGGGGCTGCTAGGGCCGTGGGTCGGTGTCAGCGCGGTGATCTTAATCGCCGCTGGCACATACGGCGGCCTCGTACTGGCACCGCCCGATTACCTGCAGGGCGACGGCTTTCGAATCATCTACGTCCATGTGCCCAGCGCCTACATCGGGCTCATGGCGTACGTGCTCATGGCCGTCGCGGCGGCGATCGGCTTTATCTGGCACATGAAGATTGCGCACGCCGTCGCCGTCAGCGCCGCGCCCGTTGGCGCCTCGTTCACGTTTCTCGCGCTGGTCACGGGCGCTGTCTGGGGCAAGCCCATGTGGGGCACGTACTGGCAATGGGCCGATGCGCGCCTCGTGTCGGAGCTCGTGCTGCTGTTTCTCTATTTGGGCGTCATGCTGCTGCGCGTGTCGTTCGACGACCGCGATAAGGGTGACCGTGTTAGCGCCGTGCTGGCCGTTGTCGGCGTCGTCAATGTCCCAATCATCCATTATTCGGTCGAATGGTGGAGCACGCTGCACCAGGGCCCGACGATCGCCCAGCTCGACGCCCCGTCGATCACGATGGATATGCTCGTACCGCTGTTGACGATGATCGCGGGCTTCACGCTGTGCTTTGCCTGGCTGGTTCTCAAGCGCGTTCAGGCCGAAATCCTCGATCGCGAAAGCCGCGCGCGCTGGGTCGAGCAACTGGTCACGGAGGCTGCGGCGTGAAAGAATTCCTTGCCATGGGCGGCTATGCGGCGTATGTCTGGACGTCCTATGGCGTCACGGCGCTCGTGGTCGCCTTGAATGTCTGGCTCGCCCGACGCCGTTATCATCAGGCACTAGCGGCTATCAAGCCGGGTGACACGCAGACCGAACCGGTACGACGACCAACTGTCAGAAAGAGGACATGACTCCACGCAGACAACGAATGGTGCTCATCGGGCTTGTGGTTGCAGGCGTTGCCGTATCTGCGGCGCTCGCCTTGCAGGCGTTCCGTGAGAATGTGCTGTTCTTCTTCAGCCCGAGCGAGGTGATCGCGGGCGATGCCCCCGTCGAGCGTGGTTTCAGGCTCGGCGGCATGGTCGCCGACGGCAGTGTCGCGCGCGAAGAGGGCAGCCTGACGATCGACTTCGTCGTGACCGACTATGCCCACTCGATTTCCGTGAGCTACACGGGCGTGTTGCCGGACCTGTTCGGCGAAGGGCAGGGTGTCGTCGTGCGCGGGCAGCTGAACGAGAACGGCTCGTTCGCGGCCGAGGAAGTGCTCGCCAAGCATGATGAGAACTACATGCCGCCCGAAGTGGCCGAAGCGCTCGAGCGCGGGCGCGCCGCCACAGGACCGCAATGATCCCCGAGCTCGGTCAATTCGCCCTCGTTCTCGCGCTCGGTCTATGTCTGATTCAGGCGAGCCTGCCACTCGCCGGAGCCGCAACCGGACGGCAGGACTGGATGGCGCTGGCAAGACCCATGGCCGCCGGCCAATTCGTCTTCATCGCGCTCGCGTTTGCGGTGCTCGCGCACAGTGCGATCACGGACGACTTCAGCGTGCGCTACGTCGCGATGAACTCGAACTCGGCGCTACCCGCTTTCTACAAGTTCGCCTCCGTGTGGGGCGGACACGAAGGTTCGCTGCTGTTATGGCTGTTGATGCTGGCGACGTGGACACTCGCGGTTGCATTTGCGAGTCGATCGCTACCCGACGTTTATGCGGCGCGCGTCATCGGCGTGCTCGGCATCGTCAGCGTCGGTATTCTGTCATTCACAATCCTGACGTCTAACCCGTTCGACCGACTGCTGCCGGCAGCCGCCGACGGCAACGACCTCAATCCATTGCTACAGGATCCGGCGTTCGTCATACACCCGCCGATGCTCTACGTCGGCTACGTAGGCTTTGCCGTACCGTTTGCGTTTGCCGTCGCGGCGCTGCTGAGCGGCAGCCTCGACAAGAACTGGGCGCGCTGGACACGACCGTGGACGGTCGGTGCGTGGCTGTTTCTGACGCTCGGCATCTCGCTCGGCAGCTGGTGGGCCTACTACGAGCTCGGCTGGGGCGGCTGGTGGTTTTGGGACCCCGTGGAGAATGCGTCTTTTATGCCATGGTTGGCGGGTACTGCGCTGATCCATTCGCTAGCCGTGACTGAGCGACGCGGCATATTCAAGTCCTGGACGATACTGCTTGCGATTGCCGCATTCTCATTGAGCTTGCTCGGCACATTCCTTGTACGCTCGGGCGTGCTGATCTCCGTGCATGCGTTTGCATCGGATCCGGCACGCGGCTTGTTCATCCTGCTGCTGCTGTCAGTCATTACCGGGGGCGCACTGCTGCTCTACGCAATGCGCGCGAGCAAGATGGAAGCCGAGGGCGGTTTTCGGCTCGTATCGCGCGAGTCTTTTTTGCTGCTCAACAACATCTTGTTGCTCGTCGCGACCGCGGCTGTGCTGTTTGGGACCTTGTATCCCTTGTTTCTCGACGCCCTGGGTCTCGGGAAGATCTCTGTCGGGCCACCGTATTTCAATTCCGTGTTCCTCATTCCGATGATGCCGATGCTCGTGTTGCTCGGTGCCGGCATGCATGCGAGCTGGCTCAGCCAGAAAGGCGAGACGCTCGCGCGCAAGCTGGCTGCGGCAGCGGTGATCGCCGTGATCGCCGGTCTAGCCGTGCCATTCGTCGTCTACGGCGGCGGCAGTCTGCTGACCGTTGTTGGACTTGCGCTCGGCTTCTGGGTCGTGCTGACGTCTCTCTGGGATCCTCTGACCCGAGCGTTCAGGCGCGAACCGCGTCCCATGCCCCTATCGCGCGCGCAATGGGGCATGAGCTTCGCGCATTTCGGTCTCGGCGTCTTCGTTCTTGGAGTAACCGTCACATCGAGCTTCAGTATCGAGACGGATCAGAGCTTGCGTCCGGGCGACTCGTTCAACGTCGCGGGATACTCGTTCGAGTTTCGCGACCTCAGAGAAGTCGAAGGCGTCAACTACGAGGCGATCGAGGGCGAGTTCGAAGTGCGTCGCGATGGACAACTCGTAACCATACTTGCGCCACAAAAACGCGTGTATCGCGTTCAGCAAGCGCCGATGACCGAGGCAGCCATCGATCCGGCATTGAACAGGGATCTGTTCGTCGCCCTGGGCGACCCGCTCGGCGGCGGCGCTTGGAGTGTACGCATTCAATACAGACCGTTCATAAGGTTTATCTGGCTCGGCACACTCATCATGGCTTTTGGCGGCCTGCTTGCGGCCACGGACCGGCGCTACCGTGCGGCGACTCAGCAAGACAGGGTGGTAGGCCAAGCCGAACCTGCTACGGAGACGGTCTGATGTGGCGTTATCTCATTCCGATCGCGTTATTTGCGGTTCTGGCGGTATTCTTTGCACGTGGCCTCAATCTCAATCCCGGGTACGTGCCGTCACCGCTGCTCGGCAAGCCCGCACCCGCATTCGAACTGCCCACGCTCAAGGATCCAGCCTCGAACGTCGCCAGCGACGTGCTCGTCGGCGAAACCTCGCTATTTAACGTGTGGGCGACCTGGTGTGTAGGTTGTCGTCAAGAACACGCGTTCCTCAACGAAGTGTCAAAGACGAGCGGTCTACCTATCTATGGGCTCAACTGGAAGGATGACCGCGCAGCTGCGTTGAACTGGCTCGCAACGCTCGGCGATCCCTACGCTGTCTCGGGCTTCGACGAGATCGGCGAGGTTGCGATCGATTGGGGCGTGTACGGTGCGCCTGAGACGTTTTTGATCAGCCGCGACGGGACCGTGCTGTACAAGCACATTGCGCCGCTGACAGCTGAGGTCTGGGAGCGGGAATTTATTCCGCGCATCGAGGCCGACTGCGGAGCGTATCCGTGCGATTGAGCCGAACGATTGTGTTTGCCGTCTTGATCTCATTCTGCGGGATCGCAACAGCTATCGGCCCCGAGGAGCCTTTCGCCGATCCCGCGCTCGAAGCCGAGTACCAAGCGCTGATTCGCGAGGTCCGCTGCCTTGTCTGCCAGAATCAAACGATCGCAGATTCCTCGGCACCACTCGCGTCGGACTTGAGGCGCGAGATACGCGAGCTCATGGCCGAGGGCGCGAGCCGCGATGACGTCTCGCAGTTTCTCGTCGAGCGCTACGGCGATTTCGTCCTCTATCGTCCGCCGCTGCAACCGACGACTTGGGCGCTCTGGGGCGCGCCCATTGCGCTGTGCATGCTCGGTCTGTTCGTCTTCGCACGTGTGGTACGGGCGCGCCTACAGCAGCCGCTCGGCGAAGAGCTGCCACCACAATGACCCGGCCGTAATGACAATATGGCTCGGGACCGGCGTTCTGCTCCTCGCGGCACTCGCGTTCGTGCTCGTGCCCGCGTGGACTCAGTTTCGGCATACCAAGACCTGGCCCATCACGAGTCTTCTCGCGTGCGCACTTCTCGTGCCGTTTGCGATCGGTCTCTACTTGAACGTCACAACCTGGTCGGAGGAGGCTCAGTCGACCGCGCAGCTACCGGGCGTTGCCGACATGGTCGACGAGCTCGCCCAGCGCCTCGAGCAAAACCCACAGGACCTTCAAGGTTGGCGATTGCTAGGGCAAAGTTATTTGGCCATGGGTGAATACGTCGACGCTCGTCGTGCGTTGCGTGAGGCGTGGAACCTCACGCCGGAGCCAGGCGACGAATTACGACTCGCGCTCGGCGAGGCCGAGGCGCTGGCGGACCAACAAAGCCTGGCAGGCGAGGCCGGCGCGTTGTTCGATGAAGTCCTGGCCAACGATCCGAATAATCAAAAGGCGCTCTGGTACGGTGGCCTGTCGGCGCTTGCGACTCAGCGGCCCGATCTTGCGCGTGAGCGCTGGTCGCGCTTGCTCGCGTTCAACCCACCCGAGAACATCGCACAGATCCTGCGCCAACAGCTGCAAGCGCTGGGCGGCTTAATCGAAAGTCCCGATACACCCACGGCAGAAAATCCCGAGGCGATTCGGTTGCTCATCAGTGTCGATGAAGCGCTGGCCGACGCCATGCCGGACGTCGCAAGCCTGTTCATCTTTGCACGGAATCCGGCCGGTGGCCCGCCTGTCGCCGTCGTGCGCGCATCGGCTGCGGCGCTGCCCGGCGAGTTTGCGCTGAGCGATGCCAATGCGATGATGCCTGGCAGCTCGCTCAGCGATTTCGAGACGCTGTCGATCGTCGCACGCATCTCGCAGTCGGGCCAGCCGACGGCACAGCCCGGCGATCTATTCGGCGAGATTAGTTACCAACCCGGTCAGGACCTCAGCGTCCAGCCGCTCCTCATCGACCAGACCGTACCGTAGCGTCGTGTCTCACTGCGCAGGCGGGCCGCTGTGAAAGCGCGTCTCGCTGTCTGGGGACGTGATGAGCTCGGCGTCGAGCTCGAGGAAACGGTCAATGCGCTCCAAAGCATCCTCTTGGGCAACACCGCATGCGAGCGCGAGGTAGTCCTCAAAATGTCGTGCTTCCGAGCGTAGTAGTGATGCATAGAACGCTGCGAGCCCGGGTTCGTCGACTTCGAGAGCCGGTAGCAGACTAAGAAACCGTTCGCACGATCGTGCCTCGATGATCGCGCCGACGATGAGCGTGTCGATACAGCGGCCAGGCTCCGACGAGCGGATTTGCTCGTGAAGCGTGCGCGCGTAGCGCGACGCTGTAAGAGGTTCGTAGTCGATGCCTCGGTCTGCAAGCAGGTCGACAACCTGCTCGAAATGTCGCAGCTCCTCGCGCGCGAGTCGCGACATCTTCTGCAGCAGCTTCAATCGAAGCGCTGCATCGGGCAGCGATCCCGAACCGCCACTGGTGCCGTATCGACGAAGGAGTTTCTGTGCTTGTTCGGCTGCCCTAAGCTCGAGTGAGGCATGATCGACGAGCAGCGTTTGCAGGTCTCCTCGTGCGGCGTCGATCCAGGCCTCCGGCGTTCGACAGCGGAGAAATTCGAGTACAGGGGCGACGAGCGTTTCGCGTTTCATTGCGATCGCTGCAGTGCTCATGCCTTGCCGTCAAACTGCGCGGCGCTCGGCCAGCGCCACGAGAATTTCTGCCGCGGTATCGGATTGCTCGGCCGAGACATTGAGATGCGTGACGAGGCGCATGCGGCGCGGGCCGAAGGGGAAGAGCGCAACACCGGCGTCTCTTGCGCCCTTAACAAGCTGAGTGGTATCGGGGGCGCCTTCGGCCAGGTCGAAGACGATGATGTTGGTTTCAACGGTCGTCTCATCGAGCTCGATCGAACTGCTGGCGGCGAGTCGTGCACCCATGCGCTTGGCATTGGCGTGATCGTCCTCGATCCGCCCCAGATGATGGTCGAGCGCGTAGAGTCCCGCTGCCGCAAGAATGCCAGCTTGACGCATCGCGCCACCGTACATGCGCCGATAGCGCACGCAATCGTCAATGAGCGCTTTGGGTCCTGCAAGCAAAGAGCCGCTGGGCGCCCCGAGACATTTCGACATGGCCACAGAGGTCAAGTCGAACGGTGCGGCGAGTTCAGCCACCGACAGGCCAGTCGCTGCGGCGGCGTTCCAGAGACGTGCGCCGTCGAGGAAGCTAGCGACACCGTGCTCGCGGGCCGCGTTGGCAATGGCCTCGGCGTCGGCTTGAGGAAACACGCGTCCGCCGCCACGATTGTGCGTGTTCTCGACCTCTACGAGCGAGGTAGCGGGGTAGAGAATGTGTCCGGGCGGTTTGAGGGCTTCGAGAAAGTCCTCTGCCGTGAACAATCCCTGTTCACCGACAACCGTAAACTGGACGCCTGCGTTGGCAGCTGAGGCGCCAGCCTCGTGCCACACGGCATGCGTCTCGTCGCCGACGATGACGTCGTCACCGCGCCGTGTCAGAGCGCGCAGCGCAACCTGATTGGCCATCGTGCCGCTCGCAAGCCAGAGCGCGGCTTCCTTGCCGAGCATGTCGGCAATGCGATCCTGGAGCGCATTGATCGAGGGATCCTCACCGTATTGATCGTCGCCGACAGGCGCGCCAGCCATGGCTGCGCGCATGCCGTCCGTCGGTAGTGTGACCGTATCGGATCGCAGGTCGATGAGGTTGGCCGTATCCATGCGGACGCAGAAGATACCATGAGTCGTGGCACGCTTATTGACTCTACCGCGACACGGTAGCAGGCTGTCGATCACACATACGGGGGAGCGAGCCGTGACAAAGAAGGTGACAAAGAAGAAGCAATCTGTCGATTCCACACGACGCTCGCTACTCGCGACCGGAGCTGCCGCGGCCGCTGTCGCCGCGACGGGTCGCGCATTCGGGCAACAGCAATCAGGGCAGGGAGGGAACACCATGTCGATTTACGAACGCGGCGACGTCCGCATCTACTATGAGGACATGGGTGGCTCGGGCTTCCCATTGTTGCTGATCGCCGGAGGGGGACTGAACTCGGTCGCGTCCTATCTGAGCACGAGGGCTCCGTTCAACCCGATGGAGGAGCTCGGGGAGGAGTACCGCTGCATCGCGATGGATCTTCGCAATGCAAATGCCGGGCAATCCTCAGGTCCGTTGGAGATCGACCGCCCGTGGGATTCACATACCGATGATCAGCTCGGTCTCCTGGATCACTTGAGTATAGATCGATTCATGGTGCTCGGTTTTTGCATCGGCGGACCGTTTATTTGGAATCTGCTCGAGCGCGCTCCCGATCGCGTTGTCGCGGCAGTCATCGCGCAACCGAGTGGGTTTCGACCGGACATGCCGGAGTACTTCTACAACGGCAACATGCGAGGGTGGGGACCGGATCTCGCCGCGCGCCGGCCGGACATCACGATGGAGATGGTCGAGGCCTATCTCGACAATATGTACCGCGTGAACGGCGACTTCGTGTTCACGGTCTCACGCGACTTCGTGCGTAACTGCGAAACGCCGATTCTCGTGCTGCCGGACGACATTCCCGCCCACCCATACGAAGTTGCTATGGAATCGGCGATGCTCGCGCCGAACGCAGAGGTCAGCCTCTATCCGTGGAAGGAGCCCGCAGACCGTGTGCCGTTAGCCGTGCGCCACATCAGGTCGTTCCTGCGGGCGCACCGGCCAACGTGAGCGGTTAACGAGGGAACTCGAACGTCACGATCAACAGCGAAGGATCGAAGCCCGTAACCTGATGAGGTACGTTCTCGGGGATGACGAGATAGTCGCCCGCAGACACCCTGTGCACCGTGCCTCCCTCGATGCGTCGCACCGTTTCGCCATTCTCAAGGGTCTCGACGATTCGCCCGTCCGTCGTGATCTCGCCGCTACCGCGGATGATCGACCAGAGCTCGGCTTCGTTCGTATGCGAAGCGGCTCGCTGCGGCGGCGTTCGACGATCGACGGCAAGCCGGTAGGCGATGCCAGTCGACGTGTTCGGATCTTCGCGCTCAAGAACGGTCGTGTTCGCGTAGGCCACGGTCCTGTCGAGTGCAGCGGCGTGGGCCGCAACGTCGTCCGCGGACAGTAGGAATGCGCTCGTTACACCGTCCCCCGAAGCGCCTTGCTGGCTCGAAGCTGACGCGACGAATAGCAGCACTAAGACTGCGGCGATAGTTATCGTTCTCATGTTGACCCCCTCGAGAAATATTCGGATTGTTCTTGCAAAGGTAGGCGCAGCGTAAGGCGTCTACTGCTCACGCTGGATACATGCCTACTCCTGGCAGTTATACGGTTCCACTGCCAGATCCGGCCGCCAGGCCCAGTAGCGCGTGAACTCGCGAATCTCAGTGAACGTCTCTGGATCGTCGACGATCACGCGATAATCGAGTCGGTCTTCACTCTCGCTGAGCGTGAAGTATTCCGTGAGTCGAATACTGCGACTCTGAGGTGTGCCGTCGCCATAAAAGTGCGGTGTATCGATGTTGACGGTCTCGACGATCAACGTGTTGCCGTCCCAACGCCCGGTCGAGGATCCGTACATGGAGTACTCGGATGGTGCGCTCGCCCCATTCATATAAATGACGCGCCGAGCGTCGGATTCCTCCAGGCGTATCAGAAGGTTGTCGCCCTGGGGCACGAATTCCATTGGATAGGCCGAGCCCATAACGTAAGGAATACCCTTCGGCGCGCATCCGAGGTAGGGGCTCTGGGTGGGATCCCACTGCGCTCTGATCTGTTCTGCGGCGTCGGTCAGGCCACCGACGTCGCCGCGGTAGAGCGGCCAGGAGTCGAGGTCGTTGACGACACGCGCCCACACCCGAAAGATGCCGGTTGCGGTCTGGCGGCCGCGTTCGACCGCCTCGGCATCAACGCTGGCTTTGAATAATCGCTCGGAGGCACCCTCCGACCAGTACGGATCCGAGCCGGCAGACAATAAGGCCTCTCGGCCATCCTCGAGAAGTATATTGCGCGCGAACAGCTCCGGGCGCCCGCGCATCGACGGCTCGCCCGCGAGGGTCACGTTATCGCCGACCTCGATGAAGTCACGGTGGATGCCCATAACGCGCAGCGTGCTGATCGAGCCGGCCTCGATATACCAGTCGACCGTCGCGCCGTTCTCATCGGTCACGGCAAGCGTGTACGACGGGTGTGGGTTTCGCCACCGGACCGCGGTTACCGTGCCCTCGACCTCGATGAGCCTGGTCGTATCATAGATCCCGACGCTGCTGTGATGCGCGTGTCCGGACTGAGCGACCGCAGCGACCCCGAGCACAAGACTGAGCTTGAACGCATTCGTCATGGCTGAACCTCCATCGAGCCATTGTACAGTCCTGGCCGCTAATTCGCGCTAAAATGGCCGTCCCCGGGGGAGACGAAGCACTTCGCCGACCCAGGCGAAGAAGACGAATCCGAATATGCATGCAAAGGTCCTGAGCAGCCCATCGCCTGCGTCAGCTCACAGCTTGCCAATCAACGGGCGAGTTGTAGGGTTTGCTGGCGTGCTCGTGGCGGCGTTGGCCGTCTATCTCAGTCAGACGACGGGTTGGCGCAGTGTTGCGCTCATGCTCGTCGGACTCGGCGCGGGCTGGGTCCTATACCATGCCTCGTTCGGCTTCGGCGGCGCATGGCGAAACGCAATACGTTCTGGCAAAAGTGCGGGACTGCGCGTACAGATGCTCATGCTGGCGGTTACGGCGCTGGTCTTCATTCCTTTGATCGCCCAGGGTGAGATCTTCGGCTTCGGCCTACGGGGCAATGTCTCGCCAATCAGCGTCTCGCTGCTAGGCGGGGCCTTTCTGTTCGGCATCGGCATGCAGCTCGGTGGCGCCTGCGCATCCGGCACGCTCTATACGGTCGGCGGCGGCAGCACGCGCATGATCGTTACGCTCATTGCCTTCATCGCAGGCTCGGCCCTCGGCGCCTGGCATTTCGACGAATGGCAGACGCTGCCGAGCCTCGGAACGTTTTCGTTTCTCGAGGAATTCGGCTCCTTAGGGGCGGTATCGGCAACGCTGGCGCTGGCCGGTGGGTTTTGGGCGATCGCGGCGTGGGTCGAACGCCGTCGGCACAACGGCGTGCTCTACCAGACCTGGAGACCGCTCGAGGGTGCGAGCTGGCTCAAGGGACCTTGGCCACTGCTAGCTGGGGCGCTGGGTCTCGCCCTTGTCAACATCTCGACGTTGGTCCTGGCTGGACGCCCCTGGGGCGTGACCTCGGGCTTTGCGCTGTGGGGCTCGAAAGCCGTCGCCGCCTTCGGCGCCGATGTCGCGTCCTGGCCCTACTGGCAGCAGCCTTCGCGAGCGCCGGCGTTGGCCGGCAGCGTATTCGAGGACATTACCTCGATCATGAACTTCGGCATCGTGCTCGGGGCGCTCATGGCGGCCGGGATTGCTGGACGTTTCAAGCCGGTCTGGCGTCTACCCGCAAGATCGCTTCTCGCCGCCGTTATCGGCGGTCTGCTTCTAGGTTACGGGGCGCGTCTGGCCTACGGCTGCAATATCGGTGCGTTTTTCAGCGGCGTCGTATCGGCAAGCTTGCACGGCTGGGTCTGGTTCGTCGTCGCGTTCGTCGGCAACGGCGTCGGCATGCGCTTGCGGCCGCTGTTTGGGCTCGACGGCTAGTAGAGCTCGCGCATCGGTGAGCCACGCAGGCTCTCCTCGTACTCCTCCGCCGTTACCTCGAGCTCGGCATGCTTGACCATAGCTTCGGCGATACTCGCAGTATCACTGTGATCCGGCCATTCGTCGGGCTGCCAGAGTTTCGAACGTCGGACGCATTTCGCGCAGTGCATAAAGAGTTGCTCCACATAAACGACCATCGCGAGATTCGGCACGCGGCCGTTGACGGCCATTGACTCCAGCAGGGCAGTATCGCGCACGAGACGAGCCTCTCCGTTTACGCGCAGCGTCTCGGCTTTGCCAGGGATCAAAAAGATGAGGCCGACGTGAGGGTTCTCGAACACGTTCTGAAACGTATCGGCACGCCGATTCCCGAGACGATCAGGAACTGCCAGGCGCCTGTCATCGAGCACGCGCACAAAGCCGGCCGGATCTCCTTTCGGCGAGATCGTTACCCGTCCATCACGCCCCGAGGAAGCGACGAGCAGAAACGGGGACTTCGCGATAATGCCGCGGCAAACATCATCGATCGAGTCAATGTCTTTGGAGAGCACGGCCTCGGTCGGTTCACCGAGGATCTCGCGTACCTGGTCAACGGATTCAATCGTATCCGTAAACCCAGCGAAGCGTTCATCCGAGGTTGTCATTTCCATACCCCCAATTAGTTGGCGCGATTCGCAGCTGGCGCAATACGCGCAGCCTCCAAACCCGCCTCGTCGAGCGCCTCGCGCGCGAGTCCGGATCGCTTAGCATCCTCGACGAAACTCGTGACGTAAGCGAGCGCCGCCGAACGTCCCTTCGGAACGGCAACTGCCGTTGCGGTCGAATGAAATCCTTCTTCGAGTATGCGTGCGCCCGGCAAGCTTGGAGCGAGGCTAGTCAACGTCAGGCGACCGAGGGCGATCGCATCGAGCTCGCCCGTGTTGAGCAGTTCGCGCATCTCGTCGACGCTCTCGTACTCGGTCAACGTCGCTCGATCTAGCGTTCGCGCGGCTGCTCGTCCGGTCGTTGTGCTATTGACGGCACCGACGGACCTGCCGACGGCATCGAGCTCGTCTATCGTCGCTGCGTCCAGTCCCGCTCGCACCATGAACGTGCTGTCGAAGACGCTGTAATCTGGGCCGAAGTCGATGACGGCTGCGCGGTCGGGGTCTCTTGGAACGAACGTCACATCCCACTCGTTTCTCGGTCCTGCAGCGGTCACTGCACCGGAGCTCGAGTAACGAACGTAGTTCACGGGCACACCCAAAGCGTCAGCCAACGCAGCGCCAAGCGTTACGGTCGGGCCGCGCAAGCCGCCACCTGCGGCATCCTCGACCGCAAATGTTGCAGACATTGCAGGACCGACCGGCGTCGCAACTCGCAGCGTTCCGGTCGGCAGGAGCTCGGCGCGCGTCGCTTCATCAACAGTGCTCATCGAATCCGTGCAGGCTGTTAGGAGCAGCGCAATCCAAATCAAGCGGCTGACTCGCCTCATCGCTGTCCTCCTCGGGGACGTCACGATACCATGCTCGGCGTGAGCGACCTATCTGCAACAGGCGTTAGACCCCTTACGGCACCGGATCTCTTCGGCTATCGAAGGTTCTGGGCGAGTCGTCTGACGCCGGCTTCCGTGTTGCCGATGAGTCGCGACGAAATGGATGTATTGGGGTGGGATCAGTGCGACGTCATCCTCGTAACCGGCGATGCGTATGTCGATCATCCGAGCTTTGGCATGGCGCTCGTCGGGCGCTTGCTAGAGGCTCAGGGCTTCCGAGTCGGCATCATCGCCCAGCCCGATTGGAGCTCGACAGCCGACTTCCTTGCGCTCGGCACGCCCAACCTCTTCTTCGGCGTCACGGCCGGGAACATGGACTCGATGGTCAACCGGTATACGGCTGATCGGCGCAGGCGCAGCGACGACGCCTACACACCGGGCGGGCAGGGCGGTCACCGCCCTGATCGCAGTGTCATCGTCTACAGCCAGCGTGTGCGTGAAGCGTTCAAAGATGCGCCGCTTATCGTTGGCGGCATCGAGGCAAGCTTGCGGCGCACGGCACATTACGATTACTGGCAGGACAAGGTCAGGCGTTCGATCCTGCTCGACGCGCGCGCCGACCTGCTCGTCTACGGGAACGCAGAGCGAGCTATCGTCGAAATTGCTCACCGCATGGCTGCGGGTGAACCCGTCTGGGCTATTCGCGACATCCGTGGCACGAGCTTTCTCGGAAATCGAGCGCAAGCCGACTGGACCGAGATCGACTCGACGCATTTGGATCTCCCGGGCCCGCTAGCGCCACACCCAGACCCGTATGCAATGGCCGCCACGCCGGCGTGCGCGGACTCGAAATTCGCCGATGCGAATGCGAAAGTCGTCCGCTTCGCGCGCCATATCCCCCGTGCGGATCGGGCGAAATCCTTCATCCGATTGCCGAGCTTTGAGCAGGTCAACGACGACCCCGCGCTCTATGCACACGCCTCGCGAATCGTCCACCTCGAATCCAATCCCGGCAACGCGCGTGCAATCGTCCAGCGACACGGACAAAGCGACGTGTGGATCAATCCACCGCCGGTTCCATTGTTCACATCGGAGATGGACCGAATCTACGAGCTCCCTTATACGCGCAGGCCGCATCCGAGCTATGGCGATGCGGCGATACCGGCCTACGAGATGATCCGGTTCTCGGTCACGATTCAGCGTGGCTGTTTCGGTGGCTGTACGTTTTGCTCGATTACCGAGCATGAAGGTCGAATCATTCAGAACCGCAGCGAGGACTCGGTGCTACGAGAGGTCGCGACGATTCGCGACGAGGTGCCCGGATTCACGGGTGTCATCTCCGATCTCGGCGGACCGACCGCAAACATGTACCGCCTCGCCTGCAAAAGCCCCCAAATCGAGGCAGCCTGTCGCAGGCCTTCGTGCGTCTTTCCCGGCGTTTGCTCGAACCTGAACACCGATCATGCGCCGCTGATTAAGCTTTACCGAAAGGCGCGCGAGCTGCCGGGAATCAAGAAGGTGCTCATCGCATCGGGCGTGCGCTACGACCTCGCGATCGAGTCGCCCGAGTATGTCAAAGAGCTTGCTCAACACCATACCGGGGGATATCTGAAGATTGCGCCTGAAGCGATTTCCGACGGACCGCTGAGCCTCATGATGAAGCCCGGTGTCGGCACGTACTACCGGTTCAAGAAGCTATTCGACCGCTACTCGAAAGCGGCGGGTAAGGAGCAGTATCTGATTCCCTATTTCATCGCCGCACACCCCGGCACGACGGACGAAGATATGCTCGAGCTCGCGCTATGGCTCAAAACGAATGGCTATCGCGCCGATCAAGTCCAAGCGTTCTTGCCCGGGCCGATGGCGACAGCGACGGCCATGTACTTCACAGGGAAGAACCCGCTACGGCGCGTAACGCGGGAATCAGCCGAGGTCACCGTGCCGAGAGGGCTCAAGGTCCGGCGCCTGCATAAGGCGTTCTTGCGGTATCACGATGCGAACAATTGGCCGATGCTCCGTGCGGCACTGAGGCGCATGGGTCGCGAGGACCTCATCGGCAACGGCAAGCATAAACTCGTGCCGCGTTTTCAGCCGCGAGGAACGGGCCAGTCACAAGAAGGTCGGCGCGGCCGCAGCCAGACCCGGGCCAAGCGCTTCAACACACAGCACGTTCGCTAACGCATTCTCCGATCAGCTGCTCACCTTCACGGCCTGACCCGAGCGCACGGATTCGATGATCGCATCCACGACGGCGATGTTGCCGAGCTTCTCAGCGTTCGTGATCGGGTAGGGCGCGATGCCTTTGACGGCGTCAGCGAACGCCTCGAGGTTCAGGCGAACCGTATCAACGTACTCGAGATCATCGACGACATGGTCCTGGCCCGTCCGGGCGACTGTAAACTTCGTGATGCCTGGCGCACCTGGATGCGTGTCGCTGCGTGCCTCGACCCACGCCTTCGACCCGAAAGCCTGAAAACGCACGTACATCGGCGTCACGAGAATCGAGCTCATCGAGCCCGTGAGCCCACTTTCGAACTGCAGCTGCAACGTGAACACGTCGCCCGTGCCCCAGTTGCCGATTCGTTTGGTAGCGTAGGCGAAGACCTCCGCGATCGGTCCGCATAGGTACTGATAGGCATCGGTCAAGTGGATCGACATCGCACTCAAGGCTGGGATGGGCGATTCCTCGGGCGAGGCGCGCCAATCGTTCGGATCGACGTTAGCTAGGACGTCATGGCTGAAATTGGACTCTAGGTGCATCAATGTGCCCAGCTCGCCGCTGTCGATCATTCGTTTGATCTCCACGAACGCGGGCTCGAAGCGGCGCTCGTGATCGACGGCGAGCACGACGCCGGCCGCTTCACAGGCATCAATGGCGCGCTTGGCCCCGGCCGCGGACAGTGTCAGCGGTTTCTCGGCAAAAACATGTTTGCCTGCTTCAGCGCTCGCGACGATTTGATCCTCATGCACGGAATGTGGTGTTGCCAGAATCACGGCTTCGATCGTCGAGTCTTCGAGCACCTCATCGAGCGAGGGCGCGATCGGAATCCCAAACTTCTCCGACACGTCGCCGAGCTCGTCGACACGCGGATCCGCGCCCCGCACAACGTCGAGTTTCGCGCCTTGCTCATTGAGGCATTCGCAAATACGTTGGCCCCACCAACCGAGGCCTGCAATAGCAGTTTTGATCATGTGGCTCCCCGTTACTTCGGCGTGGCATCGCCACCTTCGACGATCACCAGCTCGTTATCGCCCACGCCGTTGAGCCGAAACTTGCGCGCTTGTTGGTATTCAGGCGATGCGTGACAGGCCACGGCCTGCTCGAACGTTGGAAACTCGACGACTACGTGGCGTTGAAAATAGCCTTTGCCTTCTAGATGCTCGTACGTACCTCCGCGCGCGAGTACCTTGCCGCCGAATTTCGCTAGGATCGCCGGCACGAGGTCTGTGTATTTCTTATATTCGACCGGATCGTTGACGACCGACCGCGCTAGCCAATATGCGGGCATATTCAACTCCTTGAAAATAAATGAGGTATAGTTAATAAGCTATTATATTTCTTGGTTTTTTATGACGATTTTAATCGCGCCATCGAGCTTTTCACGCGCGTAACGTAGGCCGGTCGGCAAATCGGAAAGCGGGAACGTATGGGTGTGAATCAACGAAGCGTCGAATTGATCTTGATCCATTAGGGCGGCTGCGCGCTTGACCGCGCTCTGACCTTCACCGCGGATTCCGAAGAGATAGATATTGTTGGAAACGATGTGTCGGACGTCTACGAGCGCCGGCTCGTGTGCAAACGCGCCAAGGCAGACGCGGCCGCCGCGATTGACGAGCTTCACAGCATCGTTAACGGCGTTGGGCGCACCGGAGCACTCGAATACATAGTTGACGCCACGCCCGCCACTCAAGTTGGCGATTGCCTCATGTACAGACTCTTTGCCAGCGTTGATGACGTGATCCGCGCCGAGCTTGAGTCCAATCTCGAGCCGCTCGTCGACGAGATCGGTCAGAACGACGGGGCTCGCGCCGAGAGCTTTAGCCACACCTACCGCAAGTAGTCCAATCGGGCCTGCGCCCGTAATCACGATGCTTTGGCCGGCGATGAGCCCACCGAGCACGTCAAGCCCATACATGGCGGTGCCGGCTGTCACGATGAGCGTCGCCGTCTCATCGCTCATGCCTTCGGGCACACGCACGAGCGTGTTGACGTGGTTGACCGCATACTGCGTGAAAGCGCCATCGGTCGTATATCCGTTCGCACGATGACCCTTGTCGTGTCCATCGTAGTTCTGACCATAGTTCAGACACGATGTGTACATACCCTCGCGGCAGCGCTCGCAACGCCCACAGCCAGCGTGGATCTCGACGGCCACGCGCTCACCGACGGCGAACTCGTCGACGTTCGGTCCGAGCTCGACGATCGTACCCATGAACTCGTGACCGGGCGTAAAGTTTTTGTTGAAGGGCAGATCCCCTTCGACAAGCGCAGGTGTGCCGCCGCTAATGATCTCGAGATCAGTTGCACAAATCGCTACCGCATCTATGCGAATGAGGACTTCCGCCGGACCGGGTCGAGGCACGGGTTTATCGACGAGGGTAAGCTCGTCCGGATCGCCGAGCACCCAAGCCTTCATTGTTTCGGGAATCTCAAAACTGGATGGCACTGGCTTTGCGATCATCGGCTCGTCACTGTTACCAGATGGCGCCTGCCTATGGGCAGCGGGCCGTTGGATTATCGATAATTTAACGACGAACGGCCCGTACGATGATTCTCGGAGATCGCCGAGAGATCACGTCGGGCCGTCTTGAGCGCTTGCCGCCGAACCGGGCCGACGATTCGAGCTAGGCGCTCTTAGCTTCCTGCTCGCGCTTCTCGAGAATCGCCATCATGACCTTCTCGGCAGTTGCGGGCAGGGAAGTGATGCGGACACCGACGGCATCGTAAATGGCGTTCAGGATACAGGCGGCTGTCGGCACGGCCGTTGGCTCACCGGCGCCCTTGGCACCGAACGGTCCGGTCGGGTCGTAGTTATCGACGAGCTCGACGTCGATGTCGGGCATGTCGAGACTCGTCGGCATGATGTAGTTCGTCAGGTTTGGGTTGATCTGTTTGCCTTCCTTATCGAACAGGATCTCTTCCTCGAGCGCGTAGCCGACGCCCATCGAGATGCCGCCCTGAATCTGACCTTCGACGAGCATCGGATTGATCGGCGTGCCGCAATCGTGCACGGCCACAATCCTGAGCACCTCCACTTCGCCGGTCTCGTCATCGACCTCGACCTCGGCGATCTGGGTCGCGTAAACGTAAGTGTTGAACGGCTTGCCCTGGCCAGTCTCAGGATCCATCGGCACGGTCGGCGGATTGTACGAGGAGCTGCCGATGGCAGGCCGGCCGATGTTCGTCTCCGCGTGCAGCGCGACTTCACTGATCGGCAACGACTTAGACGGAAAGCCCAGAACCTGAATGCGCTTATCGCGCGCCTCGAGCTGATCCGGCTTGACGCCGAGCAAGGGCGCCGCCGCCTCGAAAAGCAGATCGCGCGCGGCTTCGGCTGCCCGCACGATGGCGTTGCCCGTCACATACGTCGTACGGCTCGCAATGGCGCCCGTATCCATCGGCGTCGTGTCCGTATCGCCGGAGACCACGTGGACATCGTCGGTCGAGATGCCGAGCGTCTCCGCTGCGATCTGGCCGAGCACCGTGAGCGCCCCCTGGCCCGTTTCTACCGTGCCCGTCAGCAGGGTCGCCGTGCCATCCGTGTTGACCTTGACCGTGGCCGCGCTCGGATTCGCCATGACGGTGAACCCGATCGGATACCACATGCAGGCCATGCCTTTTCCGCGTCTAATCATTTCGACCACTCCTTCCAGCCGAATCGGTCGGTCGCCTGCAGGAGCGACTCCTTGAGCGCGACGCTCTGCAGCACCTGGCTCGTCGGGCTCAAAGAGTTCTCGGAGAACGCGTTGCGCAGGCGAATCTCGAGCGGATCGATACCGAGCGTTTGAGCGATCTCATCCATCTGCGACTCATAGGCGAAGCAGACCTGCGGCGCACCGAATCCACGCATCGCGCCGGTCGTCGTCTTGTTCGTGTAAACGGCATAGGCTTCCACGAGCAGATTGTCGATATTGTAGGGACCGGCGGCCAGGATCGATCCTTTACCAATCGTAGTGCCGGTCCAAGAGCAATAGGCGCCACCGTCCAGCACCAGGCGTATCTTGCGTGCCAGAATCTTGCCTTCGTCGTCCACGCCGGTCGTGTAATCCATGATGAACGGATGACGAATCGTCGATGAGACGAACTCGTCGCCGCGTGTGTAGGTGCACTTGACCGGTCTACCCGTCTTCTTCGAGAGGAGGGCGAGAATCGGTTCGTTCGTAATCTCGTTCTTGCCGCCGAAGTTTCCGCCGACGACCGTACCGATCAAACGGACACGGTTCTGGGGAATCTGCAAGGTGCGAGACAAATCTTCTCGACCGAGCGTAATACGACCGAGGCTCGAGTAAATCGTCACACGGCCGTTTCCGTCCCACATCGCCACGGACGAATGTGGCTCGAGCGGCACGTGCTCGACGAACTGCGTTCGGTACTCGCGCTGGAAAACATGCGCGGATTCAGCGAGGGCTTTGTCGACGTCACCCTTGCGGATCACTTTACTCGTATAGATATTGCTGTTGGGCGCGTGAATCTTGATCTCGTCTTTGAGCGCCTCGAGCGGATCGAGCACTGGCGTGAGGGGCTCGTACTCGACCTTGATCTTCTCGAGCGCATCGGCTGCGATTTGCTCGGTCACGGCGGCCACGGCCGCAACGCCATCGCCGCGATGGCGCACGACGTCCCCGGCCAGCACCGGCTGGTCCTGGAGGGTCGGTCCGAATGAGTTGACCGGGATCTCTTTACCGGTCAGCGTTGCGAGCACGCCGGGCATGGCTTCGGCTTCGCTCGTATCCACGCTGATGATCCGCGCGTGCGGATGCTCGCTGCGCAGGATCTTTGCGTGGATCATATGCGGGAAAGTCAGATCGTCGATGTATTTCGTCTGACCGAGGCCATGCAGACGACCGTCGGGCCGACTGGCACGCTGACCGACTGCCGGGGTCTGCGTGCGCGACTCGGACTCGGGCAGCGTTAGCGGATAAACGACAGGATTCTCGCTCGGTACTGTCAGCGGCTTGACCGCAGGCGCCGTCAGCTCCTTGTCGGTCGTTAGCGCTTCGGCGTCAGTCTTTATGTCCTTAACCGTTGTGGCCATGGCAGATCTCTCCGTGAGTGTTTCGTGCGCGAGGGGCCTTAGCTTGCAGTCGTCGTACCGCTAAGCTCGCGGCCGGCGTCCTGAATAGCTTCGATAATCTTCGTGTAACCGGTACAGCGACAGAGGTTGCCTGATAGCGCGTCTCTGATTTCATGCACGGTCGGCTCGGGATTCTTATCGAGCAGATTCTTCGCGGACATGAGCATGCCCGGACCGCAGAAACCGCACTGCAGCGCGCCGAGCTCTTCGAAGGACTTCTGCAGCGGGTGCAGATCCGCCGTCGTCGCCAGCCCCTCGATTGTCGTGACCTCATGCCCATCCGCTTTGGCTGCGAGCATGAGACAGGAATTCACGGACTCACCATCCACAATGACGGTACACGTACCGCAGTCACCGACATCGCAGCCTAGCTTGGCGCCTGTGAGCCCAAGATCTTCTCGCAGCATCTTGAGCAGGGTCGTCTCAGGCGGCACATCTGCCTGTCGAAGCTCACCGTTAACCTTAAGCTTTACCAACATATCCTACGTCTCCGCGTTAGCGTTCTGAGGCGATCTCGACCGATCGCTTCAGGCATCGATACGTCATCGTCCGCACGAGATGGCGGCGATAGTCAGCCGATGCCCGAAAATCGTCGATCGGTTTGCACTCCGTAACCGCCACTTCGGCGGCTTCTTCGAGCAACTCGTCGGTCGGTTGCTTGCCGGCTACGACGGCCTCGGCTTTCGGGCAGAGAATCGGCGTAGGTGCGACGGCGCCAAGTGCGATTCGCGGCTCGGCGATCGCCCCTTTGTCATCAAGCCACAGCGCGGCAGCGGCGTTCACGAGCGCGAGCGCCTGACCCTTACGCAGGCCGAACTTCAAGAAATGCGAAGGCTTGCCGAGATTCGCCTTGGGGATACGGATATCGACGAGAAGCTCGTGCGGCTCGAGCGAGGTCTTGCGCGGACCGACGAAGAAATCCGTCAGCGGCATGCGCCGATTGCCTTCGGTACCGGCAACTGTGACCTCGGCATCAAGCACGAGCAGGGAAGGGGCACTATCGGCCGACGGCACACACGTGACGAGATTGCCGCCGATTGTGCCGAGGTTACGCGTCTGTACCGCACCGACCGTGTGTGAGGCCGCGACGATCTCGGGCGTGTATTCCAGGCACAGCGGATGCTCCATGATCTCGCCATATTTGGCCATACTGCCGATGCGCAGGCCCTCGTCCGTCTCTTCGATCCCGAGAAACTCCGGAATCTCCGTCACGTCGACGAGCAGCGACACTTTACCCGGGTCATGCTTGAGATCGACGATGAGATCGGTCCCGCCGGCGAGCACCTTGGCTTGATCGCCATGCTCGCTGAGCAGCGCTACAGCTTCCTGAGCGGAAGTCGGGGCTGCATAGTCGAATGGTCTCATTGCTCAGTTCGCTCCCGAGCTTAGGCGACCTGCTTCGACACGGTGCGGTCGACGATGGCTCTGAACTCATCGATCGTGAGCAGCTTCTTCGTCTGGTTGCCCTGTGCCTTAACGGCCTTGAGGACCTCTAGAGATTCCTCGTCGCTCGCCTTGACGCCGATCTTGTCGAGCCAGATGCGAACGGAGTCGATGCCGCTGCCCTTGCCCATGACGACATCTGCGCCGGGCTGGCCGACAAACTCGGGACGGAACGGGAAGAGCTCGGTCTGGTGCTCGACGCCGCAGTTCCTGAACCAGTTGGCGATAATGCCGGACTCGACCTGGAACAGCTGATCGCCGACGACGGCACGGTTACTCGGCACCTCAACACCGGCGATCTCCTGGACCATCTTGGCGAGCGGGTAGAGTTTCTCGTAGTTGATGCCGATATCGATGCCGTACATCGTCAGCAATGCCATAACGGTGTCCTCAGTCGGAGCGTTACCGGCACGCTCGCCGAGACCCAGCACAGTCGAATGAACGACCTCGGCGCCTTCGCCGAGCGCCAACAGCGTATTGGCTACGCCGCAGCCGAAGTCCTGATGAAAGTGCGTCTCGAGCCGCGTATCCGGGAAGACCTCTTTGACCGAACGCACGAAGTACTTCATCGCGTGCGGGGAGACGACACCGAACGTATCGACGAGGGCCAATGCGTCCATGTGACCTTCGGTCGCGACTTTCTTGATGAGATCCAGCACCCAGCTGATTTCCGAACGGGAGAAGTCGATCGGGAAGAAAACGACCTCGAGGCCCTTCTCATGCGCATAGGAGGTCGCCTCGATCGATAGGTCGATGGCTTTTTCCAGCGGCCACTTGTAGGCGTGCTCGATAAGGTGCGTGCTGGCCGGCACCTCCATAATGAGGCCTTTGACGCCGCAGTCCACGGAAGCGTCGATATCCTGCTTCATGCAGCGGCAGAACGAGTAGATCTCGGGACCGAGATTGCGCTTGTTGATGTCGTTAATGGCCTTGAAGTCGTCGGGGGAGACGGCTGGCAAGCCGGCCTCGATCCGATGAATACCGGCTTCGGCCAGACCCTCGGCAATCCTCATCTTGTCGTCATACGTGAAAGCGATGCCCGTTTGCTGCTCGCCGTCGCGCAACGTCACGTCATGAATCTTGATCTCGTCAGCGAAGCTCAGGTCTTTCGTGACCTCCGGATTGAAATTCCACGCGCTGCTGAACCAATTATCGCTCTTCCACGGATGCTCGCTCATTTTGGGAAACCCTCGAAAATTCAACTCATTAAATGTTAGTTAAGAATAGCTATTATAGACCCTCGGGCAGCGCCATGCGCCCCCCGGAGGGGTCCGAAAACTACACCTTCGATGCCTGCTCCGCCGCGCATGAGCCGCAACTGCTCGGCCAGCCGGAGCCTCGCCCCTAGGCAAGGGACGAATACAACCCCGTAATGGTACAGGCGCAGGCTGCCGGGGGAAAGTCGGCGCGGCAGCGATTATGTCCGTTCGGTAACGGCGTCCGGCTGGGATTCGGGAGCCGCGCGCGAGCGCCCGCGGCCCGTCACGTTACAGCAGATACGCGTAGACCATGACCACCATGCCGAGCACCGAGGCCAAGAAGATGCTGTGCCCGAGCGTGAAGCGAAACAGCTTCGCCTGCTCCTGAGAGTTCATGAGAGTCGCGGCACCGGCCACGGCAATACTCTGCAGGCTGATCATCTTGCCCATCACGCCACCCGCAGAGTTCGACGAAGCCATCAAGGCCGGGTCGAGCCCGAGTTGATTCGCGGTAATGACCTGCAGATTCGCGAACAGCGCGTTCGAGGAGACATCACTGCCTGTCATGAACACGCCGAGCCAGCCGAGCAGGGCACTGAAGTAAGGGAACAGCACACCCGTCGATGCAAACGCCAACCCCAACGTTGCCGCCATGCCCGAGTAGTTCATAAGGAACGCGAATCCGAGCACGGACGTAACAGTCACAATCGCGAGAAACAGCTGCTTGAATACGGATCCAAGCAACTGCACGTACGCTCCAGGCGACACGCGCAGGCTTACCGCTGCACCAACCGTCGCGAGCATACAGGCCGTACCAGCAGCCGAAGCCCAGTTACCGTTGAAGACGGCGCCGTAGGGCGTGGGATCGGCCATGACCGGCGCCACGCGCACAACTTGATTATGCAGCCCAGGCCATTGAATCAGCGTCGTGACGGTCTCGAGAATGTTGGCCTTGAACCAGGTCGTACCCCACAGCAAGACGAGAATCACGAGGAACAGGTACGGCGTCCATGCGTGCAGCGTGGGACCGAAGCCGTGACTCTTGATCTCCATCGTCGCCGCATGTTCACCCGCAAGATGAAATTCGTCTTTGGGTTTCCAGACCAGTAACAGAATCACGGTCGCCACAATCGCAACGAGACCGGATGCGATATCCACGAGTTGAGGACCGATGTATCGAGACACGCTAAACTGGGTCGCGGCGAACGCGATACCACAGATCGCAGCTGCCGGCAGTACGCCTCGCAGCGCGTTCCAGCCACCCATGACGAGCATGAGATAGGCCGGAATGAATAGCGATACAGGTGCGCAGATGGCGCCGACCCAGCCACTGAGCGTCATCTCCTCGAAGCCCGTTAAACCGGCCAGTGCGACGACAGGAATACCGATCGATCCGAATGCGACAGGGGCCGTGTTCGCCAACAGGCAAATGCCCGCTGCGTAGAATGGGTTGAAACCGAGACCGACGAGCATCGTCGCTGCGACAGCGACTGGCGTACCGAAGCCGGCCGCACCCTCGATGAACGCGCCGAGTGCAAACGCAATGAGCATTGCTTGCATGCGCTTGTCGGATGTCAATCCACCTATGGAGTCCTTGATGATCTCGAACTTGCCCGACTCGAGTGTTAGCCGGTAAAGCACAATCGCCCAGAATACGATCCAGCAAATGGGAAAGAGCCCGAATGCAGCCCCGTAGGTAACCGCGCTAACCGCGAGAGATCCGGGCATGCCATAAACCGCGATCGCGACAATCAACGACGTGCCGAGTCCAGCCAGCGCCGCGACCCAGGGTGGCCTACGCAGAACGCCGATCAGCAGCAGCAGCACGATGATCGGAATTGCTGCGACAAGCGCTGATAGCGCGAGGTTGTCCGCAACGGGCAAATAGACTTGTTCCCACATGGCTAGACCTTGTTATTGAATTCTTGTTGCGCGATCGGCTCTGGATTGTCCCTTGCAGAGCAGCGGAGCACAAGCCCGTGCGTTAGCGTGGCTCTAACGCGCTTTGTCGTGCCGATTCCAGCTCTTCCCAGCGTTCGACCTTGCGTTCGAGGTCTTTGCGCAACGACTCCAACTCGGCGAACCGTGTGTTGATTTCGTCCCGGGATCGCTCATAGAGGCTCGGATCATTAACCGCTCGTTCGAGTGAGGCAATTTCGTTCTCGAGCGCGTCGATGCTGTTCGGCAATGCATCGAGCTCGCGCTGCAACTTGTAGGATAGCTTACGGCTTGCGGGTTTAACGCCTTCGGCCTCGACAGTTGTTTTCGAGGCCTTTTGCGAGCTTTCGTCCGGCACGTCAGTCGTCGCGAGCGAGTGTTGCAGACGCGCCCAGTCACTATACCCGCCGGCGTAACGCTTGACCGCACCGTCACCCTCGAACACGAGCGTGCTCGTAACGACCCGATCGAGGAAATGACGATCGTGGCTCACGACGAGCAACGTGCCTGCGTAGGCGGTCAGACGCGCCTCGAGCGCTTCGAGCGTCTCGACGTCAAGGTCATTAGTGGGCTCATCCAAGACGAGCACGTTCGAAGGCAGCGTGAACAACTTTGCGAGGATTACACGGTTGCGCTCGCCACCCGAAAGGGCTGACACACGTGTCATTGCGCGCTTAGCCGAGAATAGAAAATCGGTCAGATAACCAACGACGTGTTTCTGACTACCATTGACATTGATGTAGTCGCGTCCCTCGCCGACGATCTCGGCTACGGTACGACTCGTGTCGAGCTCCCGACGCAGTTGATCGAAGTAACCGATCTCCAGATTCGTACCGAGAGCTTCACGGAGCCTTCATCTGGTTTGAGCTCACCGAGCAATATGCGAAGTAGGGTAGTTTTGCCGACGCCGTTATTGCCGATGATGCCGATACGCTCGCCGCGCATGACTCGTAAAGAGAAACCGTCGAGTAGCTGCTGCTTTCCAAACGTGTGAGAAACGTTGCGTACCTCAATCACCTTGCGACCCGAGAGCTGCTCGGATTCATTGACGTGCACCTTAGGAGCGCGCGGTCGCGCAATGCGTTGGGCGCGCTCTTCACGCATCGCCTCGAGCGCCCGGACGCGTCCTTCGTTGCGGCTCTCCCGCGCCTTGATTCCCTGGCGGATCCACGCTTCTTCCTCTGCCAGTTTCCTATCGAACTCCCGGTTTTGCCGGTCTTCGTCGCGGTTGGCTTTTTGCTTTTGGCGCAAGAAATCACGATACCCACCGGGCCAACTGCGCATCGCACCGCGGTCAATTTCGACGATCCGCGTCGCAACGCGATCGACGAACTCACGGTCGTGGGTAACGAAGAGCAGGGCGCCGGAAAATCGTTGGACCTCGCGCTCGAGCCATTCGATCGTGCTGATATCGAGGTGATTCGTAGGCTCATCGAGCAACAGGAGCTCGGGCTGCGAGACCAGTGCCTGTGCCAATGCGACTCGGCGTCGCCAACCGCCAGACAGCGTATTCATGCTGGCGTCACCCGGCAGATCTAGTTGGCTCAGCATCGAGTTGACCTGCTGATCGATTGACCAGCCACCTCCGGCCTCGATGCCGCGCTGCAATGCCTCAATATCGAGCAGTAGCTGTTTAGTCGGGTTCTTCTCAGCCGACAGGGCCTCGAACTGAGCGATCCGTTCGGCCTGGGCAGCCATTCCATCGCCGACAACCTCGCGCACCCGCCGATCCGTGCCTTCGTCGAGCCCTTGGTCGAGCTTGGAAATGCGCACGTGGCTTGGGCGATCGATTCGGCCGTCGTCTGGCTCGAGCTCACCCGTGACGAGTTTGAGTGTCGACGATTTACCGGCGCCGTTCCGACCGATTAGACAGACCCGTTCACGCGCAACGATTTGCAGATTCGCGTTCGTCAGAATCCTCTGATCACCGAATGCGAGGCAGACGTCGCTGAAGGAAACGAGAAATGACACTGACGCTCCGACCGTCTAGAGCGCCCACCCGGGACGTTGTGCTGAGGCCTCGGCCCATACGCTGACGTTGGACCCGAAAGCACCAACGGTCACCCTCGGGCTCGAGGGGAGACCCAGAGTACAGCCGATCAAGCCATTATTTAACATAATATACATTATACGCTATTGCCTATGGGGACCAGGAAACGGTGTCGATACGCTGATGCGGCATTGAGATTAATCCTGNNCTGACGCGGCATTGAGATTAATCCTGTAACCCCTTATTTCTCTTGCGCTAAATTCCAGTCGAGGCGCTGGCGAACCAACCGGGAACAACGTTCAGTTGCGGTTAAGCGCATTGTGATATCGTAGCCCGAGCGATTATTCACTGCGAACCTAATCGCTGCTGACCCGTCTAAGTAGTTGGTGTGGGATTACTACGTTTCGGAGCGATACGGATATGAGGCGTCACGGCAGACTCTCTAAAGCTTTCCTAGGCTGTCTAACGTTCGGCATGACCGTGCTGATCGGTTTACCGGCTGATGCCCAGTTCTCGATGACCTCACGGGAAATCGAGCGCGCCGTGCGCGTGGACTGGATGCAAATGAAGCGTTCGTTGCCGCGGCCGGAAAATCCCGCGATTCAAGCTTTCGTTGAGTGCGTTGCCAATGCGCTGATCGCGCAGCTCGACGAACCGTATTCGAACATGGATTGGGAAGTCGTCGTATTCGACGATGACTCGCTCAACGCGTTTGCGATGCCGGGCGGAAAAATCGGTGTCTTTACGGGTATTTTTAAGGCTGCAGAGACACCAGATGGCCTAGCGGCAGTCATTGGTCATGAAATCGCGCACGTGACCGAAGATCATGTGATGAGCCAGGCACGGCGCCAGGTCGGAACTGATCTGCTAGCAAGGGCCGGCGGCGCATTGACGGGCTTTTACGGCTACTCGAGCGAGTTCACGCGCGTGTTGCTGAGCCTGCCGTTCAGCCGCCGCGACGAGAGTGAGGCTGACCTCGTTGGACTCCAATACATGGCCGATGCGGGATTCGACCCGCGCGCGACGATGTACCTATGGAAGAACATGAGCGACATGCGCGAAGGTGGTGAGCAGGCGGAGTTCCTGTCGACACATCCGTCCGACGTTCGTCGCCTCGACGATATCGTGGCTTCTATTACGCCCGCACTGATCAAGTACAACCAAGCGCTCGAAGCCGGGCACAAGCCCGACTGCCTGGGCAACGGATAGGTTAGATCGCAGGTTCCGTAGTGGCGGGCGTAGACCCGCCGGAATCTGAAGCGGCTTCGGGCGGAGTTTCCTGCAACGGGCCCTCCTCCACGACCTCGAGCTCACCGGATCCTCTTGCAGGCAAGGGCGGCGCTCGACCGCTCGTCGCGTATGCTTCGAGCAGCTCGTCGTCGGTCATCGGCGTAACTTGGCTGACGCGACAGAACTCGCCATCTCGCGCAAACGGGTCCGTCGCAACGATGGTTCGATCGAAACGGCAGATACGCCCGTCCGCATCGTTGAACGAAAGGAACGAGGCCATGTTGAGATCACAGAAAAAGCCGTCGAGCTCGATCTTGAACGCGCATTGATCGCGCCCAACAAGGACGACGACAGAACGATTATCGAGCACATGAAAACTGCGGATACTGCGCTCGAAAAAGCAACGAACGTCCTGGTCGCAAGCGGGCTCACCCGCGAGAGTCGGAGCCGGCGGTGTTCCCGCACAGCCTGTAAGAACAAACGGTAGCGCGAGATACAACGGCAGTCTTGATGCCATAAATGCCACTCTAGGTGATCACCCAAAGGCTGTCCACGCGCCCCAACGAAGCTCGTGGAGTCTCAGCTTTGAGCATCGCGCATCCCAACCGCGACGTCGGGAAAGTCACAAAAAACCGCATCGGGGTGTAGCTCCTCATAGGCCAGTGCGAGCAGCTGTTCCAGGTCCGCTACACCTTCCGGTAGCTCCGCGTAATTGAACGTGTAAGGGTGAAGCGCCAGTCCCGCATCCGCTGCGAACTGAACGAGCGGGCTTGCGGCAAGTCGGCCATCCGCGTTCCTTACCAATGCGAGCCGATAGTTCGGGCCAAGTGCCTTCGCATAGTCGGCCACCGCAATAAGCGCTTCCTTCGTCAGCTGCGAAGGATCGGTACGACGACCCATGAGCTGCGTCAGCCGCAACTCGGTTCCGAGCTCTGTCTTCAAACGCCGTAACTCATCAGCATCGACGCACTGGACGAAGACAGGATCCTCCGCATTCTTATAACCGTGCTTGGCTAATACTTGAAGCAGTGCGCTCGACAGATCGCAGCCGTGCTCGGCATGCCAACTCGGGCCTTTGATTTCCGGATAGACCCCGACAACGCGCTCGCTCGCGCGATTAAGCCCCTGGATGAATTCGAGCTCCTCGTCGAGCGTGCAAATGCGAAACGATTCACCGCTCGCAGCTGGCGCAGCCGCATCGACAAGCGCTGCGGCTGCAACAGCGTCGCAGATCACAACGAGCTCTTTGATCTCGTCCCAATCAAAATCGATCGCGTAGTAGTGGCCGTCGTCTCGATTGCGCTCAGGAAACACCTCAGCGACGTTCGTCACACGTTCGAGGAAAAGGTCGTGACAGACGATTACGCGGCCGTCGCGCGTTGCGACAACGTCCTGCTCGAGGTAATCGGCACCCTGCGCGTGCGCAAGCGCTTTTGCCGCCAGAGTATGCTCGGGTAAATATCCGCTTGCGCCGCGGTGCGCGATGACCGCTGGGCTCAAGGCATCTCGAATTCGATCGTTTCCCAGCGCTGCGTATCCTCGTGACGAGCCTGTCGGCGCAGTGCATCGGCGATAAGGCGCTCGTTCCAGCCAACTCGCTCGCTCGCGCGTTCGGCGACCTCTTTGGGCATTTCCTGTACACCACCAAACGGCTCCAGGGCAACGATCGGCAGGTCCATCGCCTGGGCGGCATCCATCTGATATACGATCCATTCGCGCTGTTCCGTATACATCAGCGACGGCACAACCACGACCTCAGCCATCTTGATCTGCGTGCGCAGCTCATCTTTGAGCGCTTCCTTGCCACCACTCTGGGGAATCGATTCGATATTGCTGCAGTTGACGTAGAAAAAGTTTGGCGAGCTTTCGAGATACTCGAAAACCCTGCGATAATCAGGGTGCTCAGAGAATGTATGCATCACGAATACTCGGATCGGGTCCTTCTCGGACATTGGCACAACCACCGCTCAGCTATGAGTCCTTTGGCGACCCTACTGCGAGACCTGCTCATTTGCAATGAACTAGCAGTCAAAAAGCTCTATGACTGGCGAGCCGGTGGGCAACGCTCACGCGTCGCCCCGTTTGCGCTAGGACCTAGGTAAAATTAGACGCATGCGACTGCTGCTCTACAACATCCGTTACGGAATCGGACTCGGCCGTGCCATGCACCTGCCCGTGCCAGGAGCAGGCTATTTACTCGGCAATCGGGCGAATCTTCAGCGGATTACAGATTTCATCAAGGCCCAGGACCCGGATATCGTCGGTCTCGTCGAGGTCGATACAGGCTCGATTCGGAGCCGTCGAGTCAATCAGGCCGAGGCGATTGCCGAGGCACTCGGGCATTACTCTGCCTACCAATGCAAATACGGTACGGGATCGTTCAACTCGCGGCTACCAATCATGCGCAAGCAAGGCAATGCGTTTCTTGCAGCGCCCCGCGTGCATGGAGAACGGTTTCACTATTTTGAGAAAGGCATCAAGCGCCTCATCATCGAGTTAGAGCTCGATGACTGCGCCGTGTTTCTCGTTCACCTCTCGCTGAAGTACCGGCACCGGCAAGCGCAGCTCCACCATCTTCACGATCTCGTCGTCGCCGCAAACAAACCGGTCCTGGTCGCCGGGGACTTCAACACGTTTTGGGGAAAGCACGAGATCTACTTGTTCATGCGAGCCGCTGGCCTGGAGAACGCCAATATCCGTGGCCTCCCCTCCTATCCGAGCACGGCGCCGAGGAAAGAGCTCGACTTCGTGCTTTACAGCGCTGGCATCAAGGTCAAAGACTTTTTCATCCCAAAGGTGAAGTATTCGGATCACCTGCCACTCGTGTGCGATTTCGAAGTCAACCACCAAGCACAACAGGCTGCCTGAGAATTTCCATGAGCGCCGAGGCTCAATCATTCAAGCACTGGCATCGCGTAACCGACGCGAACGGAATCTGTTGGCTAACGCTCGATAAAGCTGGCAGCGCAACAAACACGCTCGATCGAGAGGTTCTGACCGAATTCGATACATTGCTCGAGGAGATGGCAAGCACACCCCCGCGCGGCCTCGTCATCAAGTCGGCCAAGCCCAGCAGTTTCATTGCAGGCGCGGATATCGGAGAGTTCGAGCAACTCGAGAATGCGGAACAGGGAACAGCCGCAGCAAGACGAGGCCAGATTGTTCTGCAACGTCTAGCGGATCTGCCGAGCGTCACTGTAGCGGTCATCGACGGCTACGCGCTCGGTGGTGGCTTAGAGCTCGCACTCGCCTGCGACTATCGCGTTGCCGTGAAGAGCTACGAGCGGAGTCTTGGGCTTCCCGAGGTTCAACTTGGAATTCAGCCCGGCTTCGGCGGAACGGTCCGAGCCGTGCAGTTGCTCGGCTCCCCGCTCGCCCTCGATCTCATGCTCAGTGGGCGTCTGCTGTCGGCGGTTCAAGCACGCAAAGTCGGACTTATCGATCGAACCGCCGCACGGAACGACCTCGACTCCGCTGCGCGAAGCCTCATCGAAGCGCGACCGGCGAAACGCCGCCCACCACTGCATATCCGTTTGCTCGGGCTTGCGCCACTCAGACCGCTGCTCGCCCGCAGCGTGCGCGGACGGTTGCGCAAGCGCGCCAACCCCACGCACTACCCAGCCCCATATGCGATTCTCGACCTGTGGTTACGCCACGGCGGCCGCGGTCCCGCCGCCTACGTAGCAGAAGCGGAATCGATCGGGCGGCTGTTCATCACAGCCACATGCAAGAACCTCGTGCGTGTCTTTTTTCTTCGTGAGCGACTACGCGGGCTGGCACCAAAAGAGGCGGCCGTCGGGCATGTCCACGTCATCGGCGCCGGCACCATGGGTGGAGACATAGCAGCCTGGTGCGCGCTACGCGGCTTGACGGTAAGCGTTCAAGATCGCGCCAGGGAATACGTCGAGCCGGCATTGAAGCGGGCGACCAAGCTGTTTGGCAAACGCTTGCGGGGTCCGGGGGAAGCGCAGGCGGCGCGTGAGCGACTTGACATCGATCTCGATGGAGAGCGCATCGGCGAAGCTGAAGTCATCATCGAAGCTATCGTCGAAGAACTCGAAATCAAACGCGCATTGTTCGAGGATCTCGAAGCTCGTGCCGCGCCGGATGCGATTCTAGCGACCAATACCTCGAGCATCCGACTC
>JABAOE010004401.1_pt2 | contig 32355 bp, 28 predicted proteins | sample 7062141 | NCBI WGS metagenome assembly JABAOE01 (sample SAMN14538627, study PRJNA623070) | marine sediment metagenome | biome: marine biome [ENVO:00000428]; feature: marine pelagic biome [ENVO:01000023]; material: deep marine sediment [ENVO:00002113] | place: India: Gulf of Khambhat ...
CGGGACCATCCAGAACGACATCCTCAAGGAGTACGTGGCGCGAGGGACGTACATCTACCCGCCCCGCCCGTCCATGCGGCTGATCACCGACACCTTCGAATATGCCGACGCCCACCTTCCCCTGTGGAACACGATTTCGATATCCGGCTATCACATCAGGGAAGCCGGGGCCACCGCTGCCCAAGAGCTCGCCTTCACCATCGCCAACGGGCTGGCCTACGTGCAGGCCGCCGTCGACGCCGGCCTCGACGTCGACCGGTTCGCCCCGCGCCTGTCATTCTTCTGGAACGGTCACAACCACTTCTTCGAGGAAGTGGCCAAGTTCAGGGCGGGGCGTCGGATATGGGCGCGACACATGCGGGACGAGGTCGGTGCCACCAACCCCAAGTCTTGGGCGATGCGCTTCCACACGCAGACGGCCGGGTCGACCCTCACGGCCCAGCAGCCGCTCAACAACGTGGTCAGGACCACCATCCAGGCAATGGCCGCGGTGCTGGGGGGAACGCAGTCGCTTCACACCAACTCGTATGACGAGGCGCTGGGACTGCCCACTGATGAGAGTGCTCTCCTCGCCCTGAGGACCCAGCAGGTGATTGCCAACGAGTCCGGGGTCGCCGACACGGTCGATCCGCTGGCCGGCAGCTACTACGTCGAGTCACTGACCAACGAGCTCGAAGACAAGGCTGAGGACCTCCTTGGCCACATTGCCGGCATGGGCGGCTCCGTCGCCGCCATCGAAGAAGGCTGGGTGCAGGCCCAGATTGAGGATTCGGCCTACCGGGAGGCGCAGCGGCAAGCGTCGGGCGAGTCGGTCGTCGTCGGGGTGAACCGGTTCACCGAGGAGGGCGATGGTGAGATCCCGGTGCTCGAAGTCGATCCCGGTCTCGAGATCGGACAGGTCGAGCGTCTCAGCCGGTGGCGGGGAGATCGTGACCAGCCGGGGTGCGACCGGGCCCTGTCGGCCCTGGCCGCCCAGGCCGGAGGCGGGGACAACCTCCTGTTCCCGATCAGGGATGCTCTGGTTGCCGGGGCCACCGTCGGGGAGATCTCCGACGCGCTCCGGGGCGTTTTCGGTGTGTATCGCCCGACCGGTTAGCGTCGCCGGCGACACATGACCGACACTCGAACCCATCTCTTGATCGTCGGCGGCGGACCCGCCGGGACCCAGGCCGCAACCACGGCTGCCATGAAAGGCGCCCGTGTCACGCTCGTCGAGAAGGACATCGTTGGCGGGGCGGCCCACCTGTGGGACTGCATTCCGTCGAAGACGATGGCCGCATCGGCGCTACGACGGACGTCGGTGCGCAATGCCGTCAAGCTGGGTCTGGTCAACGACCCCGGCCACGTCGATCCCCGGAATCTCGCCGTCCGCATCGAGGAGATCACCTCGGACATCAACAGGAACTGGTTGGAGCTCTTGGACTCTCAGGATGTCGACATGATTCTGGGAAAGGGCAGCTTCACGGGGCCGAATGAGGCCGTGGTGGCGACTGAGGGAGGTGAGAGAGTCATCCACTTCGACAAGGCGATGATCTCGACCGGCTCGGCGCCCCGGGTCCCCGCCTGGGCACCGCCGGTGGGGGACCGGGTGCTGACCACCCGCCACTGCTACGACCTCGAGGCGGTCCCGGAGCACATCGTGATCATCGGCTCGGGTGTCACCGGTGTCGAGTTCACCCACATCTTCGAGAGTATGGGAGCCTCGGTGAGCCTGGTGGTCTCCCGACAGCAGATCCTTCCCCACAGGGACCCCGAGGTGGCCGCCGTGTTGGAGGAGGACTTCATCGAGAGGGGGGTGCGGTTGGTCATCGGAGCCCGTGCCGAGGCCATCGATGTCGGCAACGGGGGAGTCGCGGTCCACTGTGACGACGGTCGGACGATCGACGGCTCGCACGCGCTGCTCGCCGTTGGCTCGATACCGCTCACCGAGGGGCTGGGACTCGACGAGGCGGGCGTCGAGGCCGACGATGGACACGTCAAGGTCGACGAGTATCAGCGGACTTCGGCGTCGCACATCTACGCGGCCGGCGACGTGACGGGCCAGATGCTGCTCAGCTCGGTCGCTTCGATGCAGGGGCGCAAGATCGCCAGGCATGCTCTCAATCTCCCGGTCGAGCCGCTCGACTACAGCAAGGTGGCGGAAGCCATCTTCACAGAGCCCGAAATAGCCTCGGTCGGGCTCGGGGACGTCGACGCGGCGGCGCAAGGTAGGAAGGTGCGCACCATCAAGGTTCCGTTCGCCGCCAACGCCCGCTCGGTGCTCCAGCACTTCACCCGAGGTTTTGTCAAGGTGACGACAGATCCGGCCACCGGCGTGGTCTTGGGCGGGACCATCGTCGGGCATCGGGCGTCAGAGCTGATCGGTGTGATCGCGCTTGCCGTCAAGGCGGGGCTCACGGCCCACACGCTCGTGGAGACTCTCATGGTGCACCCGTCGATGACCGAGGCCATCTCCGACGCTGCCGAATAGCTCGCTTCGCTCGCGGTATCAGGTAGTAAGTATCAAGAAGCAGGACGGACCCAGGACCCGCTCCCTACTTGATGATGGCGATGACCTGGCCGGCGGCCACGGTGTCCCCGGGCTCGATCCGCAGGTCGACGATGTCCCCGGATGAGGGTGAGGTGACCTCGTTCTCCATCTTCATCGCCTCGAGGACGCAGATCGGCTCACCTGTCTTCACCGGCTGCCCGGCACTCACATGGACCTTGACGATCGTCCCCTGCATCGGGGCGGTGATGACACCGTCCGCCGCTGCGCTGGCGCCCGACGAGGTCAGCTTGGGCGGGCGACGCTGGGCGGGGCCCCGTCCGACGGCCTGTTTCGCCCAGTAGGAGACCGAGAAGCGGCGTCCCCCTATCTCAACGGTGATATCCCGCTTGGTCGTCTCCTCTTCGCTGGGCATGGCCGGCGCCGAGTCGGGATCTCCGCCCTCGAAGGTGACCGAGTCCTCCATCCACCTGGTGTGGTGTCTCCCCTCGATGAAGTCATCGTGATCCAACACGGTCAAATGAGAAGGGATCGTGGTGGCGACGCCCTCGACGACGAACTCGCTCAGCGCCCGCTTCCCTCTCTGTATCGCAGTCTCCCGGTCCGGTCCCCACACGACGAGCTTTGCCAGCAGATTGTCGTAGTACTGCGACACCGTCGTCCCGGGGGTGATCCATGAGTCAACCCGCACGCCCGGCCCGGCCGGCTCCCGCCAGTCCACGATTTGCCCCGGCGTGGGGAGGAACCCCCGATAGGGATCTTCTGCGTTGATGCGGAACTCGATGGCGTGGCCGCGTGGCTCGACCTCGTCGACATCGAGCTCCTCGCCGGAGGCGATCCGAAGCTGCCACTCCACCAAGTCCAGTCCGGTGACCATCTCGGTGACCGGGTGCTCCACCTGGAGGCGGGTGTTCATCTCCATGAAGTAGAAGTCGCCGTCAGGTCCCAGGAGGAACTCCACAGTCCCGGCATTGACGTATCCGCAGGAACGTCCGGCTGCGAGAGCGGCCTTGCCCAGTGCCTTGCGCTGTTTGGAGCTGAACCCCGGCGACGGGGTCTCCTCGATCAGCTTCTGGTGTCTGCGCTGGACCGAGCAGTCGCGCTCCCCGAGGAACAGGCCGTTCCCATGGGTGTCGAAGAGGATCTGAGCCTCGACGTGACGCGGCCTCTCGACGTACTTCTCGACGTAGACCTCGGGGTTGCCGAAGTAGGCGTCGGCTTCCCTCCGGGCTCCCTCGAAGGCATCCTCGGCTTCCTCTTCGGACGAGACCACGCGCAGGCCCTTGCCGCCGCCGCCGTGGGCAGCCTTGACCGCCACCGGGTACCCGAATTCGGCGGCCGCCGCCTTGACCTCGTCGACGCTTGTCACCGGATCGGTGATGCCTGGCACCGTCGGCACTCCGTACTCCTCCGCATTCCGGCGGGAGGTGATCTTGTCGCCCATCCCCTCGATGGCGGCAGGGGGAGGGCCGACCCAGATGATCCCGGCGTCGGTCACCGCTGCCGCAAAGACAGCATTTTCGGATAGGAATCCATATCCCGGGTGGATCGCCTCTGCTCCCGACTCATGGGCGATGCGGAGGATGTTCTCCTGGCTCAGGTAGCTCTCGGCGGCGGGGGCAGGACCCACGTTCCATGCCTCGTCTGCCAGGTCGACGTGCAGCGAGTCCCGATCGAGCTCGGAGTAGATGGCGATCGTGCGGAGACCCATCTCTCGCGCCGTGCGAATGACCCGGACCGCGATCTCGCCGCGATTCGCAACGAGGAGCGACTTCATTGCGGGCCGTTGCCGTGCTTCTTCGGTGGCAGGGTCTCCCGCTTGGAGCGCAGCATCTCCATGGCCCGGATCAGCTTCACCCTGGTCTCCCGAGGCTCGATCACCTCGTCGACCAGGCCGAGCTCGGCGGCGACGTAGGGGTTGTTGAACTTCTCCTCGTAGTCGCTGATCAGCTCGGAGCGCTTCTCGTCGGGATCGTCAGCCGCGGCGAGGTCACGGCGATGGATGATGTTGACTGCACCCTGGGCGCCCATGACGGCGATCTCTGCCGACGGCCAGGCGAAGACCAGGTCGGCGCGGATCCCTCTGGCATTCATCACCAGATAGGCACCGCCATAGGCCTTGCGGGTGATGACGCTGATCCGGGGAACCGTGGCCTCGCAGTAGGCGTACAGCAGCTTGGCCCCGTGACGGATGATCCCGCCGTGCTCCTGGTCGACGCCGGGCAGGAATCCCGGCACGTCGACGAACGTGATGATCGGGATGTTGAACGCGTCGCAGAAGCGGACGAAGCGGGCCGCCTTCTCCGAAGCAGTGATGTCGAGGGTGCCCGCCAGGACAGAGGGCTGATTGGCGACGACACCCACAGCGTGGCCGTCGAGGCGACCGAAGCCGATGATGATGTTCTGGGCCCACTGTCGGTGAACCTCGAAGAACTCCTCTGAGTCGAGGACCGTCTCGACCACCTTCGTCATGTCGTAGGGCTGGTTGGCCGAGTCGGGGATCATCCCGTCCAGGCTGTCATCGAGCCTGTCGGGGCGGTCGGAAGGAGCGTAGAACGGCGGCATCTCCATGTTGTTCCTGGGCAGGAACGACACCAGGTAGCGGACCGCCTCGAGGGCGTCCTTGCCGGTGGGGTAGACGAAGTGGGTCACTCCGGACTTGGAGGCGTGGGCGGACGCGCCACCCAGCTCCTCCATGGAGACTTCCTCGCCGGTGACGGCCTTTATGACGTCAGGCCCGGTGATGAACATGTGTGACGTCTGGTCGACCTGGAAGACGAAGTCGGTGATCGCGGGCGAGTAGACGGCGCCGCCGGCGCAGGGCCCCATGATCACCGAGATCTGGGGGATGACGCCGGACGCCCGGACGTTGCGCTCGAAGATGCGTCCGTAGCCGTCGAGCGAGTTGACGCCCTCCTGGATGCGGGCCCCGCCGGAGTCCTTCAAGCCGATCACCGGTGCGCCGGTCTGGAGCGCCAGGTCCAGGATCTTGCATATCTTGTCGGCGACGACTTCCCCGAGGCTGCCCCCGAAGACGGTGAAGTCCTCGGCGAAGACGAAGACCGGCCGACCGTCGATGGTGCCGTGCCCGGTGACGACTGCGTCTCCGAGTGGCTTCTTCTCCTCGATCCCGAAGCCCGAGGACTGGTGACGGATGAACTGGTCGATCTCCTGGAAGGACTCTTTGTCGAGGAGGGCCTCGATGCGCTCTCGCGCAGTCAGCTTCCCCGCCTCGTGCTGTCTGGCGACGGCACGCTGGCTTCCGGCGTGGAGAGCTTCGTCCCGCAATTCCCTCAAGTGCTCGATTCGTGCCTCGGTGCCCAAGAATCCTCCGTATCCTCAGATTTCAGACTCGCCCGAGGACGAGATGGCTACACCCTATTTGCAAGTGCGGCTCAAGAGTGTCGCTTCCACCCAAGACGAGGCGCTCTCTCGTCTCGAGCACCTGCCAATCGTGGTCATGGCCGAATCCCAGACCGAGGGTCGAGGACGGTCCGGGGCCAACTGGCTCAACGCCGATCGTGCTCTTGCCCTGTCGGCGGCCGTGAGGGTTCCGGAGACCGACCAACGGCCTTTCTCCCTGATGGCGGGTGTTGCCGCCGCCCGCACCCTCGATGACGTTGCTCTCAAGTGGCCGAATGATGTTCTGGCGAGGGATCTCAAGGTCGGCGGGATCCTGGTGGAGCGGTCCGGCGAGGACCTCGTTGCCGGAATCGGCTTGAACCTCTTCTGGCCCGACCCACCAGGGGGCATGGGCGCCTTGTGCGAGGAGGATCCCGGTCCGGCCAGGCACCTGGAGGTCGGTGGCCTCTGGGCCGCCCACTTCATGGAGTTGGTCGATGGCCGGGGCTGGCCCCATGACGAGTACCGGAACCGTTGCGACACCGTCGGCCGGGATGTCACCTGGGAGCCCGACGGCTCTGGCAAGGCCGTCGACATCGCCGAAGACGGGGGACTGGTCGTGGATGGCGACGGCTCTGTGCAGACCCTCTACTCGGGCGAGATCGGCTACCTGCGCTAGCGCTGGGGGCCTTCCGTCATCGCAAGGGCTCGCTCAGCCCAGCTCTTCCAGCTCGGGAGTGGGCAGCGTCGCCGAGAAGAAGGCCACGAGGCGAGCGAAGGCATCGTCTGCGGCGGCCTGGTCGAACTCGGAGGCGTTGACGTCCAGGAATCCGTGGCCGGCGTCTTCGTAGAGGAGCCATTGGCCGTGCAGGTTGAGTCTTTGCGCCTCGTCAACGGAGCCGGCGTCGATCAGCTCGTCTCTCGCGCCGTACAGGCCGAGCACGGGGATGGGCAGGTAGGCCAGATAGTCGGCCACCTGGTGTTCACGCTTCTCGTCCCCCGTGAGAGGGGCATATGCGATCGCAGCCGACTTGACCCAGGGGCGGGTGGCCGACGCGATGATGGCGAAACGTCCCCCGACGTCGCTCCCAAACACTCCGACGTCGCCTCCTAGGTTCCACTCGACGTCCTCCGAAGCGAGGAATTCGTGCAGCTCGTCGAGATCGGTCTGGGCCCGGAGATCGGTCAGTTCGTTGTACGCCGCCAGATGGTCGTCATCACGCCGATAGAAGTCGATGGCGATCGCGGCGAATCCGGTGCGAGCGAGCCGGCGGCACAAGTCCTTCTCGAAGGAGCCCAATCCGGGCAGTCCGGGAAGGACTACCACGACCGGGCACCTGCCTGCCTCGTCGGGACGGGCGAAGTAGCCGGTGCGGTGGGCGGCGCCAATGGGAATCGGCAATCCGCCGTAGAGAACCGGGTAGGTGCCTTCGTGGGCGAGCACAGCCAAGCTTGTCTGACCTCTCGTCGGTGTAGCGGAGGATAACCACCCCGATCATGGGTCCAGGCGTTCGGCGGCCGCGCCGATGCGCTACAAGCCGGAACTCGAATTATCCTTGCGACGTCTAACCCACGATGCCCACTCCCGCATCTCCGACCTCGTTCTTACGTCGGCTTCCCCGTTGGTTGAAGGTCACGATCCTCTCAGTCCTCGTGGCGGCCAACCTCGTCGTGCTCGGGATCGTATGGGCCCTCCAGCAGGGCGAGGAGATCCTGGCCACGGCCGACACCAACCGCGAGGTTTCCAAAGTGCTCGACGTCGCCAGCGGCGAGTCGTTGACCTTCTTGATAGTCGGCTCCGACTCTCGGGAAGGACTCGAGGATCTCACCAACTTCGGCGCCATCGGCGGCGAGCGGGGTGACGTGATCATGCTCGTCCAAGTGGACCGGAAGACGTCCTCGGCGCAGATGCTGAGCATCCCCAGGGACCTCTACGTCGACATCCCCGGGAAAGGGAAGAACAAGATAAACGCCGCCTACGCCTTGGGTGGCCCCTCCCTGATGGTCGAGACGATCAGGTCCGCCCTCGGCGTCGAGGTGAACCACTACGTGGAGGTCGACTTCGTCGGGTTTGCCGCCGTCATCGACGAACTGGGCGGTGTCGAGATCGCTTTTCCGTTCCCAGCCCGCGACCTGCTCTCGGGCCTCGACGTAGATGCCGGCTCTCAGGTTCTCGACGGCGACATGGCCCTCGCCTACGCCCGCTCGAGGAAGTACCAGGAGCTCCGTGGCGGGGAATGGGTGTACGTGAACGCCAATGACATCGGGCGCACCCAGCGCCAGCAGGAGGTAGTGCGCGCGATTGCCAAGCAGGTGACGAGCCCGCTTTCAATTGCCGATGCCGGAGCGACGGTGACGGCCCTGGCCCGCTACGTCACCATCGACGCGGTGCTGGCTGAGTCCAACATCGCCGGCCTCGCCTGGGACTTCAGGGGCATTCTCGGCGGGTCGGTGGAAGGTGCGACGCTCCCGTCGGTGACGCGCACCGTCGATGGGCTCTCGGTCCAGATCATGTCCGAGCCCGATGCGATGATCATGCTGGCCAACTTCCGCGAAGGTGTCCAACTCGCCCAAGCGCCCATTCGCATCCAGGTGCTCAACGGAAATGGGATCTCAGGATCCGCCGCCGCCATGTCCCGGACCCTCGAGTCCCAGGGCTTCCGGGTCGAGGCCATCGGCGATGCCGACACGAAGGACTACGAGAAGACTGTCATCATCGTCCCGGACGGCAGCAGCTCCGGGGACAGGATCATCACCGCCCTTGGTTTTGGTGTAGTCCGTCCCGGAGAGGTCGATAATGGTTACGACGCCGTCGTGATCGTCGGCCAAGACGCGGCGTAGCCGCTAACCCAACCAATACGATTGGACCTGATGAACGTTTCCATCATCGGCGCCGGATATGTCGGTCTCGTGTCCGCGTGGGGCCTGACAGCACTGGGGCACAGGGTCTCGGTTGGCGAAGCAGATGTCGGCCGGGTCGACCGGCTCAAGGCCGGCGAGACCCCGATATTCGAGGAAGGGCTCACCGAGTTGCTCTCTGGTGCTTCCGAGAAGGACCTGATCAGCTATCACTCGTCCAACGCCGAGGCCGTCCAGGGAGCCAAGCTCGTCTTCTTGTGTCTGCCCACGCCTGAAGGCGCCGACGGCAGAGCCGATCTCAGCTATGTCGAGAGCGTCGTCGACGAACTGGCCAACGCCGTTGAGCCCGACAGCGTCTTCGTGGTCAAGTCGACCGTGCCGCCGGGAACGGCCGCATCCCTCCGCAAGCGGCTTGCCGACGTGGGCAGTTCTGCGCGAGTGGTGTCACACCCCGAGTTCCTGAGAGAGGGGAACGCCGTCTTTGACTTCATGAACCCCGATCGAATCGTGATCGGGGCCTACGAGGCCGAAGACGCCGATCTCGTTGCCGGCCTGTACGACGGGCTGGAAACGGAATTCATCCTGACCGACGTCACATCGGCGGAGATGATCAAGTACGCGTCCAATGCGTATCTGGCCACGAGGCTCACGATGGCCAACACTTTGGCCAACGTCTGTGAAGCCGTCGGCGCAGATGTTCTCGACGTCCTCGCCGGAGTGCGCCTGGATCATCGGATCGGACCGCACTTCCTCCAGCCCGGCCCGGGCTACGGAGGGTCCTGCTTTCCGAAGGACACGGCTGCGCTCATCACCGTCGCCGAGGACGCCGGCTACGACTTCGAGTTGCTGAGGGCGGTCATCGAGGCCGACGATCGTCAGCGACATCGGATCGCCGAGAAGGTGCGCCAAGCAGCCGGGGGAGGATTGCGTGGTAGACGCGTCGCCATGTGGGGCGTCGCCTTCAAGGCCGGGACCGACGACGTCAGGGAGTCGCCCGCCCTGCGCATTGCACGACTTCTCAAGGAGGACGGCGCCGAGGTGGTCGCCTACGACCCCAAGGCATCTTCCGATGAATTGACCATGTCCCCAAGCGCCCTCGATGCCGTCACCGGGGCTGACGCACTGCTGGTTGCCACGGAGTGGCCCGAGTTCTGCCGGGTCGACATGGTGGAGGTGGCCGCTCGCATGAAGGGTCACCGGGTTGTCGACTCGAGGAACCTCCTCGATCCGGCCCAGGTGCGCGCCGCCGGCCTGGACTACTGGGGCTTGGGTCGGCCCGGTGCTTGAGCCCGCGCCCCTCAGGCCCTAGCGGAACAAGTCCTCGTCCGATGGCCGGACCAGGTGGGTGCCTCGGCCGTCGCCGCGAGGGCCTTCATAACCACGGATCAGGGCCGCCGGGACACCGGATGCCTTTCCCATGACCAGGTCAGCGGCCGAGGCCAACTCGTCGGCGACAGCGATCTCGGTTACCTCCAGCTCCCGGTTCATCCAGTCCTTCATGCCCTTCAGGTCGACGATCGCCTCGATGCCCGAGATGCCAATGGCCACGTCGGTCAACCCCCTTCGCCAGGGACGGCCGAACGTGTCCGAGATGATGACCGGCAAGTCGACCCCCAAGAGGTGGCCGAGTTTCGATCGGATCCTGTGGGCTGACCGGTCCGGATCCTCGGGGAGGAGGACCATGGTTCCTGGCTCGACGTTGGAACGGTCGACTCCTGCGTTGGCGCAGATGAACCCGTGCTTCGTCTCGGCAATGATCAAGTCGCCCCTCCGGCGAACTATCGCGGTCGCCTCGGCCTCGACGAGAGCCCGTTTGAATTCCTCCTCGTCACCGACGACTTGCCTTGTCGCACCCTCTGCTTTGGACACGATCTTGTGAGTCACCACGAGAACATCGCCGCTCCGGGGCTCGAGTGCCTGGAGTGCCGGCGCAAGGACGGCGGCGACGTCATCGCCGGCCCTGACCTCCGGCACGCCCTCGAGCGGATGAGCGCTCATGCTCATCGACTGAGGATCCTCTCGGAGAGAGCCGCGGCCGCCTCAGGGTCCTTGATCCTCGTGTTGGCGACAATCACGTCGAGCCCGCCCAACCCATCGACGTCGCCTCTGTCACCGCTGTCGATCACCAAGGTGTCGATCAGGCCCTCGTAGGCGGCGACTACGCCCAGGTTCCCTGCGGGAAGGTCCAGGGAAGCCATGACCCGGTCGGCTGGGCCTTTCAGGGCCTTTCCGCCGAAAAGTGGGCTGACGGCGGTGGTGGCCGGGTGGGCTGCCACGGCGTCGCGCAACCCGGTGACCGAGAGGATGGGCCAGATCGACAGGGGCGGATTGGAAGGGGCGATGACCAAGAGATCGGCTTCGGCGATCGCATCCAACACGCCGGGTGAAGGCTTGGCCTCGTCAGACCCTTCGAACCTGACGTCGTTGACGGTGTCGGCATGGCCCCTCATCACGAAGTACTCCTGGAAGCTGATCCAGCCCCCGTCGTCCACGTGAACCTCGGTGCGCAGCGGGTCGTCCGTCGCCGGGAGGATGGTCGGGGCAACTCCAAAAGCATGGGCCACCTCCGCGGTAACCCGGGACAAGGGCCATCCCGACCCCAGCCTGGCCGTCCGATATACCTTGAGGGCGATGTCCCGGTCCCCGAGCTGGAACGAGTTGTCGACACCGAAGCGGCCGAGCTCTTCGTTGAAGGCGAAGGTGTCGTCGCGGCGGCCCCAGCCATGTGGCCCCTCTTCTCCTGCAAGGGTGTACACCACAGTGTCGATGTCGGGCGAAATGTGCAGGCCGTGAGTCGTCTCATCGTCACCGACGTTGACGACCACTGTCAGTTCGACATCCTCGAGGCCTGCCAGGCCGCGCGCCATGAGGGCGCCGCCAACACCACCGGAGAGCTCAACCACCTTCATCTGCTGGTCTCATATTGCCCAGAGTCGGCGCCCCGTTCACAATGGCAGGCCGCATGAGCGATGGCTCCGCACCTTCAACCGCGGGCGCTCCGCCCCCTGAACCTGCTACCGATGCCCCTCGAGTCAGGGTCCTCCTGACTGTCGTCGAAGGGGCCGACCTCGGCGCGGCCGTTGCAGCGGTGCAGCGACAGGTCTACGAGCCCGCTCCCGAGATCGTGGTCGTGGGAGACATCGAAACCGACCTGGGGAGGGTCGAGACGCTCGATGAGGGCATCGGCTCGTCCACAGGCGATGTCGACTATCTCTGGCTCTTGCATGCGGATGCCCGCCCCCGCCCTGACGCCCTGAGGGCACTCGTGGCCGAGTCGGAGAGAACTGACGCCGCTCTGGCCGGCTCCAAGCTCCTCGTTGCCGGGACCGAGAACTATCTCGAATCGGTGGGGAGTGCCACCGATGTCTTCGGGGAGCCGTACACCGGCTTGGACGAAGGCGAGATCGACCTGCAGCAGTATGACGTCGTGCGCGAGGTTGCCTTCGTGTGGTCGGCTTCGATGCTCGTCAGAAGGGATCTCGCCCAGGGGCTGAAAGGGCTCGACCCGCTCCTTCCCCCGGTCGCCGCCGGCCTCGACTTCTCCCAGAGGACACGCCTGGCAGGGGGGCGAGTCGTCACCGTGCCGTCGTCGGAGGTGTATCACCAGGACCGCTGCGAAGAGCGGCGAGGCGGATGGAGGGAACAGGCTGGTCGCCTGCGGTCGATGATCACCGCCTACAGCCCGCTCACACTGGCTTGGGTGATCCCCTACGACCTGGTGGTGTCGGTCCTCGACTCGCTGGCGAACTTGCTTCTGATGCGCTGGCGTCCTGCGGCGGGATATCTCCGGTCATGGGCATGGAACGTCTTCCACCTGCCGTCGACCATCGGGCAGAGGAGACGATTCCGCCCTGTCCGTGCGGCACGCGACGAAGAGCTGTTCCGCTTCCAGGCCCGTGGATCGGTCCGGCTTCGGGAGACCGGATCCGAGCTGACCGGGCGCATCCTGTCGGTGTTCGACGACGACCAGGCCTTGGTGCGCCGCACCCGCCGAGTGTGGGCTTCTCCGGGAATCTGGGGGGCCCTGCTGGCCGGGGTGATCGTATTTGTCTCGGCTCGGTCGCTCATCTTCGGGGGCCTGGGCGCAACGGGCTTCAGCTTTCCGTTCGAGAGTGCCACCGCCTCTCTCAGCCGGTGGTTCGGCGGCTGGAACGACTCGGGGCTTGGCTCGCCATCCGCCGTTCACCCATCCGTCGGTCTGACCGGGCTCATCTCCTGGCTCTGGTTCGGGGCCGAGGGGGCGTCCCGAACGCTGATGACCTTTGCCTTCGGGATCCTCGGCGTTGTCGGAATGGGTCGTCTGGCGGGTCGGCTCGGCCTGAGGGGCCCGGGCCGCTATCTGGCCGGCCTGGTGCTGTTCGCCGGTCCGGGAACAGCGCTCCTTGCCGAGAAGGGCTCGTGGCTGGCGCTCGGAGCAGCGGCACTCCTCCCATGGGTCGTGCGCGCCGTGTTCCACAACCACTCGACCGAGTCGAGCTGGTGGTCCCGTTACGGGTGGGCCCTGCTCTTGGGAGTCCCCCTCGCAGCGATGTCACCCCTCCTCGTTCTCACGCCGGCCGCGATCGTTGTGCTCTGGCAGTTGGCGGGTGGCCGTGCCGGACGCGTGACCCTGGCGGCCACCGTCGCCGCCACGGGAGTCACCGCTGCGGCATTCGTCATCGGGGACCCCGGATGGCTCACCGATGCGAACCGCCGACTGGGAGTGGCCGCTGACTCTTTCTGGCTCGTACTGATCGTTCTCGCTGCCTTGCCCCTTACTCTGGCGAAGGGCAGACGTGGCCACTTCGGAACCACAGGTGCCGTCCTCGCCCTCGCCTCGCTGCTCGGAGCCCAGGTGCTGCCGGCCGGCCCCGGTGTCGAGGAAGCGCTCTTGATAACTGCCTCATTGGGAACGGCGCTCGTTGTGGCCGCCGGACTCGATGAGCCATCGCTCAACTGGCGGAATGCGCTTCCGGCATTGGGTGCCGCCGCGATCCTCGTGGTTTCGGTCAGCACGCTGGGAAATGGCCGTCTCGGCCTCCCCGGCGGGGACGCAAACGAGAGGCTCGCCTTCGCCGAGACCCTCTCCGACGAGGGAGGCCCCGGTCGCGTCCTCCTCGCCTCAGAGACCCGCTCGGACATACCGGGCGAAGCCCGGCCAGGGGCAGGGTTCTGGTATCGGCTGATCGACGGCCTGGAGATGACCCACGACGAGGTCTGGCTCCCCGAGCCGAGAGTCGGCGACCGGGGTCTCGAGGACGCCCTTGACCGGATTGCCTCTGGCTCCGAGCTCCGGCCCGGCCTCCTGCTCGCCGAGTACGCGGTCGACTGGGTTGTGTTGCTGGGCAACGAATTCGACCTCGACCATGCCCTCGCCTCCCAGCTCGATCTCGTTCCCACCCCCCTCGATCCCGATGCTCGGGTCTACGACAACCCGGAGGCCGAGCCGCTGGCATCGGCTGACTCGACATGGGTGAGGCATGGGCCCGGATTCAAGGGGCTCCCCGATGGCCGCGTTGTCCTCGCCATCAACTTCGCCGCAGGCTGGGCTGATGGTGAGCAGTGGGGTTGGAGGACGTCGGTCGATCCCAGCACCGACTACATAGGATTTGGCGGAAACGCCTTGAGCCGCGGGCTTGCGATGGCCTCGATTGCATTGCTCGGGGTCGGGTTGGTCCTTGTCGCCGTGGGCAGGCGCCGCCGATGAGATTCGTCGGAGCCGGAGCAGTCATTGTCCTCGCCGGCCTGGTGGCCCTGGCGCCGGCCACGTCGGCGCCGGCGCACTTCTCCAACATCGAAGCCCAGGCGCCTCCAATTGCCGTCTGCTCGGTGGAGGAGGGGAGCGGCCGTGCCACGACGCTGTCGGCGCTGTCCCGGGCCAACGGGCCGGTTCATCTCACCCTCTTCGCCGGCGGAGCATCGGTCGGGGAAGCCGAACTTGGCACCGGTGCCTCCGGCTCGGTGACCCTTCCGATCGGGGGTGTGGCGGCCATCGGGATCACCGGTGGCCTTGTCGAGCTGCCGGTGACGGACTCCGCCGCAGGAGTCGTCCTCTCGGGGGAGGAGTCGTTGGCAGCGGAGTCGTGCCCATCAGTGCCGGGTCGAGAGGTGATGTTGGCCGGAGGGTCGACCACCGAAGGGGCAGCCATGGAGGTTCACATCCTGAACCCGTACTCCTCCGAGGCGGTGACCCAGCTGAGGGTCGTCTCCGAGGCGGGTGTCGAGACCAATGACGACTTCGAGTCGGTTGTGGTTCCGGCCAGGTCAACCGTCATCCTCGATCTTGGGGAGATCCTCCCCGGTCGGGATGTGATATGGGTCACGGTGGAGACCATGCGTGGAAGTGTCCTGGCCGTCGGAAGGCAGACGAGAAGCGGCGATGTGGCCATCTGGGGCGCGGTGGAGCCGGCCCAGGACTGGTTCGTCCCCGTGGGGACCCAGGACGTGGGGAAGCGGATACTCATCACGTCCCCGCTGGGCACCGACATCGAGTATCGAGTCGAGGTGTTGTCGACGGAGGCGATGATCGAGGGTGAGATCGCCGGGGTGCTGCCGGCCCACGGCCACGTATGGGTGGACGTCGGCGAGTTCTCAACCGGGGGAGCCGCCTTTCGAGTCAGTTCCACCGAGGGTGTGGTGGCCACGCTTTGGGTTGACGCACCGGGAGCGGTGGGAGCTAGTCCAGGCGCCCCCGTCGGCGCCAACACCTGGTTCCTGCCCGGAGCAGGCGAGCCGGAAGGTGGGCTGGCAGCGATGACGATCCTCAACACCGGGCTCGAGACGGCGACGATCACTCTCAGGCCTCTGGGGACAGATGACCGGCCCAACCAGTTCACGATCGAGCCCAATGCCGTGGTTGAGGTCCGGCTTCGCGCCGCCGACGGCTATCTGGTCGAGGCCACCGATCCTGTAGTCGCCATGTGGACTGCCACGAGGAAGGACGCCGGCACCGTGGCCATCGGTGTGCCCCTGCAGGATGGATGAGACACTCCTGAGGGTCGGCCTCGTGTCGGGGGCGCTCTCGGTGGCGGCGATGGCCGCGCTGATCCAGCGGGCTCGGGCCAAGGACTTGGCTCGTCATGCGGAGGCGGGCAGGCTCGCCCCGGGCATCTACTTGTTCACTTCGAGGTCCTGTGCCGACTGCGGCCCGGCCCGGACGATGCTGGCCGAGCGACTGGGCGATGCCGGCTTCCGCGAGTTCGCGTGGGAGTCTCACCCCGAGATCTTCGATGATATGGGGATCGACGCGGTTCCGGCCACCGTCGTGGTGGATCCGAGGTCCCGGGCGACGGTCTATCCGGGTTTGCCGACCGGGGCATTGGGTGACGTCGGTCCTTGAATGCGTTTTTCGCGACTTCTACCGTTTCGGGCATGACAGTCAGTTGTGCGCGGTGCGGGTCGCCCGCGTCATCCCAAATGACGTTCGAGTACGGAGCTAGCTCCGTGTGGCTCGACGATCTCATCGACGCCGGTCTCCCCCACGGCTACTCGCTGTGCGCCGATCACGCCGATCGAATGACCCCGCCCCAGGGTTGGACACTCACAGACCGGCGCACCGNNACACTCACAGACCGCCGCACGGTCACCCGACTGTTCGCCCCCGTCAACGTGGCCTGATGCCCCTCGACCGCGACCTCCTAGACGCGGTCAAGGAGCTAGACGAACACGACCTGCGACGTCTTCAGATCCTCACACACGCCCAGCTGGAGAAATCCGGAGTCATCGAGAACGGGTCCGGGCCGGAAGTCAAGATGCGCCAGCAGATGGTGCGCTGCGGCAAGCGGGGTTGCACCAAGTGCCCCCATGGGCCGTACTGGTATGCCTACTGGACCGAGGATGGCCAACGGCGCACCAAATACGTAGGACGGCTCCTCGACGAGGGATTCGTTGGGTAAACGGTGAATCGGACTTAGCATTACACGCCACATGGACTGTCCCCGCTGCCACCAGACCGATGTGCTCGAGATCGAGCATGTGCTGCCGGACGAGGTTGAAGTCCGGTTCTTCTTCTGCCACAACTGCGAAGAGAAGTGGTGGAACCGCGATGGCTCCGCCATCGATGTGACCCAGGTACTCGACCTAGTACGCCAGTCGAAGTCGTGATCCCCCAGCGGGGGGCAGCGGAGCAGCGGTCGCTCCTCCCGATCCTTCTCGTCGCCGGAGCTTCCCTTGTCATCCTGGTTGTCATGCAGCCCTGGCTTCTGCTCAGCGCGACGACGCCAACCGGTGGAGACATGGGAGCCCACGTCCTCGGACCTGCGCTGCTGCGCGACAGCCTCCTGCCCGAAGGACGGATCCTCGGATGGTCCAACGACTGGTTCGCCGGCTTCCCCGCCTTCTACTTCTACTTCCCGATTCCGTCGCTGTTCATCGTGGCGCTCGACCTGTTCCTGCCCTACGGGGTGGCGTTCAAGATCGTCACCGTGCTGGGGCTGGTCGGCCTGCCTCCGGCCATCTACTTCCACATGCGCGCAATTCGCATGGAGAGGACCGTGGCGATGATCGCTGCGGGCTCGGGCGTCGTGTTCGCCTTGATGGAGAGCTTCACCATCTATGGCGGCAACGTCGCCTCGACGCTGGCCGGGGAGTTCTCCTACTCGTGGTCGTTCTCGCTGTCCCTGGTCTATCTCGGCTTGCTCATCAAGGCGGTCAGGGACGATCGGAGGTACGCCAAGTGGGCTGCCCTCGCCCTGGCCCTGACCGCATTGACGCACGTCCTCACCACCATCGTTGCCGTGTTTGCCTCCTTGTTCGTCCTCGCCTGGAGGAAAGGGATGTGGCGCACGATCGCGGTTTGGGTCTGGGGGTTCTCACTGGCCGCGTTCTGGGCTCTTCCCCTCATCGCCCGGATCGGGCTCAGCTCCGACATGGGTTGGACCCCGCTCACGGCCTGGGAGGAGATCTTCCCCGTCGAAGTGTGGCTTCTGCTCCCGGTGGCGATACCGGGCGCGGTTTGGGCGTTCCGGCGCACGCGACGGGTCGCCCCGATCATCGGAGCCACTCTGCTCCCCGTCATCTACTACCCGCTGCCAACCGTCCTCCCGGACGTCTGGCCCGAGTTCTTCTCCGGGGAGCGCTGGAAGCTCTGGAACGGCCGCCTTCTCCCGTACTGGTACTTCGGCGTCGCCCTCTTCGCCGCGATTGCCCTGGGTGCGGGGGTGGTGTGGCTCTCCAGGCGACTTCCCAGCCGCCTGCCCCGGCTGGCCATCATCGGTCTGTTGGCCCTGATCTTCTCGGTGGCCGCCTGGTGGATAGCCGGCTCGGACGAGTTGCCCGGGTGGAGTCTCTGGGTCGTCGCCGGTGTTGGAGTGGTTGTGGTGGGGGCGGCGGCCATCTACGCCACCAAGGTCGACACTCGCAACTACCTGACCGCCTTCGCCGCGGCCACCCTGGTTCTGGGTGCGGCCGCCGGAGTCACGTTCGTGGACGGCTGGTCGACCTGGAACTACGAGGGATACGAGGCCAAGGAGCCATGGCCCGAGTATCAGGCGGGCGCTGATGGCAGAGATAGACCGTCTCCCCGATGGTCGGGTGATGTGGGAGAACAACAACGGCCTCAATCAGTACGGGACCCCGATGTCACCGATGCTCATCCCGTACTGGACGGAGGGGTCGCACAAGTCGATGGAGGGCCTGTATTTCGAGTCCTCTCTGACGACGCCGTTCCACTTCATCAACCACTCGGAGATGTCGTACCGCTCTTCGAATCCGATTCCGGGCTTGCTCTATCACCGGTTCGACATGGAGCGCGGCCTGGCCCACATGGACGTCTACGGAGTCGACTACTACGTCTCGTTCACCCCGGAGGCGTTGGAGAAGGCGCGGGGCATCGGTGAGATGGAGCTCTTGGCCAATCCTGAGCCCTTCGGCATCTTCCGTCTCCCCGAGACCGAGATCGTCGAGGTGGCGACCCACCTCCCATCGGTGTACGAGGTGCCGACTCGTAGTGTCATCGACCTGTTGATCGGCGCCGAGACGGTCACGGGCCCGGACGGAGAGGTCTTGCCCAGTTTTCACGACATGGCCCTCGAGTGGTACGAGGACTACGAGGAGATGGACCGCATCATCACCGTCGACGGTCCTGAGGAATGGCCCCGGATCAGTTCCCTCGAGGAGAGAGCGGATGTCGAGCTCGCGGTGAGCGAAGCGCCGGTGTCGAACATCGCGGTCGAGGACCACCGGATCACATTCACCACGAGCGCGGTGGGCCAGCCCCACATCGTGAAGGTCTCCTACTTCCCCAACTGGCGAGCCACGGGAGCCGAAGGCCCTTGGCGGGCGACTCCGTCCCTGATGGTGGTGGTACCGACGGAGAACGATGTCGTCATCGAGTTCCGGGACACATGGGCCGAGTCGCTCGGGAATGCTCTGAGCTTGGCCGGCCTCGGCCTTGTGGCGATCGGAGGCGTGGGGGCTTGGCGCCGACGCGCGTCTAGGGCAGACGCAGAGACCTCCTGATTCGGAAAAGGCCGGCCACGGTGCGGGGCACGCGCTTGATGAGTGACGACCTGGCGTCCCTGATCTCCTCGACCATCACCGGAGTCTCGACTATCCCATAGCCGGCGCGCTCGGCCCTGATCACCAGTTCGGTGTCGTACAGGTCCTTGGTGCTGATCACCTTGGGTGCGATGTCTTCGACCAGAGCGCGGCGAAACCCCTTCATGCCGTGTGTGTCGGAGACCCCGGAGCCGAGGACGATCCGGAGGAGGACGTTGAAGACGCGGGTGGCGAGGCGACGGACGAGAGGCCGACGATCCTCGGAGCCCGGGTCTCTCTTGGAACCAATGACCAGGTCTACTCCGGGGGGCTGGTCGAGCACCTTCTCGACGAAGTCTGAGGAGTAGTAGTCGATGTCGAAGTTGATGACCCAGTCCCCCCGGGCTTGCAGGAATCCAACTCTCATCGCCGCCCCGTAGTCGGGCTCGGGCAGCGAGGAGACGGTGACGTGGTCCAAACCCAAGGCCCTGGCCACATCGGCGGTGCCATCGGTGGAACCGTTCTCGACCATGAGTACCTCGAACTCGACCCCGGTCTGCTCCATCGTCGCCACCAGAGCCGGGAGGGCCTCTGGGATGAAGCCTGCCTCGTTGTAGACGGGCACGACGACCGAGACTCGGGGGGACACCGGAACAAGGTACCAAGTAGCGATCCACTACCTTCTGCACGTGAACCCCGCAGCCGTCTTCAAGGCCTACGACATCCGCGGCCGCACCGATACCGGCGAGTTGGACGAATCTCTCTTCCAACTCGTGGGAGGGGCCCTGGTGGGTCTGGTGGGATCGGCGCCGGTTGCCATCGGCAGGGATTGCCGCGCCTCTTCGAGGGGCCTCTTCGAAGCACTGTCCGAGGGCGTAAATGCCGCAGGTGCCGACGTCATCGATCTCGGCCTCGTCCCCACTGATCTCGTCTACTACTACTCCGGCGCCAAGGACGTCGCCGGCGCCATGATCACCGCATCACACAATCCGCCGGAGTACAACGGCTTGAAGCTGTGCCGGCGGGGAGCATCGCCGATCGGAGCCGACACCGGCCTCGCCGAGATCAAGGCCTCGGTCCTCTCCGGAGAGCGAGTGACGGGCCGCTCCTCGGGAGGTGTCGTCTTCGACGACGGCGTCCCCGGGTACGTGGACCACCTCTTCTCCATCGTGCCGGCAGCGTCGATCGGCTCGCTGAGAGTTGCCGTCGACGGCGGCAACGGGATGGCCGGCATCGCTCTGTCCCGGGTCATCGGCCGCACTGCGGTCGAAATGGAAGGCCTCTATCTGGAACCGGACGGGACCTTCCCCAACCACCCTGCCGACCCCTTGGTGCCCGAGAATCTGCGAGATCTCGAGATGCTGATGGAAGGCGGCGGCTTCGACCTGGGCGTTGCCTTTGATGGCGATGCCGACCGCGCCTTCTTCTTGGACGACAAGGGCGAGCCCGTCAGTGGGAGCACGGTCACGTCGCTGATAGCGCGCCGCGAGCTGGCCGACGAGCCAGGGGCCGGCGTGGTCCACAACCTGATCACGTCCAGAGCCGTCTCCGAGATCATCACCGAAGCCGGCGGGCGCCCGATCCGAACCCGGGTCGGCCACAGCTTCATCAAGCAGGTGATGGCAGAGACCGGTGCCATCTTCGGCGGGGAGCACAGCGGCCACTACTACTTCAGGGACAACTACCGAGCCGACTCCGGCATGCTGGCCATGCTCTCGCTGATGAGGATCGTGAGCGAGGAAGACCGGCCCCTGAGCGAGTTGAGAGGTGAGGTGGAGAGGTACCACTCCTCGGGCGAGGTCAACTTCGAGGTTCCCGATGTGAGCGCTGCGCTCCAGGCAGTCGAAGTGTCTGCCGGGGGAGGTTCGGTCGACCATCTCGACGGGTTGACCGTCGACTACGGCGAAGGGTGGTTCAATCTCAGGCCCTCGAACACGGAGCCCTTGCTTAGGCTCAACGCCGAGGCCGCGACCGAGGCAGGCCTGAGCGACATCGTGGAGAATGTGAGCAAAGTGCTGGAGAAGACCCGATGAGCCTGCTTGACCCTGTTCTCGCCGAGATCCTGGTTTGCCCTGCCGACAAGGCCGACCTGATCGAGGACGAAGAAGCCTCACGCCTCGAGTGCACCGAATGTGGAAGGCGGTACCCGGTGAGGAGCGGGATCCCCATCATGCTGGTCCAGGAAGCCGAAGGGGGGCCCGATGACTGACATGCTCGCCCAGATCAAGAGTCTCGGAGACCAGCTTCGTTGGGCTGCGTCGTTGGAGGCTCTCCCCATCGGCACATATTCGGAGGTCCTTTGCGCCGGCATGGGCGGATCCGGCATCTCGGGTGACTACGCCAAGGCCATCGCTGAGCCCTTCGGCACCAGGGTGACCGTGCACAAGGGATATGGCCCTCTCCCGCCGTGGGCCGACCGGGTCAGGCCTCTGGTGGTCGCCTCGTCCTACTCCGGAAACACCGAGGAGACCCTCGACTTCGTCCAGGTGGCCCATGAGCACGGATTGCCAATTGCGACGGTCACCACGGGCGGGCAGTTGGGGGAAATGGCCTCACGGCACGGGTGGGCCATGGTGGAGGTGCCTGGCGGGTTTCAGCCTCGCGCCGCGGCCGGGTACATGCTGGGTGCGTTGTTGCGGGTTCTCGAAGGAGCCCACTCGGTGGACGATCAGAGGCTCTCTTTTGTCGAGGCATCGGATCTGGCCGATGAGGAACTGACGGAGGGCAGCGGGAGCTGGGAACTGGCCCAGGAGGTGGCTGGAGGCCTGGCTGGGCGAATCCCCATCATCTACGGAGGCGGCCCGGTGAGTGGGGCTGCGGCTCAGCGCTGGAAGACCCAGATCAATGAAAACGCCAAGACGCCCGCCTGGTGGTCGCTGCTGCCCGAACTCGACCACAATGAGCTCGCCGGCTGGGAAGCCATGCCACAGAAGACGACCGAGCACCTGGGCATAGTGGCGCTGACCGACCGCGACGACCACGACATGATCGGCGCCCGGCTTGCCCACACATCCGACCTGACCGAAGATGCGGTCCCGTGGGTGGCCCGGGTCGGTTCGAGAGGAACATCCGTTCTGGCCAGGCTCATCTCGCTCACGATCGCCGGTGATCTGGTCTCGTGGCTGCTCGCCGAGTCCGCGGGCGTCGACCCGGTCCCGGTGACCCGAATCGAACGACTCAAAGAACTCCTAGGGGGAACGGCCTCATGAACTACGACATTGCCAACCCCGACCTCGCGCCCGAAGGGGCCCGTCGGGTCGAGTGGGCCGGGCGACGGATGCCGGTGCTGGCCAGCGTGCGGGAGCGCTTCCTCGAGGAGAGGCCTCTCGAGGGACATGTGGTGGCGGCGTGTCTTCACGTGACGGCAGAGACCGCCAACCTGATGCTCGCTCTCCGAGACGGGGGAGCCGAGCCGATCCTCTGTGCCTCCAATCCGCTGTCTACTCAGGACGACGTCGCTGCGGCTCTGGTAGCTGAGGGGATTCCCGTCTTCGCCATCCGGGGCGAGGACAACGACACCTACTACAAGCACATCAACGCCGTCCTCGACCATGCCCCCGCGGTGACCATGGACGACGGCGCCGACCTGGCAACGGTGCTGCACACTCATCGGCGGGACATCGAGGTCATCGGCTCCACCGAAGAAACGACGACCGGTGTTATCCGGCTCCGGGCGATGTCGGAGGACGGGACTTTGAGGGTTCCGGTCGTGGCGGTTAACGACTCGGCGACCAAGCACCTCTTCGACAATCACTACGGCACCGGGCAGTCGACCCTGGACGGGATCATCCGGGCGTCCAACATCCTGCTCGCCGGCCAGACCCTGGTGGTCATCGGCTACGGAGACTGCGGCCGGGGAGTAGCTGACAGGGCCGACGGCCTCGGTGCCCACGTGATCGTGGTCGAGGTGGACCCGGTACGGGCCCTCTCGGCGGTGATGGACGGCTACAGGGTCATGAGAGTCGCCGACGCCGCCGAGGTCGGGGACATCTTCATCACGGTGACCGGCAACAAGCATGTGCTGCGACGGGAGCACTTCGATGTCATGAAGGACGGAGCGATCCTGGCCAACTCCGGTCACTTCGACATCGAGATCGACCTTGCCTCTCTTCGCGCCGGGGCGTCGGGGCGCAGAGACATCCGCACCAACCTCGAAGAGTTCGAGATGCCCGACGGCCGGCGGATCCTGGTCGCAGCCGAGGGGCGGCTGGTGAACCTCGGCGCCGCCGAGGGCCACCCTGCCGACGTCATGGACATGTCGTTCTCCAACCAGGCGCTGGCTGCGGAGTACCTGATCGCGAATCAGGAGACGCTCGAGCCCAGGATCTACACGTTGCCGCCCGAGATCGACGACCAGGTGGCTGCCATCAAGCTGGAGCACCTCGGCGGTGGCCTTGACGAACTCACCGAGGAGCAAATCGCCTACCTGTCGGGCTGGCAAGAGGGGACATAGGAGACCTTCGGTCGCAGTAGTAGGTAGCAAGTATCAAGAAGAAGGACTCCTGCTACTTGATACCTGATACCAACCAATTTCTTGTCCCTAACAAGAAATACGTTGCACCGCATGGTTTGTCAGGTGTGTCACCGTGTCGCCCGGGGGTCGGTGTGTCTGGAGTGCTTCTCCGATCTACGACCGGCTCCGGACCGGATCCTCCCCGGAGGCGTCCGGCTGGTTTCTGCCTATGAGCATGAGGGGCCTGCGAAAGCGCTGATCCACGACCTCAAGTACCGGGGTGTAACGATCTACTCCGACATCGTCGCCGATGTCCTGAAGGACAAGCTGCCCGACCTTCCGGTAGTGCCGATCCCTCGAGCTTTGAGCCGGCGGCTCAAGTACGGGATCGACCCTGCATTGGAGATCGCACGGAGGCTCAACCGTCCAGTCCTCCGCCTCCTAGCCCCGCCGCTTCACGCACTCCGTCGTGCCGGTGGAGACCATTCCCGACCGGCACCACTATTCCGGAAGCGAGTTGGCTATGCCGGAGACGTTGTCGTCGTCGACGATGTGGTCACGACGGGTGGAACGATGATGGCGGCCGTCAACGCGGTTGGAATCCACAGCGTTCGCCTGATCGTGGCAGCCAACGCGGCAAACGGTCAGATCAGCTCGAGAGCCTCACGTGCCTCAGTGAGCGCCTTCTCGTAATCCCACTCAGCTGCCTCGATAGCCAGTGTTTCATGTTCACTCGAGTCGGCCCGGATCCTCTGTTCGATCCTGGCGTACTCGGGCCGACTGGGAGGCGGGACCGCCCTCCCAGTCTCCTCCCGCACGGCCACCGCCCAAGCCCAGAACCGTGCGGCAGTGTCGGCGTGTCCTCGATCAAGCAGGGGGCTGGTCAGTGCCTCCAAGGTCGAGGCGAGGACGGTCGAGTCTGTCCGATTCACGTCCAGCCGACTGAGAGCCATAGCGATCGACTCCTTTGCGTCGTCAACACGACCTGCCTTGAACTGGGAGTCAGCAAGCAGGTGGAGGTTCTCGGCAACTTCGGATCCAGTGGACCCGATATCCAGTTCGATCTCATAGGCACGCATGTGGCGTTCAATTGAATCTTCGTACTTTCCTTCGAGGTTGTCGACGATTCCTGTTGTCGCGTGGTTGAACGCTTGGAGATTGCGGTCTCCAAGTGCCTTGGCATGCTCAAGACTCTCCTCGTGAAGCTGACGTGACGTTTCGAAGTCGAGTGAGTAACGGGCGAGGATGCCTCCGACCGCGGACGCCCAGGCAAGGCCCAAGGTGTCGCCGACTTTCCGCATCTTCGTGATCGCTTTGTCGAAGAAGGGCCGCGCAGAATCGACGTCGGCCCGCATGCGGTCGATCCAGCCTCTCCCGTAGGCGGCCCATCCCACTGCCCAGTCGCTTCCTGACGATTCCGCGATCTCGAGAGCTCTCTCTTGCTTCTCCTGGGCCTCGTCATAACTGCCGGCGTTCTGTGTCAACCAACCGTCGATCAGATACGCCTCAGCGAGCCGCGCTGTCTCCCCCAGCCGCTCGGCCACCCCCTGGGTGTCGACGATGTGTGTTTTCAGTGTGTCGTACTCGTTTGCCCACAGAAGATGCCAGGCGTAACCGATCATCAGCTGAAGCGTCGTCGCTTCGCTCCCTATGCCTTCCCTGCCCAGCAAGGGGCCGAGCCATTCTTGTCGCTCTTCGAGGTGATTTCTCACTCCCCAGAACCAATGAAGAGCGGCTGCCATCCGAGCCGTCATGTCGGACATGTCATGTTCGTCGGTGAACGCCATGGCAGCCCTGAAGTTCTCGTGGTCGGCTTCAAGTGCTTCCATCCAGTCGACCTGCTCGGGGCCGCGTAGATGAGGGGCGGCCTTCTCAGCCAACTGGAGGAAGAAGTCGGCGTGTCGGGTGCGAATCTCGTCGGCTTCGCCACTGTCCTTCAGCTTCCCGAGGGCGTACTGACGCAGGGTCTCGAGCAGCCGGTACCTGTCACCGACTCCCCCGTCCCATACCACCATCGACTTGTCGACCAGTGACGACAGATAGTCGACGATGTCGAACTCATCGACAACATCCCCTTCGCAGATTCGCTCCGCCGCTTCCAGCGTGAACCCGCCGCGGAATGAGGCCAGCCGGTTGAAGAAGACTTGCTCGGCCTCGTCCAGCAATTCGTAACTCCATTCCACGGCCGCGATGAGGGTTTGCTGCCGGGGGAGTGCGGTGCGACTGCCCCCGGTTAGAAGACGAAAGCGGTCGTCTAGCCGATCTGCGATACGGGCGACGTCGAGCGATTTTGCCCGTGCGGCTGCAAGTTCGATGGCCAAAGGCATCCCGTCGAGGCGACGACAAATCTTCAGCACGTACTCGTAGTTGTCGTCGTTGATCTCGAAATTCGGGTTCACAGCTGCCGCGCGGTCCTGGAACAATCGGAGAGCGTCGGCTCCACTTCCACCGAGTTCATCGACGTTGTACCGATTCGGCATCTCCAGCGACGGGACCTGCCACAGGGTTTCGCCGTGGATTCCCAAGCCTTCTCGGCTGGTGGCGAGGATTTTGATGTCGGGACACGACTGAAGGAGGTATGTGGCGAAATCGGCGGACGCTCCGATCAGATGTTCGCAGTTGTCCATGATCAGCAGTGCCTGCCGCTTCTTGAGGTAGTCCACGATTTGCTCCATCACCGGTGCTGACCCCGGTGTGGATGCCGCTCCGACCCCGCTCTGACCTTTGTTGATTCGGAGCGACTCAGCCACCCAAGCGGGCAGCTTGTCCGGATCGGACACCGCGGCCAACTCCACCAGCCACACACCGTCTTTGAAGTCCTCGGCCGACTCAGCGGCCGCCTGCAGGGACAGGCGGGTCTTGCCCGACCCACCCACACCGGTCAAGGTCAGCAATCGAGTGTCGGTCAGCCGCTTTTTCACGTCGCGTAACTCGTCCTCCCGACCCACGAAACTGGTCAGTTGAAGGGGCAGGTTGTTCTTGCTGGGGTCGAGCGATCGCAGCTCGGCGAAGTCAGCCTCCAAACCGAGGGCCACCACCTGGAAGATGTGCTCCGGATGGCCGAGATCCTTCAGCTGATGCTCGCCGAGGTCCCGGAGACTCGTACCCGGATGGAGACGATGCCGGATCAGCTCCTCGGTACCTCTTGAGGTCACCACCTGGCCACCGTGGGCGGCGGAGAGGATGCGGGCGCAGCGATTCAAGGCCGGTCCGTAGTAGTCGTCGCCACGCTCATGTGCGACACCGGTGTGAACCGCCATCCGGACCCGCATCTCGCCGACCACGGGCCATTCGGCGCCGGCCAGTCCCTTCTGAGCGGCTACAGCAGCGCTGATGGCGTCGAGCGGATCCGAGAAAGCCGCCGAATAGGCGTCGCCGGCGGTGGAGTGGACGAAGCCCTTGTTGCCCCTGATGTGCTGTTCGAGGATGCCGTCGTGGCGGGCCAGGGCGTCTCGCATGGCGTCGGGGTGCTCCTGCCAGAGCCTCGTGCTTCCCTCGACGTCGGTGAAGAGGAATGTCACCGTTCCGGTTGGTCGTTCAGTCATGTCTGTCAACTGCCGATGCTAAGGCATGGGAGTCTTTCGCATCCACCATGAATAGCCAAAACGGAAGCCGCAAATTGGCCACTGTTCTGATAGTCGACGACGCCGAGCTGTTCCGCGAGGCACTGATGGCCGCCTTCACCCAAGAAGGCTTCGAGGTCGTCGGTGCCGCCGCCGACGCCATGACCGGCATTGACATGAGCCGCGAGCACGGACCCGACCTGGTCATGCTCGACCTCCTCATGCCAGGGATGTCAGGGCTCGAAGTCGTGGGCACGATCGTGAAGGCGAGCCCGGAGACGAAGGTCGTGCTGCTGACTGCAAGTGAGTCCGCCGAGGACCTCCTGGCTGCGGTCAAGGCGGGTGCGTCGGGGTATCTCACCAAGGACCTGCCGCTGCCGCGGCTGGTCGCGGCGATGCATGATGTCCTCGAAGGCGGTGCTGCCATCTCGCCGGCCATGGGGGGCAAGTTGTTCTCTTCGATGCGAGACATGCTTCGGCACAACGGGAACTCGATGGCGCGGAAGCCGGAACTGACAGGGCGCGAGCTGGAGATCCTGACGCACGTGGGTGGCGGCCAGACATCCCGGGAAATCGCCGACGAGCTGTACATCAGCGAAAACACCGTGCGCAACCATGTGCGCAACATTCTCGACAAGCTGGGTATGAAGTCCCGTTTCGAGGCCGTCAACTGGGCTCACCGAGAAGGCCTGATCGACAACAACTGACGGCAGCTGCGACAGCAGCCACTTCAAGACAGCCCAACTTTCCCGGTACAATCGGGGCCTCGCATGCCCATTTTCCAGAAGGTTCTTCGCGCCGGTGAGGGCAAGACACTCAAGGAGTTTCAAGCCATCACCGACGCCGTCAACGCGGCGGAGCCCGAGTTCGAGAAGCTCGACGACGGGGAACTGAAGTCCAAGACAGTCGAATTCAGGGACCGGCTCGCCAACGGCGCCGATCTCGACGCCCTCCAGGTCGAGGCGTTCGCCACCGTTCGTGAGGCCGCCAAGCGTGTCCTCGGCCAGCGGCACTACGACGTCCAGCTGGTGGGGGCAGCCGCGCTCCACCGGGGAATGGTCGCCGAGATGAAGACGGGCGAGGGAAAGACCCTCGTCTCGACCATGCCCGCCTATCTGAACGCCCTGCCCGGCAATGGCGTACACATGGTCACCGTCAATGACTACCTGGCATTGCGTGACGCCGAGTGGATGGGTGCCATCCATCGCTTCCTCGGCCTGAGCGTCGGTCTCATTCAGAACAACATGCCGACCCCAGACCGTCACCCCGCCTACGGGTCCGACATCACCTACGGCACCAACAACGAGTTCGGGTTCGACTACCTCCGCGACAACATGTCGATGGCCGCTGGGGATCGGGTGCAGCGGGGTCACACCTACGCGATCGTCGATGAGGTCGACTCCATCTTGATCGACGAGGCACGGACCCCTCTCATCATCTCGGGTCGCCTCTCCGACAGCGCCAAGTGGTATCGGGACTTTGCCCGAATCGCCCGCCGCCTAAGCGAAGGCCTCCACTACGAAATCGACGAGAAGAAGCGTCAGGTTCTCACCACCGAGGAAGGGGTTGCCCGTGTGGAGCAGATCCTCGGTGTCGAGAACCTCTACGACCATGCTGCCGTTGACTTCGTCCACCACCTCGAGGTGTCCCTCAAGGCCCAGACGCTCTACCAAAAGGACGTCGAGTACCTGGTCGACAGGGGAGAGGTGAAGATCGTCGACGAGTTCACCGGACGCGTCCTCGAGGGCCGCCGCTACTCGGAGGGGCTCCACCAGGCGATCGAGGCCAAGGAAGGCGTGGCCATCAAGGAGGAGAACCAGACCCTCGCCACCATCACCCTCCAGAACTACTTCCGGCTCTACGACAAGCTCGCCGGAATGACCGGTACGGCAGAGACCGAGGCTGCCGAGCTGGCCTCGATCTACAACCTCGAGGTCCTCGTCATCCCCACCAACCGGCCAATAGCCAGAGTGGACCAACAGGACGTCGTCTACAAGAGCGAAGCCGGCAAGTTCTCGGCCCTCGTCGAGGACATCCGTCACCGGTACGACAGAGGCCAGCCGGTCCTCCTGGGAACCATCTCGATCGAGAACTCCGAGATGTTGTCGAGGGCCCTCGACAAGGCCGGGATCAGACACGAGGTCCTCAACGCCAAGCATCACGCTCGCGAGGCCGACATCATCGCCCAGGCAGGGCGCCCCTCCGCCGTCACGGTCGCTACCAACATGGCAGGCCGAGGCGTCGACATCATGCTGGGAGGCAACCCCCAGGGCATGGCGCGGACCGAGCTCAAGAAGAGGGATGTCACTCCGGAGGACCCCTCCTATGAGGAGCTCGAGAAGAAGCTCATGGCGGAGTTCCAGGGCCAGATTGCCCCGGACAAGGAAAAGGTCATTGCTGCGGGTGGCCTGTATGTGGTTGGAACCGAGCGTCATGAGTCCCGCCGAATCGACAATCAGCTTCGTGGCCGGTCTGGCCGCCAGGGTGACCCGGGCGAGAGCCGCTTCTACCTCTCCCTCGAGGACGACCTTATGAGACGCTTCCAGGGCGAGTGGGTGTCCGGGATCATGGAGCGGCTCAACATGCCCGAAGACGTTCCCATCGAGGCGAAGATGGTCTCCAAGTCGATCGAACGGGCCCAGCGCCAGGTCGAGTCACAGAACTTCGAGATCCGGAAGAACGTCCTCAAGTACGACGAGGTGATGAACACCCAGCGCGAGCACGTCTATCAGTGGCGCAAGTCCATCCTCGAGGGCACCGCTGGTGAGGACCTGGTCGGCGATTGGATCGGCGATGCCCTGGCCGAGGCCGTCGAGACCTACTTCACGCCCGATGTCCCGAGGGCCCAGTGGGATTGGGACGCACTGAAGCGGGAGATCGACCAGTTCTACCCGTCGAAGGTCGACGTCTCGCACTTCGACGGCTCGTACGACGTCGACGACGTGATCGATTTCATCGTCGACGAGGGGTTGACCCGCTACGAGGAGCGCGAAGAGGAGTTGGGCGGGGATGTCCTCAAGAGCGTCGAGCGATCGGTGATGCTCTCGGTCATCGACAACAAGTGGCGGGAGCATCTCTCCGAAATGGACTACCTCCGGGCCGGAATCGGCCTCCGTGCGATGGGTCAGCGTGACCCCCTGACCGAGTATCAGCGGGAGGCTTTCGACATGTTCACCGATCTGGTCGACTCGGTGAAGAGAGACAGCGTCAGATACCTCTATCACGTCGAGGTTTCCCAGCCGAAGACACAGCCAAGGCGTGTCGAGGCCGCTCCGGCCGGAACCCTCGCTCCGAAGAAGCCGGTCAAGTCGGACAAGATCGGCCGCAACGACCCTTGTCCCTGTGGAAGTGGAAAGAAGTACAAGCGGTGCCACGGCGCCGCCGCTTGACTGAGCCTCGAAGTGGAGATCACCGACACCACATCGGCGCTTGCCGACCTGCGCAGGAGGCTGTCCGAAGCCAAGGCGTTTCTCGACGTCGAGGGCAAGGAGGTCGAGCTCGAGAAGCTTCGGGAGAAGGCCTCGTCACCCGACCTCTGGGACGACCCCGACGAGGCCCGCGCCATAAGTCAGCGTTTGGCTCGCTTCGAGGGACTGCTGGCGAGGGTTGGTGGCCTCGCCTCTGAGATAGACGACGCCGAGGTCCTGCTCGAACTGGCCGAGGAGGCAGGCGACGAGGAGTCGCGGACCGAGGCGGTCGGGATCCTCGCCGGTGTCTCCAAGGCTCTCGACGGGCTCGAGATGGAGTCGCTCTTCTACGACGACTACGACGAGGCTGACGCGATCCTGAGCGTGCACGCCGGGGCGGGGGGAGTGGACGCCCAGGACTGGGCCGAGATGATGGCGCGCATGTACCAACGGTTCCTCTCCGACGTGGGCTTCGCCGTCACTGTCGAGGAAGTGACCGAAGGTGACGAGGCCGGCATCAAGTCCGCCACCTTCACCGTGAAGGGTGATCGTGCATATGGGACACTCGAGTCCGAGCGCGGCGTCCACCGCCTCGTCCGCATCAGTCCATTCGATGCCAACGCTCGCCGTCACACCAGCTTCGCAGGAGTGGATGTCGTGCCGGATCTGGGTGACGAGGCCGACTTGGAGATCAACGAGGAGGAGCTTCGTGTGGACACCTATCGGGCCCAGGGGGCCGGAGGCCAGCACGTCAACACGACCGACTCGGCGATTCGGATCACCCACCTCCCCACCGGGATAGTCGTCCAATGCCAGAACGAGCGCTCCCAACTGCAGAACAAGAACCGGGCGATGGCGATGCTCAGGGCCAAGCTCGCCGAAAGAGCGAGGATCGAGCGCCAGGAGCACCTCGATGAGATACGAGGCGAACAGGGAGAGGCGGCCTGGGGCAGGCAGGTGCGTTCCTATGTGCTCCAGCCCTACCAGATGGTCAAGGACCTGCGCACCGACCACGAAGTCGGAAATGTCCAAGGAGTGCTCGACGGCGACCTCGAAGGCTTCGTGGAGGCCTATCTGCGGTGGCGGCGGGCGCGTCACGAGACGGAAGGTGATTCGGGTTAGAACCTGCCAGCCATCTAGCGTCTTTCCTCGATTCCCCCGTATTTGACCGGCTAGCTGCGAAACTTCGCCCACCGCCATGATTCGTCTTGAACACGTGACCAAGGTCTACGAGGGCGGCACCATTGCCGCCAATGACGTCTCCCTCGACATCCAGAAGGGGGAGTTCGTATTCCTGGTGGGCGCCTCGGGCTCGGGGAAGTCGACTCTGATCCGTCTCATGTTGCGAGACGAGCCGGTCACCAGAGGCAAGATCTGGGTGGCAGGCAAGGACATCACAACCCTCCCGCGCTGGAAGATCCCGTATCTGCGCCGCTCGGTCGGAACGGTGTTCCAGGACTACAAGCTTCTTCCCAACAAGACCGTCGGGGAGAACGTTGCCTTTGCGCTGGAGGTCCTCGGACGTCCCCGCTCTGTGATCGGCCCTCAGGTCGACCAGGTGTTGGACCTCGTCGGACTGGCGGACAAGGCCCGCCGCTACCCGAGACAGCTCTCTGGCGGCGAGCAGCAGCGCGTCTCGGTTGCCCGCTCCTTCGTCAACCGTCCTCCGATCATGCTCTGTGACGAGCCGACCGGGAACCTCGATCCGAAGACATCGGTTGGCATCATGAAGCTTTTGGACCGGATCAACCGGACCGGGACCACCATCGTCATGGCCACCCACGACCA
>JABAOE010001881.1_pt1 | contig 32306 bp, 32 predicted proteins | sample 7062141 | NCBI WGS metagenome assembly JABAOE01 (sample SAMN14538627, study PRJNA623070) | marine sediment metagenome | biome: marine biome [ENVO:00000428]; feature: marine pelagic biome [ENVO:01000023]; material: deep marine sediment [ENVO:00002113] | place: India: Gulf of Khambhat ...
TGACCCAAAGCGGACACTCGACAATTTAGGATCAGACAGCGACCAATGAGCGAAGTCGCCATGGCATCAAGTACGATTCTTTCCCGTCGGTTCTCAGGTCAAATTCGGTGGTTAGTTGCCGAGTTGGTGGTTGTGATATTGGGCGTACTCATCGCGTTGGCCATAGATGAATGGCGGAAAAATGTCGAGGAGTCAGCTCGTGAATCGCAGTACTTGACACAGCTGATAAGGGACCTGCAAACGACAGAAAGACTTATGCAAGAGACAATTCGTGACGCTCCAGATGCTCAGGGTGCCGCGAGATTGCTGTTGGAAGGATTCGAAACCGAACAGCACCCAGACCTCGAGCGGACGCGAGAATTGATGGCTAGCATGCGGTTTTTCGGTTATCCGTCTCCAAAGGTCTCGACAGCCGAGGGAATGGTGTCAACCGGCGAGTTTCGACTAATCCAGGATAGATCAATTCGGTCGAGAGTTACCGACTACTTGGCCTTCGCTCGTGATGATCATATGTCAGGTGTCATAGATCGCAGTGAACGTAACCGAGAATTGCTCTTTCAGTTCTTTATCCTGGCACAGGGCTACGGGATTTCGCCCGGTCACTATAAAGGTCAATTCATTGCCTCATCGAAGCCCGATGTTTCAGCCTTTTTCGCTGACCCCAAAGCTTATATCTACTTGGCAGGGTACATTGAGAATAGAGATATCCTGCTCGGCCCGTACGCGGAGAACCTTATTGACGAGACCAGGGGTCTACGGGAAGCCTTGGAAGAGTACGTTGCGTCAAAGTAGTCTTACTGATCTGCAATGATCTCGATAGCTGTCAATGTCCGCTATTGGCCGNNACCCTTATGCGGATGTCTGGCAACCCGCACCCGGGACTTGTGAAGAAGCCCTCGAATCGAATTTTTTCTAGGCATTTCGGCGTCTGCTTCTGGCCGAAAGCAGCCCCTTAGAAAACCCGAAGTCGATCAATTTGAGCGTCCGATCTTAAAAAAAGCAGCCGCTTTTGACGCAGTCTTCAACTTCCGCTTCTGACCAAAATCAGTCCTGAATCTTTACCCGAAAAGCCTGCCGTGGATAATGGATGCCCGGTCCCCGCGTGAGAATCTGCCCGATGAAAATCTGTCTCCGTTTGCTCCTGGTCCTACCATTGGCGCTATCTCAGGCCATCGCCCAGCAGCCCAACGACTACGACTACTTCCAGGCCAACCGCACCATGATTCGCAACGGTGCGCAGGCGCTGATCACTTGCAACGGCCTGTTTACGTCGAACCGCACGCTGGCGCAGGTTTTCGATCAGGAACTGGCCATCATTGACGAACCGGTCGGCTCGGCCCGCGGCGGCGACTACGTTGTAGACACCGAAGGCCGGACAGTGGCCGTCGGTGGCGGCGGTTCAGGCCCGATGATGCGTGCAGCATTTCGTGAAGGCATTGGCTGCGTGATCATGTCGCCGGATCAGACGTTCGACAATGTGGACAGCCTGCCGACCCTGGATTTGCCCTACCCGGACATGGACCCGGCGACGACGCCGTGGCCGAACGGCGATCTTGTCGAGGAGAGCGGCGTTCCCTCCGGGGTCGATGCCCGGGCACTCGAGGCGGCCAGCGACTGGGCCTTCGACCTGCCGAACCCGGAACAGGACACCCTGAGCCTGGTCGTGGTCTACAAAGGCGACATCATCCACGAGCGCTACGCCGACGGCGTGGACATGAACACCCGGACCCGCACCTGGTCGACGGCCAAGAGCATCACGGCGACCCTGGTCGGCATGCTGGTCGATGAAGGCCGCATGTCGCTCGACGAGCCCCTGGGGATGGCATGGCTGCCGGCCGTGGAGAGCCCGGACACGGATCCGCGCAAGGCCATCACGCTGCGTCACGTACTTCACATGTCGAGTGGCTTGCACCCGGTCGATGGCAGTGGTCCGAGCATGTATGCAGCGACCGGTTCCGGACTCGCCTACTGGGCCGGCGCCAGTTCGAACGAGGGGGCCAGGCGCCGCGGGCTGATTCGCGAGCCGGGCACCTACTGGGACTATGAAAATTACGACACGCTGCTGCTCGTCATCGCGATGAAAAATGCCCTCGGCGACGACAGGATCTACATGGAGTTTCCGCGCCGGCGGCTGTTCGACAAGATCGGCATGCGCAATACGCTGGCGAGCACCGACCGCTTCGGCGACTTCATCCTGAGCAGCCAGATCTACACCAATGCACGCGACCTGGCGCGCATCGGTCTCTTGTACCTGCAAGGCGGTGTGTGGGACGGCGAACGACTGCTATCGGAGGACTGGATCGAGTTCGTGACCACGCCGGCGCCTGCCTCCGCGGTAAACGGCAACAACTATGGCGGCCAGTTCTGGCTGGTGCCGGACGATCGTAACGACGTACCGAAGTCGGCGTTCTCGACATCAGGCAATCGCGGCCAGTACGTGATCGTGGTGCCGACGCATGACACCGTCATCGTCCGGCGCGGGCTGGACTACGGCCGTCAGGGCTTCGATCGCTGGGGCCTGACCCGCGAGGTCCTGAAGGCAATTCCGGAAACCGGCGACTAGGAACGACACGCGCCCCGCGCGGTCAACCTGTGTGGCCGGGCAACGACAAATAATTACAGCCGAATAAAGTAGCAACCCGGCGCGGACATCGATTGAATTGTTTGCCGAAAGTGGCCGCCCACCAGCATTTAGATAGACTGTCTGCTTATGGCCGTCAGCAGCCGCTGTGCTGCCAAACCGGTGAGAGACTGCTTTTTGATCCAAAAGCTGCCCTGCTCTCTTTCTCGTCCTTGGTACTTTATTGTCTTTGGAGGGAGTAACGATGAAATCTTTGGACTGGAAAACTGCTGCTGAGTTGACCGGAATTACGGCTATCGTGATCTCGCTTGTGTTTGTTGGTCTTCAAATTCAACAGGATCGAGCCCTTAACCAGGTTTCGACCTTCGGCTCGGTAACAAATTCTGCCCATGCGCTCTCTGAACTGGTCCAGGGCAACAGCGACGTTTGGGTACGCGGGCTGGATGGCGATGATCTTTCTGACGCTGAAATGGCAGAATTTATGTCCATTATTCGTGCCGTTGAGACGAGATACATGAACTTTATTATTCGCTGGACGGCGTCCGGCGATGACAGATTAGACCCGGAAACTCATGCACGAAATTTCGCGTACTACATGTACATCTATCCCGGGCTTAGAAGAGTTCTCGAAGAGGAGGCGGAACTAAGGCAGCAAATAGGTTCCGCGTTCAGAATACCTGCTGGGGGCACTCCACTATACGCGTTTTCAGTGCGCTACCTAAAAGAACTGGACGAGGCAGCCCCTGATATTCCCGCAAACAAAAACTATGTGATCTGGTAATGTCGGCTCGAGATTGTCGTATTTCCAACCAGTTCTGGCCGAAAGCAGTCACCGAGCTGCCTGCTGCAAGTCGCGTTTCAAATTGAGCAGCTAGCCCAGGAAATCCGGAGAGCGGACATTGGATCTTTTTGAATTCATCCTGATTATCACTTCCGTCATATTCGCGCTGGCGGTGGCGCAGATCCTGCTCGGGATCAGCCGGGTTGCGCAGTCCGCCGTCGCGATTCGCTACTTCTTTCCGCATTCCCTGTGGATCATCAATCTGTTCCTGTTCATCTTCCTGATCTGGTGGGCTTCCTGGGAGTTCCGCGACGTCGAGTGGACGTTCCCGAGATATGCGTACATGCTGATCGCACCGACGCTGCTCTTTTTCTCCTGTTCGTTGTTGATTCCGCAGCAACTGCAAAGCGACAACACGGATCTCGAAACGCATTTTTTTCGCATCCGCCGACCGCTGTTCGCCTCGTATTTCTTTGCGGCGCTTACCGTCATGGTCGATGGCAACTTGCTATCGGATGAAGCCCTCTGGCACAGCGGCAGATACGCACAAGCTGCGGTCCTGGGCGCGGCCATATGGGCCTACATAACGACCAGCAAGAAAGCGCACAGCATCATCGCCATCGGCACGACGATCGCTTTTTTTGTGCTTATCGCCACCAGGTTCTGGGATCCGAGGTAACTCGGGAACCGCCCTGCGCCGAATGCGGCGCCTTTGGCCGCTGAACGGGTCAATGACCGTCAGCTTTCGAGCGCGGGCAGCCGGTTGCTGGCGACAGGTAAGTACCATTCCTGATTACCGTGCCCCCCTCACAGGCGTAGTTTTTGTGCCACAAGCGGATCGTCCGGGCGTTCTGCCCATGGATTCCGGCGCTCCGTTTTTTTACAAACAGGCAGGAGTCGGATATGGAGCGCTCAGATCGCTACTCGGGCATATCGACGGTCAACCACTGGATTACCGTTATCCTGGTGATCGCAATGCTCGTACTCGGGACCGTGGCTGGAGAAGCGACATCGGAGGCGGCCGAGGACTATGTCATCGGCGTACACATATCGCTGGGTTTCTTTGCTTTCCTGTTCATCGCCTGGCGTATCGGATACAGGCTCTATGACGGTTTTCAGCCTGCGCTTCCCGGATCCGCGGCGGAACGCAGGATCGCTTTCGTCGTGCATCGATCCTTACTCTTCATCCTCGCTCTGCAGGTAATCACCGGCCCGCTCTACCTGTTCACCGAGGGCGAGAGCATGAATGTCTTTGGCTGGTTCAGCATTTACCTGCCGCTCGAAAGTCTCGCGGCACTGCACGAACCCGCGGAAGAGATTCACGAGATCATCGGCGCCGTGGTATTGCCGCTGCTGCTTATCCTGCATATCGCAGGCGCAATCAAGCATTACCTTGGCAAAGAGCAAACAGAGGATTCATAGGTTACGCCGGCCGAATGCGGACAATCGACCGGTTTCGCAGTTCGTGATCGACCGCGCCCCTGAACACCGTCACTCGAAGACGCAGAAACAGTGCGAGTAGATGCCGTTCGGGTCGTTGAAGCGGGTCAAAGGCGACAACACATCCGCCGCGATGCCGGCTAGCCGCTCGAGCGCCGGCTCCGGTCTGGCAAACCGCGTCAGATCGAAGCCCCATCCTTTTGCATCGCGCATCAGGTCTAGCAGCATCTGCTCCGCCGGGTCGAGTTTCTTCTCGAAGTACTTGCGGCCTGCGGCGTCGGCGTCGAGTTCGGCCAGCGCGGCGGCCGCGGCAATCGCGTCCTCGAGTTCGCCGAGCTCGTCCACCAGGCCATTAGCGAGCGCATCGGCTCCCGTCCAGATCCGGCCCTGCGCGATGCTGTCGGCAACGTCTTCCGCCATGTCTCTCCCGGCAGCCACGTGGCCGACGAAGTCCGCATAGTTCCGGTCGATCATCGCCTGGAAGATCGCCTTGCCTGCCTCGGACATCGTTCGGTCAGGGCGCAACTGTCCCGCCCAGGGCGTTGTGGCAATGCCGTCCGTGGAGATCCCCAGCGCACCGAGCGACCGCTCGAAGGTGGCGAACATGCCGAACACACCAATGGACCCGGTGATCGTGTAGGGCGTCGCCATGATCCTGTCGGCGGACATGGAGACCCAGTAGCCGCCTGACGCCGCGACGCTGCTCATCGAAGCAACGACCGGCTTGCCTGCCTCCCGCAGGGCTTCGACTTCATCGCGGATCACCTGCGAGGCGAGCAGGCTGCCTCCCGGACTGTCCACTCTCAGTACGACCGCTTTGACAGAGTCGTCTTCGCGCGCCTCCCGGAGGAGCCTCGCCGTCGAGTCGCCGCCAATCGTGCCGGGATCCTGGTCGCCGTAGAGAATCTCTCCGGACGCCACCACGATGCCCACATTCTGTTGCCGGGCCTCATCGCCATCCAGGATCCGCATCTGCTGTACGTAGGTGCCGAGGCCGACCACCGGGTAGGCCGAATCCTCGCCGTTCTCTCCGGCGACTTCGATCATCCGCTGCCTGATCTGTTCCCGGGTCCACAACCCGTCGACAAAACCGAAATCCAGCGCGATCTGTGCGAGATCGCCATCCGTGGACTCGACCGTCGCCACCAGGTCTTCGAGGACGCTGTCAATCGTGCCGGGCTCCAGCGGTCGCGCGGATTCAATGTCCGTCTTGTACCGCGCCCACAGCTGGTCGATGACATTGCTCAGCGCTTCGCGGTCGGCAGCGGACATGTCATTGCGCGTGAAAGGCTCGACCGCGGATTTATAGTTGCCGGCCTGGAATACGTTCCAGTCGACCTGCAGCTTGTCCAGCGCCTCCTTGTAGTAGTTGAGGTAAGCGCCGAATCCGTACAGCGCGAGCACCCCTTCGGGGTGCATGTAGATTTCATCGGCATGGGCCGCGAGGTAATAACTGCCCTGCCCGAAATAGTCCGCTTTGGCGATGACCGGCTTGCCCGATTCGCGGAAATCGACGAGCGCCTCGGCCACCACCCGCAGCTTGCTGAGTCCCCCGCCCGGCAATGCCGACAGGTCGAGCATTACCGACGTGATGCGCGCGTCGTCCTTGGCGTAAGCCAGCGCGTCGACGACGTCACGGACCAGCGTCTGTGGCTCCGCATCGTCGGTCAGCTCGGCGAGGGCCCTTGAGAACGGGTCGCCGGACAACTGCTCCACGAGCCGGCCGGCAGGCTTGATCAGCAGGGCGGCGCTGCCCGGCACGCTCGGCGCGGAGGCGAAAATCGCGCTCAGGATGATCGAGAAGATCACCAGCAAGACCACCAGGTGCAGAATCTTCCGCAGCGTATCGGCGCCGGTCCACAGCCAGCGGAACAAGTTAACAATCATTTTGCGCATAAGACGCCCTGAATTTTACGGAGACACACCCTCGTCTATCGGGCGCGAATAGGAGATGCGGTAAATCAGTCCGTTCTGGTCATCGGAGACCAGCAAGGATCCGTCCGCGAGCTGCAGCAAATCCACCGGGCGGCCGGATACCTCCTCATCCTGCAACCAGCCGTCGGCGAACACTTCATAGGCGCTCGGCACGCCGTCCTCCATGCGGACGAGCGATACCCGGTAACCGATCTTGCGCGAACGATTCCACGAGCCGTGCTCCGCGATCAGCGCCTGGTTGCGGTACTCGGCCGGGAACATCTGGCCGGTATAAAAGATCACCCCGAGCGGCGCGACATGCGGGCCGAGTTCCTGCGCGGGCGCCTCGAACTCGTTGCAGCCGCGGCGTTCCCCGAACTCGGGGTCCGGGACGTCAGTGCCGTGGCAGTAAGGGAAGCCGAAGTGGAGGCCCGCGATCGGCGCGTGATTCAGTTCACCGGGCGGGATGTCGTCGCCGAGCATGTCCCTGCCGTTGTCGGTGAACCACATTTCGCCCGTTTGCGGGTGCCAGGTGAAGCCGACGGAGTTGCGGACTCCATCGGCATAGATTTCCTGGTTGCTGCCGTCCGGATCCATGCGGCTGATATTGGCCGAGCCGTCTCGCTCACACACGTTACAGGGTGCGCCGAGGGCGATGTACAGCTTGCCGTCCGGACCGAAATCGACGTAGCGCCAGCCGTGATGGCGCTCGCGAAGCAGCGTGTCGATGATGACGACAGGCTCCGGCACCGACTCGAGGTTGGCTTCAATGTCGTCGAAACGAATGATCCGGTGATTCTCGGCCACGTACAGCGCGCCGTCACGGAAGGCGATGCCGTTCGGCATGCGCAGGCCTTCTGCAATGGTCGTGACGGTCGGCGGACCGGATTCTGACGGCGTGACGGCATATACCCGGCCGTCCCGGCGTGTCGATACGAACACCGTCCCCTGCTCCCCCAGGGTGAGCGAGCGGGCATTGGGCACTTCGGAGGTCCAGACCTCGATGGAGAAACCCGGTGGCAGCGAGATATCGCTGAGATCCGGCGTGGACTGCGCGCAGGCCGTCGCGCTCAGCCCGCAGAATGCGAGTGAGGCAAGGAAATTCGGCAGCCTGCGGGATTTTTTATTGTAATTCATGCTGATTATGACGCCTGGAAAGCAGATCAGTTCGGCAGCAGCCAGAGCGACAGGTCCGCCCAGTACATGATGATCAGCACACAGACCATCAGGATGACGAGGAACGGAAACGTCGCTGCGTATACGTTCATTATAGGTCGATCGAAGCGGTAACTGGCGATAAACAGGTTAAGGCCGACCGGCGGTGTCAGGTAGCCGAGCTGCATCGCGGCCAGGAAGACAATGCCCAGGTGAAACTCGTTCACGGCATATTGCGCGGCGATCGGCAGGATCAGCGGCACGACGAGCACGATCGCCGAGAAAATATCGAGGATCGCGCCGAGGATCAGCAGGAAGATGAACAACAGGAACAGGAAACTCGCCTGGCTCGACACGAATTCCGTGATGTAGGCAAGCAGCTTCTGCGGGACCTCCGCATCGATCATGTAGTTGGTCGACGCCAGCGACACGCCGAGAATGATCAAGATGCCGCCAACGAGCAGCATCGATTCGCGCATCACGTCCGGCAGATCCCTGAACTTGATCTCGCGGAGGATGAAAACCTCGACGACCAGCACGTACAGCGCCGTTACTGCGGCCGCTTCCGATACGGCGAAGAATCCCGAGTAGATGCCACCGAGGACGAAGATCGGCAGCGGGATCTCCCACTTGGCTTCCCACAGCGCGGCGCCGACCTCTTTCCAGGAGAACTGCTTGAGCGGCTGCCGGTTGTTGCGGCTGACCCAGAGGCTGTAGCCGCCGAGCAGCACCAGCATCAGCATGCCCGGCAACACGCCGGCCTTGAACAGGTCGTCGATCGAGATCTCCGCGACGACGCCGTAGAGGATGAGCGGTAGTGAAGGTGCGAACAGGAGGCCCAGGCTGCCCGATGTCGTAACGAGCCCGAGATTGAAGTTGTCGGGATAGCCGTCCTGCTTGAGCGCCGGGTACAGGATCGCGCCGAGGGCGATGATGGTGACGCCCGACGCGCCGGTAAACGCGGTGAAGAACGCGCAGGCGGCGAGCGCCACGAGGGCCAGGCCGCCCGGCATCCAGCCGAGGATCGCGCCGGTCACCCGGACCAGGCGTTGCGGCGCATGACTCTTGCTCAACAGGTAGCCGGCGAACGTGAACAAGGGGATCGCGGACAGCATCGGCATGCCGGCGATGCCGAGAATCTCGATCGCGATCGCCATCAGGTCGATGCCCTCGCGCTGGTAGCCGAGCATCGCGCTGGCGGCGATTACCGTGAACAGCGGCGCGCCGAATATGGCGAGCAGAACGAGCAGCGCGCTGAGGATCATTCTGCGCCCTCCCCGTCCTCGCCAAACGCTTTCAGCAGGCCGCTGCCGGCGGACAGCGCGAAGCGGTAGCTCATCAGTACGAACGCGAGCGGCAACAGCACATAAGCCATCCATGCCGGGACGTCGATCAGCACGGTGTCCTCGAATTCGATGGTGAGCTGGAGATAGCGCCAGGAATGCCACGCCAGCACGCCGCACATGAAGGCGGCGAACGCGTCGACGACGATCCTCGGGATCCTTGCGTATTTCTCGGCAACGAAATGCGAAAGCACGTCGATGCGCAGGTGGCGGTTACTGCGGCTCGCGGCAATCGAAGCGACCAGGGCAATCCAGAGCACGAACAGCTTGACGAGCTCGTCCGCCCAGACGAAGCCGAAGCTGAAAAAGACCCGCAGGACGATCTGGGCGACCGCCAGCAGCATCAGCGCGCCAAGCAGTACGACGAGCGCCGCGTTTTCGAGCGCAGTGCCCCAGCGTTCGAGGCGATCCGCCAGACCGGGAGGCTGGGTCAAAACTACATGCCGCTGGGTTTGGCCGCGCCGTCGCCGTTCCGGAAGTCCTCGATGTGACTGAGCATCTCTTCGTAGACTTCCAGCGGATAGGCGCCATCCACCGCCATCTCGCGATTGAACTCGCTCATCGTCTGCTGCAGTTCTGCGAACTGGCCGTCCGCCGGCTCGACATGCGTGATGCCGATGGTCTGCAGCGCCTGCATGGCGTTAGCAGATTCCGCCGGCGACTTCTCGTCGATATTCGCGTAAACCCCCGCCAGGACGTCGCTGACGACCGCCTGGTCCTCCGCCGACAGACGATCGAACATGCGCTTGCTGATGGCTAGGAAGGAGATGCCGAACACGACCGGCATGTTGGTGACATACTTGACCCGCGTGTGCCACTGCAGAGCGACCGCGACTTCGGGCGGAATCGCCGCGATGTCGAGCAGGCCGGTCTGCAGGCCTGTCAGCACGTCGGTGATCGGTAATGCAACCGGCGACAACTGCAAGCGTCGCATGGCCTCGTAGCTGACGAAGTCTCCCTGCGGCAGCCAGACCTTCTTACCTTTCATGTCCTCGTGACTGCGTATGGGTTCATTGGACATGACCATCGAGAACGAGCCGGCGATGCCGAAGGTCACGAAGTTCAGGTCCTCGAAGCCGGCCTGCAGCTGTTGGTCCATGCGCTCGCGGACGTAACGCATCTCTTCCCAGGATTCGAAGACGAACGGCAGACCATAGATATTGATCGCGCCATAGTCCTTCATGAAGTCGGTCGCAGAGAACGTGCCGCCATGCAGCTGGCCGATCTTGATCTTCTGCAGCACCTTGTCCTCGGTACCCTGCGTGCCGCCGCCATAGAAGCGGAGCTTCACGCGGCCGTCGGTGCGCTGCTCGATTTCCTTGCCGGCCGCGCGCATGTCCTGCATCCATTGGGACTGGTTCGGCGCCAGCGTCGCAATCTTGATGTCGACCGCATAGGCAGCGGGCGCAGCCAGCGCGAGACCGAGCAGAAGGGTAATCGAGGTAGTTTTGAGTAATCGCATCATCGTCCTCCGATGAGACATCCTCGTCTCACCAGCGTTCAAAAGTAATCGTCCGCCGTCGCCAGCAGATTCGCGGCCTGTTGCTGGGCCAGTACATTCGTGAGCGTAGCGCCCGGCACGACCGGGTCCGCCGCCAGCACTTCGTTCAACAGGCGATCGTGCAGTTCACGCTCATACATCAACCGGGCATAACCGTTCGCGTATTCGACCTTCGCGCTCAGGTCCGTACCGCCCGATAACGCGATGGCCCGCTCGAAATACGCCTTGCCCTTTTCCGGGTCGCCGCCGAGCGCCGGCGGCAACAGCGTATTCAGGATGCCGAGATAGGTGTTGACCGTGGCATCGTCGGAACCGTCGTTAATATCGAGATAGCGCATGAACAGCGCCTCCGTGTGCGGCAACAGCGCGATCGCCGCGTAGTCGCCGCTGTGCGCGCGGATGTATGCGGCCGACGCCAGCGCATGGCTGAACACGACATCGGCGTGCTTCTCGCGCAGTCCGCCGAGCGTTCCCTCGAAGTCCTGGAATAACATGCCGTTCCAGCTGCAGGACGCGTCGTAGGAATTGCAGATCGCCCTCGAGCTGTAGGTCCGGGCGCGCTCGGTGAGGCGCGCCGCACGCTCCGGGTCGTCGGCAAAGACGCTGCCATAGGTCGCGTAAAGCGTCGCCGCCGCCGACAGAATCGCCGGGTTTTCCGGATTTCCTTCGAGCAAGCTGTCGAGGAGCAGCAGGTACGACGGCGCCCCGTCACGCACGAGTTGCGGATCGTTCTGGTTCAGGACCGCGGCCGACAGGTTATCCGCGAAACCGCTCGCCGCATTGGAGACGATGACCGTGCAGCCGGCCAGCGGCCAGCATGCGATCAGCAAAACCAGGTAGCGAAAACGCGCGCTTATTCCATGCACAATGGTCATGCCTCGACAGACCCTGCCCAAAGGGGTTGGTTCAGGCGTGATTGCGGATTTTTACCATTTATGAGGCAAACGTCTCAGAAATGGCATTCCGTACGATGATCCCTGGCTGGACAATCGTTCAGTTGATTGCGAGGCAAGGCGAAAACGGCCGAAAAAGCGGAGCGTACACGAGTCGTACGTGAGCATTTTCAGGCCGTTTGCACCGCCGCATCGCGGCAGCTGACCGGTTTTCAACCAGGGCTAGATCTTTTCCTTGATCCTGGCTGCCTTCCCTGTGCGGCCACGTAAATAGTACAACTTGGCGCGCCGAACGTCACCGCGGCGTTTTACCTTAATCTCGCTGACGATCGGGCTGTAGGTCTGGAAGACGCGCTCGACGCCTTCACCGTGAGAAATCTTGCGAACGGTAAACGACGAATTGAGGCCGCGATTGCGCTTCGCGATGACGATGCCCTCGAACGCCTGCAGGCGCTCGCGGTTGCCTTCCTTCACTTTAACCTGCACGACGACGGTGTCGCCCGGAGAAAACTCCGGAACCTCTTTCGCCATCTGCTCCTGTTCGATTGCGTCGATTATCTTGCTCATTGTCGTTCACCTGGCCGGCGCATCGCCGGCTAATCCGATTCTCGTTCCTTCAGGAACTCATCGAGCAGCGCCCGCTGCTCATCATCCAATTCCAGTCTATCCAACAGCTCCGGCCGGCGCATAAAGCTCCGCCCGAGGGCCTGCTTCAATCGCCAGCGGGCGATCTTCGCGTGGTCGCCGGACAACAAAACTTCCGGCACCCGGCGGCCTTCGATCTCTTCCGGCCGCGTGTAATGCGGATGGTCCAGCAGGCCGCTCATGAACGAATCCTGCTCCGCGGATGTTTCATCGCCGAGCGCGCCCGGCAACAATCGCACCACCGCATCGATCACGGCCATGGCCGCGATCTCGCCGCCGCTCAGCACGAAATCGCCAAGCGACAATTCCTCGTCGACCGCAGCCTCCAGCAGACGCTCGTCGATACCTTCGTAGCGCCCCGCCAGCAGCACCATGCCGGGCATTTCAGCCAGCCGGTTCGCGACCTGCTGGTCGAACACCTGCCCCTGCGGCGAGAGACAAACCACCGGCGAGCCCTCCGGCACCGCCGCCTTCGCAGCAGCAATCGCTGCCCGCAAAGGCTCGAACTTCATCACCATGCCCGGGCCGCCGCCGTACGGGCGGTCGTCCACCGTCCGGTGCGTGTCGTGCGTGAAATCACGCGGGTCCACGCAGCCGAGCGACGCGACCTGTCTCTCGATGGCCCGGCCGACCACCCCGAACTCGGCGATCTTGCTCACCATGTCCGGGAAAAGCGTGACGACCTGCAGCTGCACGCCGTCAGTCCCAGTCCCAGTCGACGCTGATCACGCCCGCGGCGAGATCAACGTCCTTGACGACCTGTTCCATCACGAAAGGAATCAGTACCTCGCGATCCTCTTCGCGTACGACCAGCACGTCATTGGCGCCGGTCTCCAGGAGATAGGCGACGGTGCCCAGCACCTCGCCATTTTTCTTCCTGACCGTCAGACCTTCGAGATCTGACCAGTAAAACTCTCCGTCTGCCGTCTCCGGAAGCAGCGACCGGTTCACGCCGATCGTCGCCTGCACATAGCCGGCAGCCTCGTCGCGATCATCGATGCCCTCCAGGTGCGCAATGATCGTCTTGCCGTGTGGCTTGCCTTCGACGACCGCCATCGGCTGCCACTCGTCGTCAATTTCGATCAGCCAATCGCGATAGTCGAGAATGGCTTCACGGGGCTCGGTATAGGAATGGATCCTGACCCATCCGCGGACCCCGAACAGACCCGAAATCCTGCCAACGATGACTGGCTTTTGGTCTGTCGTCGCCACACCGCCCTCTTCCGCGGCGGCCCCTGTCAGTTTGCCGCGCTGGTTTTGCGATGGACTTTCAGCAGCGCCTTTACCCGATCCGAAGGCTGTGCGCCCTGGCCGATCCAGTAGTCGACGCGCTCGAGGTCGACCCGGAAATTCTCCTCCGTGTCCTTGCCGACCGGGTTGAAGAAACCGAGGCGCTCGATATACCGACCGTCGCGCTTGTTACGACTGTCGGTGACCACCAGGTGGTAAAAAGGCCGCTTTTTCGCGCCTGCGCGCGAAAGACGAATAGTAACCATTGCAATTCCGCTTAATACTAGTGACAGGCAGACATGCCTACGCTCGGGCCGGCCCGAGTAAACGGCGCATTGTACTGATTTTTAACGGAATGTGAAGCGTAAAGCGGGGAACGAGCGAGAAAGCATGATTGTTATAAATAACTGTTTTTAATAGGCTTTTTTTACCGCCAATGCGGCAGCGACCGACAAATCGGCCGTTTGCCCGCCAGGTATCGGCAAAATCACCCCGGGAAGCCGGCATTCGCGCCCGATATGCGGCAAATTCGGGCGGTTTCCGGCGCCGGATCGGCCTGCGCGCGGCGGTCCCCGCTGGAACTAGCGGAGCCCGGGCGGCATGCCGCCGCCGGGCATGCCCCGCATCATCTTCTTCATGCCGCCTTTGGACATCTTTTTCATCATCCGCTCCATCTGCTGGTGCTGCTTCAGCAGGCGGTTGACGTCCTGGATCTCGAGGCCGGCGCCCCTGGCGATTCTTTTTTTCCGCGAGCCGTTGATCGTCTTCGGGAAGCGGCGCTCGCCGGGCGTCATCGAGTTGATGATCGCGATCTGTCGCCGGAATTGCTGCTCGTGGGCCGGGTCCTTGAGCAGCGACGGATCGACGCCGCCCGGTATCGGCAGCTTCTCGAGCATCGAGGCCATGCCACCCATGTTCATCATCTGCTCGAGCTGGTCCTTTAGGTCTGTAAGATCGAAGCCCCGCCCTTTGCCGAGTTTCTTTGCGAGCTTCTCGGCTTTGTCCTTGCTGACCTTGCCTTCGATCTCCTCGACGAGGGTCAGCACATCGCCCATGCCGAGGATGCGCGAGGCCATCCGGTCGGGATGAAAGACCTCGAGCGCGTCCATCTTTTCGCCAACGCCGATGAAACGGATGGGTTTGCCGGTAACTTCGCGAACCGAGAGCGCCGCGCCGCCCTTCGCGTCGCCATCGGCTTTGGTCAGTATCACCCCGGTCAGCGGCAGGGCATCGTTGAACGCTTTTGCCGAATTGACCGCGTCCTGACCGGCCATGCTGTCGACGATGAAAAGCGTCTCGTGAGGATTGGCGCGGCCATGGACGCGCACGGCCTCGCCCATCATCTCGTCGTCGATGTGCAGGCGACCCGCCGTATCGACGATCAATACGTCGACGTGCTGCCGGCGCGCGTCGTCGAGCGCACGATCGACGATCGCTTCGGGTTTTTCATCGGCAGTACTGGGGCTGAAGCTCGCGCCTACCTCGCCGGCCAGCGTCTCCAGCTGCAGGATCGCCGCCGGACGGTGCACGTCGACGCTGACGAGCATCACCTTCTTGCGGTCCTTCTCGATCAGCCGTTTCGCCAGCTTGGCCGCCGTGGTGGTCTTGCCGGCGCCCTGCAGGCCTGCGAGAAAGATCACGACCGGCGGTTGCGCACGAAAATCGAGCGGCACGGTCTCGCCGCCCAGCACATCGACCAGCTCGCGATGAATAATCTTGGTGAATGCCTGGCCCGGCGTCAGGCTCTTGCCGACTTCTTCGCCGAGCGCCCGCTCGCGGATGTGCTCGATAAACGACTTGACGACCGGCAGCGCGACGTCCGCCTCGAGCAGCGCGAGGCGAACCTCGCGGACGGTGTCCTTGATATTGTCGTCAGTGAGTCTGCCCTTGCCGGACAGGTTCCTGGCCGCCTGGCTCAGGCGATCGGAGAGTGTGTCGAACATTGGCGCAGAGAAATTGGGAAATTGGGGTCGAACCGCAATTCTCCAGCGTGAACCTGACCAGCGCAATCGAAAATTGCGGTTCGACCCCAATTTCTCTCGTCATTGCGAGGAGCCCGGAGGGCGACGCGGCAATCTTGTTGAGATTGCACGCGCGTCAGGAGATCGCGTCGCTACGCTCGCGACGACGGATTAAACGTCGATTACCGTGCCTCTTGCCAGCATCCGGATATTCTTGGTCGGCGCGGCCTTGATGACCTGGCGCAGGATGCGTTCTTCCTGGCCTGGCTTCATCCCGGTCAGCCAGATCTCGGGTTCGTGCTGCAGGCGCTCGAGATCGGCGCACATGGTCCGGGGCGTGTAATGCCCTGCTTCGGTCGCCAGCTCTTCGAGTTCGTCAGGAAACGATACCTCGATGACGAGCGCCCTGAGGTCTTCACAATCGTTCAGCGCCGGCCATAAAGTCTCATTCGTCTTGGTGTCGCCGCTGACAGCAAACACGCCGCCGGAATTCTGTACCGTGTAGCCGAGCGACGGCACGCTATGGCTGACATCGACCGCGTGGAAGTCGCGATGAGCGATCGTTTTGGTATCGCCCGGATTGCAGACCTCGAGCTGGAGGATGGCGTTCTGTTCGCTCGGGATCCGGGTAAAGTCAGGCCAGATCACGTCATTGAACAGGTGAGCCCGTACGGCAGCGAGCGTTTCTTCTCGCGCATAGACCGTGACCGGCGTTTCGAAATTTTCCTCGAAATTGGCGTCGACGAGCATCGGCAGGCCGGCGATGTGATCGAGATGGGCATGCGTCAGGAACACGTGCCTGATCGCGTGTAATTCAGCCAGCGAAAGGTCGCCTATACCGGTGCCGGCATCGATCAGGACATCGTTGTCGATGAGCATTGCGGAGGTGCGCGATCCGGCACCGATTCCCCCGCTGCAGCCCAATATTCTAATGCGCATTTCGCCGCGACCTCATGGCGCCTGCTTCAGTCCAGGGTTCTCTTGAACTGCACCATATGGGATGATTGCCCGGCCAAAATTAGGGATTAGCCGGCACAGTGTCTGTGTTTCAAATCACAATTTTTTTCTTGTACATAATTGCCGGTGTACTGCTGGGTATGACCCGCCTTCCGGGCAACGCCTCGCAGGAGAAAATGCTTCTTTTCATTGGCCTCGTCAGCGCCGCCACGGGCCTCCTGTGGCACGCCTGGACGCTTTGGCTCCTGATACTGACGCCCGACGGCATTGCACTTTCCATCGGCAATACCGCATCGTTCATCGGCCTCCAGCTCGCGCTGATCGCCATCATCGGCGCCGCCGAAAGCACGCTGCGGGGCTTGTGCGGCGGACTGCTGGTCCTCGCCGCTTTGGTTGCCGTGCTGACCGGCAGCCAGGCACCTGCGGAAGCGGCCAATCCGATGAACCTGCAGGTCCAGTCGCACATCCTGATCTCCCTGTTCGCATACGGCCTGTTGACTGTCGGCGCTATCGTCGCGGTCTACGCGCTGATCCAGGACAGCCGCCTGCGGCGCGGCATCTTTTCTTCCGCGAACCAACTTTTCGCCCCGATGGAAACGACCGAGAAGCTGCTGTTCGGCATCAATTCAGCGGGTTTTCTTTTCCTGCTCGTCGCCGTTTCTTCGGGATTCGCCTTCGTCGAAAACCTGTTCGCGCAGCATCTCGTTCACAAGACCACCCTGTCATTGCTGGCGCTGACCTTGTTCGGCCTGCTGCTTGCCGGCAGGCGATTCGCCGGCTGGCGCGGCAAACGCGCCATATACCTTTACCTGGGCGGCTTCGCGATTCTGTGTCTCGCGTATTTCGGCAGCCGTTATATCCTCGAGGAAGTGCTCGGGCGGAGCTGGAGCTGATCGCAACGATGCGCCGCGCGTCCTTGACAGCCCGGACCCGCCTTGATGAACTCGAACTGCCCGTCGTATATAAGGAGGTGCCCATCCGTTGGGCGATGACAGTCCACTTGCAGCGCTGATCGGCCTGCTGGTTATTCTTCTCCTTCTTTCCGCGTTCTTTTCCGGCTCGGAAACTGCCTTGATGAGCCTGAACCGGTACAAACTGCGCCACAAAGCGCGAGCCGGCCACCGCGGCGCCCGCATCGCCGAGCGACTATTGCAACGACCCGATCGCCTGATCGGGCTGATCCTGCTCGGCAACAACGCCGTGAACATCTCCGCCTCTGCCCTTGTGGGCGTGGTCTCGGTGCAACTCGGCGGCGAGATCGGTTTTGCTATCGGCACAGCCGTGCTGACGCTGGTCGTGCTGATCTTTGCAGAGACCGCACCCAAGACGCTCGCGGCATTACATCCGGAGCGCCTCGCCTACCCGGCCGCGTACGTTTACTACCCGCTCCTCAAGATTTTCTATCCGCTCGTCTGGCTGACGAAAGCCATGGCGAACGGCGTGTTGTTCCTGCTCGGTCTTCGGCAAACAGACGGCGACCGCTACGCGCTCAGCCGGGAGGAATTACGGACCGTCGTCTACGAGGCAGGGGCTAGAATCTCCGGCAAGTACCGACAGATGCTGCTCAGCATCCTCGACCTCGAGAAAGTGACCGTCGACGACGTGATGGTGCCGCACAACGAGATCATCGGCATCGATCTCGACGACGACATCGCCGACATCGCCGAGCTGATCCGTAACAGCGAACATACCCGCCTGCCCGTCTTTCGCGACGACATCGACCAGGTGCTGGGCGTCCTGCACCTGCGACGGCTCGCGAATATATTCACGCAGATGGAGTTCACGAAGTCGGATCTCGAGGCGCTTCTGGACGAGCCCTACTTCGTCCCGGAAGGCACGCCGCTCAGCACCCAGTTGCTGCAATTCCAGAAAGGTCGGCGACGGTTTGCGCTGATCGTCGACGAGTTCGGAGATATCCAGGGCATCGTGACGCTCGAAGACATCCTCGAGGAAATCGTCGGCGAGTTTACGACCGACCCCGCCGGCGAGGACGACGAGATCGTCCGCGAAAGCGAGCATTCCTGGCTGGTGAATGGCGCCGCCAACATTCGCGACCTGAACCGGTTGATGGACTGGAAACTGCCGACGGCAGGACCGAAAACCCTGAACGGACTGATCGTCGAGTTTCTCGAGACGATACCCGAGTCAGGCACCTGCCTCGTGATCGCGGACTACCCGATAGAAATCATCGAAACGCGGGAAAACCGCGTGCAGCTCGCGCGCATTCATCGACTCGACGACTGCAAGAAACCGGCGGAAGCCTGAACCGAGTCAATCGAGCGCCGCCGGGAGCGCGGCCTCCAGCGACTTGACGCCGACGACGGCGATGCCGTCCATCTTGCCGCGCGGAACATTGGCTGCGGGAACGATCGCCGTCGTGAAGCCCTGCTTCGCTGCCTCGCGAATTCGCTCCTCCCCGAAGCGTACCGGGCGCACCTCGCCGGCAAGCCCGACTTCGCCAAAGCTGACCAGCCGTTCGCGGCATGGCCGGTCCCGAAAGCTCGATGCAATGGCCAGTGCGACAGGCAGGTCAGCCGAGGTTTCGGCGATCCGCAGGCCGCCGACGACGTTGACGAAGACGTCCTCACCGCCCAGGGCGATGCCGCCATGCCGCTGCAGTACGGCGACGATCATCGCGAGCCGGTTCTGATCGATGCCCTGCGCAAGCCGCCGCGTATAGTTGCTGTTGCCGTCGGCAACCAGCGCCTGGATCTCGACGAGCAATGGACGGCTGCCTTCCCATACAGGCGACACGACGCTGCCGGATCCGCCTTCGTCCTGGCGAGACAGGAAAATCGCGGACGGATTGCGCACTTCCCGAAAGCCCGTCTCCGACATTGCAAACACGCCCATCTCGCTGCTGGCGCCGAAGCGGTTCTTGACGGCGCGGACGATCGTGTAGCGGCTGCCCGGATCGTTTTCGAAATACATCACGGTATCGACCATGTGCTCGACCACGCGCGGTCCCGCGATGGCGCCCTCTTTCGTGACGTGGCCGATCAGGAAGACTGCAACCTCGCGTTGCTTGGCGAACCTGACAATACGGCTGACGCATTCGCGCAGCTGCGCCACGGAACCGGGCGCCGACGGGATATCCGCTGCCGCCATCGTCTGGATCGAATCGATGACCAGCGCCTTCGACCTCATCGCCATCGCCTGCTCGAGCACGTTGTCGATCGACGTATCGGCCAGCAGGCTCATTGCTGGATTGTCCAGGCCCAGGCGATGCGAGCGCTGCGCGACCTGGCGCAGCGACTCTTCCCCGGTCGCGTAGCAGACATCCAGGTCGCCGGGCAGTTTCGCCGCAACCTGTTGCAGCAGGGTCGACTTGCCGACCCCGGGATCGCCCCCCAGGAGCACGACCGAGCCGGGCACCAGCCCGCCGCCGAGCACACGGTCGAATTCCCCGAAACCGGTGGCAAATCGCAGCCCGGGATCGTCGGTCAGCTCGCCGAGCGCGGTCGGCTCAACCCCTGCCTGCCGCGCGCTCGATGCCGCGGCCGATACCGTGGTCTCGGTGAGGGTGTTCCACGCATCGCAGTCCGGACACTGGCCCTGCCACTTGACGGCATAGGCGCCACATTCGGCGCAAACATAAGCTTTCTTGGCCTTCGCCATGCAGGCATCCTTTTCCAGGCCGGAAATCTTTAATTGTCCAATATGGAAAATACCGGGCAGGCTGCCCCCGCGGTCCCATCCGGTAGCGGAATCCCAATACTAGCACCGCTTCCAGCCAAATAATCGCGCCAAAAATGCTAACCGTATCTCATTAAAGGCTGCCGCCATTTTCTATACTCGCCACGTTATGTAGAGAAGAACGACTTTGAGCGAGAAACGCAAAGAACATCGCGACCGCCTGGTTGTACTGGCGTTTGTCAGCGTGCTGCTGGTCCTGATCTATGGGCCGCTGGCGCCGTGGTTCATTGCGGCCGACCGTTTCTTCTTCGACCTGTTTGCGTCGAACGTCCAGTCCGATCCGCCCGACAATGCCGTCATCGTCAGCATCGACCCGGCACGCAAGTCCAGGGACGAACTGGTCGCCGAATACGGCAGGGCTTTGCAAGTGATCCACGATCAGCAACCGCAACGGATCGTGCTCGCGCAACCACCGGAACTGAACGCGCTGGATCCCCTGCCCGGCTGGTCCGCGATGCTGAGCGGCAAGGTGCCGATCATCGTTCCTGTCGATCACCGTCTGGCCGATGTCGCGAACCGGACCGGCGTCTTCATGTTACAGCCGGATTCCGATGACGTACTTCGTCGCTCGCGACTCTGGCATCTCGAGGGCGGGACAATGCGCCCGTCGCTCGCGCTGGCCGCGGCGCTGACCTCGCCGAGCTTTGCTGCCGACCCCCGCGTCGGACATTCGGATTTTGAAATTTTCCATTCCAACTACGCGCAGTTGGATCGTGTCGCAGCGACGGACCTGCTGAAAGGCGACTACGCCACCAGCGGCCTCGCCGGCAAGACCGTTTTTCTCGATGCGGCGCCCGAGCTCGTTGGTGCAGCAGCAGTATTGCCGTCAGGACAGTTTGTTACGCCTTCGGAAATCACCGCGCAGTTGCTAGCCGATATCGAGCAACGACGGACGATCATTTCGCCGTCCTGGATGCGGGCGCTGGCCTGGCTGGCGCCGGTATTGCTCGCCATCATTGCCGTCCTGTTCCTGCCTGACCGGAACCGCAGGGATATCGTCCTCGTGGCGGCCGTCATGATCACCGCAGTCATCCTGCTCGAGGCGTTGTTCGTCCTGATCGGGCGCATGCGCATCGACATGGGTCGCGCCGCATTCATCTTCCTCGGCGCATCGATACTCAGCTGGTGGCTCGCGGGCGCGGTCAACAAGGCCGCGGTCAATGCCTTCAAGCGCGGCAACGATTTTCTCGCCGCAGGCAGGCTGGAGCCGGCGTTTGCGGAGTTCCGTCAATGCAGCCCGTCGGAGACGCTGGCGACCGCGATGTACAAGCTGTCGCTTGCCTTCGAGGAACAGGCAAAGCCGGAACGCGCCGAAGCGGTCATCCAGTGGATGAAAAAAACCCAGGCGGGCACGGTATCTCCAGAAAACAAGTTCTCGCTGGGCGGTAAGAAAGGCACGCCGCAGCGCCTCGGCCGCTACGTCATCGAACGACGACTCGGACGCGGCGCGATGGGCGCCGTTTATCTTGCCCGCGACCCGCGCATCAATCGCGCAGTGGCGCTGAAGGTGATTCCTATCGAGAAGGAATTCGAGGACGAGGAGCTCGAGGAGGCCCGGCTGCGTTTCTTCCGGGAGGCGGAATCCGCGGGACGCCTGGCGCATCCGAACATCATCACCGTATTCGACTGCGGCGAGGACAAGCACCTGGCTTACATTGCCATGGAGTACCTGCAGAGCGTACCGATGACCCAGTTCTGCGATCCGAAGAAACTGCTTGCACCGAACAAGGCCCTGGAGCTCTGCGCGCGCACCGCCGAAGCGCTGGACTATGCACACAATCAAAGCGTCATTCATCGCGATATCAAGCCTGCCAATATTCTCTACAGCCTGCGTCAGGACCTGCTCAAGATCAGCGACTTCGGAGTTGCGCGACTGACCGACAATAACCGGACCAAAACCGGCATCGTGCTCGGCACACCGATGTACATGTCACCCGAGCAGCTGAACGCAGAAACCCTGACGGGCCACTCGGACTTGTTCTCGCTTGGTGTTACGCTATACGAGTTACTGGTTGGCGAAGTGCCGTTCAAGGCTTCGAACATCGCCGCGCTTATGACGAAGATTACGACCGAGGATCCGGCGCCGGTTTCCAATCGCCGCCCGGGTGTGCCACCCAGTGTGGACACAGTCCTGTTCAAGGCACTTGCCAAACGTCCCGAAGATCGATTCGCAAACGGCGCCGAGATGGCCATCGCCCTGCGCAATTGCGCCAGGTACGCCGCCTGAGACTTGCCGTCATGAGTAAAGACAAGAGCCTCCGCGGAAAGATCAAGTTTGCCGAACTCACCAATACCGGCATGGTGCGCGAGCACAATGAAGATGCGATCGGCACCGACAGCGACATGGGTCTGCTCGTGCTGGCTGACGGCATGGGCGGCTACAACGCGGGCGAAGTCGCGAGCGGCATCGCCGTCCAGACGATTACCGACCTGGCGGCCGCGGGTGCGACGCGCGAGGAGCGCAATGACATCGATCCGCATACCGGACTGATGCGGCAGACGATCGTGCTGCGCGATGCGGTCGCCCGTGCCAACAAGATCATATTCCAGACCGCGCAGAGCCAGACCCACTGCGAGGGTATGGGCACCACGCTGGTCGCGGCCATGTTCTACGACAACAAGATTTCGATCGCCCATGTGGGCGATTCGAGGGCCTACCGGCTGCGTAACGAGCAGTTCGAGCAACTGACGATGGACCACTCGCTACTGCAGGAACTGGTCGACCGCGGCTTCTATTCGGAAGAAGAGGCCCAGCGCTCGACCAACCGCAACTACGTCACCCGGGCGCTCGGCGTGGAACCGACTGTAGAAGTCGAGGTGCAGGAGTACGACGTGCTGCCCGGCGACATTTACCTGCTCTGTTCCGATGGCCTTCCCGATATGGTGGAAGATGAGGATATTCACTTAACTATCAGCACGTTTAATGCTAGCCTTGATGTGGTTGGTGAACAGTTGGTGCAGCTTGCCAACGAGCATGGCGGGCGGGACAACGTGTCCGTGCAACTGGCGCATGTCCTCGACTCGTTCGCCGCGAGGAAGGGGCTGCTGGCCAAGCTGTCAGGCCTTTTCGGTTCATAGGGAGGCGAGGTGTCAGGGCAGACGCTTTGCAATGGACTAGATCTTAAGAGAGCGATAAAACTGATATGGCACGTTTAATCCTGAGTCTGGACGGCCAGGTTCTGGCTGAGTACAACATGTCGAAGGAGCGCTATACGATCGGGCGTCTCCCTGACAACGATGTACGTATAGACAATCCCGCAGTCAGTGGTCACCACTCCCTGATCATCAATATCCTCAATGATTCCTTCCTCGAGGACCTGAACAGCACCAATGGCACCTACGTCAATGGCAAGCTGATCAAGAAGCATGCTTTGCAGCATGGCGATGTCATCACCATCGGCCATCACCAGCTTCGGTTCTCCGACCAGCAGACTTCCGACACCGAGCAGGACGAGTTCGAGAAGACGATGGTCATCCCCGCCGGTCAGTCCAACGAGGAAAAACTGGCCGCCGCGGAAAAAGCCGCAGATGCCGCTGCGGAGGCCGAGGTGGAGGCTGTGCCGGACGAGCCGGCCGGCGCGAATCGCGACGACATCAAGGTGGAGATGCCCGAGCCCGAGGCGCCCAAACCGGATATTTCACAGGAACAAGTCGAACCGGTTGCGCATTCGGAAACGTCCGCCGGTATTGATCCGAGCAACGCGCCGAACGCGCTGCCGCTCGCCAAGCTGCAGGTACTGAGCGGCTCTTTCGCTGGTCGCGAACTGGAACTCACCAAGGCGCTGACGACGCTCGGTCGTCCGGGCGTGCAGGTGGCCGCAATCACCCGTCGCGCCGAAGGCTATTTCATCGTGCACGTCGAAAGTGGCGAGGAAGGCGACTATCCGCTGGTCAACGGCCAGCCGATCGGCGCACAGGCGCGTAAGTTGAATGACAACGATGTCGTGCAGCTTGCCGGTGTGAAGATGGGATTTTTCAACTCCTGACAGACCCAGGACTCAGAATGAAAAACAGGCAGCTACGGCTGCCTGTTTTTTTGCCCTGAACCGGGGTTATTCGTAGACGGCCGCCTCGCGGTGGGTGACGCCCGTCACCAGCTGGTACGGAATCGTGCCGGCAGCTTCCGCGATCTGTTCGACAGGTAATTCGTCGCCCCAGAAGATGACCGGATCGCCGACCGAGTCCTCGGCGTCGGGACCGAGGTCGACGGCGGTCAGGTCCATCGAAATGCGGCCTGCCACCGGCACCCGGCGGCCGTTGACGAGCACCGGCGTCCCGGACGGAATAAAGCGCGAATAGCCGTCTCCGTAACCGCCCGCGACGATGCCGAGCCAGGTATCCTGCTCGGACCGCCACGTGCCGCCGTAGCCGACCGGGGATCCTGCCGGGAGCCTTTTCACCGACATCAGCGTGGCTTCTAATTGCATGGCCGCATCGAGCCCGAGTTCGACGCCGATACGGCCTGGAAAGGGTGAAATTCCGTACAGGGACAAACCCGGCCGGATCCATAAACGGCCGCTGTCAGCCCGCGCAGCAAAAGCTTCGAGTTCATCGCGCCAGCCGAGCAGCGCCGCCGAGTTCGCAATGCTGACGTCGCCGTCGAAGCGGTCGATGATGTCCACAAAGCAGGCGATCTGTTCTCGCGTGGTCGCGCGGTCCAGTTCGTCGGCCCTGGCGAAGTGCGAGAGTATTCCCAGCCGGTCGGCACAGCCGGCGAGCCGACCGATCGCGTCGGCCGCCTGTGCAGGAGCGATCCCGAGTCGGCCCATGCCCGTGTCGATCTTGAGCCACGCCATCGGTAAAGGGCGCCCGCAACGTTCCGCCCAGCGAACCTGATCTTCGTGATGGAAGCCGACATCGATGGCGAGATCGAGCGCTGCAGAAAGATCCCCGGCTGAGAGGACGCCGCCGAGCAGTGTAATCGGCTTGTCGACGCCGGCGGACCGCAGTTGGCGCGCTTCCGACAAGCGGGCGACAGCGAGCGAGTCTGCAGCCGCCAGCGCGTCCGCGACCGGCAGCAGACCGTGGCCATAGGCATTGGCCTTGACGACCGCCATGACTTTGGCGCCGGGCGCCGTCGCCATGATCGTCCGCAGGTTTCTTTGGATTGCGTCGAGCCGGATCCGGGCCCGGGCCCCGAATGCCACTAATACGCCTCTTCCGCGTAGGCCTCGGGTACCCAGTTCTCGAACTTGGTAAAGCGGCCAACGAAGGTCAGCGGGAAATCACCGATCGGACCGTTACGCTGCTTGGCGATGCTGATGTCGGCAATGCCCTTGCGCGGCGTGTCGGGTTTGTAGACCTCTTCGCGGTAAATGAAGATGATCAGGTCGGCGTCCTGCTCGATGGCGCCCGATTCGCGGAGGTCCGACATCACGGGACGCTTGTCCTGACGTTGCTCGACGCTTCGATTGAGCTGCGAGAGCGCAATGATCGGCACCTTCAGCTCCTTGGCGAGCGCCTTCAGGTTTCGCGAGATCTCGGAGATTTCTGTCGCCCGATTCTCGGTATTGCCGTGTACCTGCATCAGCTGCAGGTAGTCGACGACGATCAGACCCAGGTCGGCCTCGCGTTTCAGTCGCCTCGCCCGCGCCCGAATTTCCGTTGGCGACAGGCCGGGCGTGTCGTCGATATAGATGGGCGCGTCGGACATGAGCTGTACAGCGGTGTTGATTCGCGACCAGTCCTCATCGGGAAACTTGCCGGTCCTGAGGTGCGACTGATCGACGCGGCCGAGCGAGGCGATCATGCGGAACGCGAGCTGCTCGGAGGGCATTTCCATCGAATAAATTGCCGTCGGCACGCGGGCGCCGATGGCTGCGTTCTCGGCAATGTTGACGGCGAACGTCGTCTTGCCCATCGACGGGCGACCGGCAACGACAACCAGGTCGCCGGGTTGCAGGCCGGCGGTCAGTTTGTCGAACTCGTTGAAGCCGCTCGGGATACCCGTGATATCGCCGCCTTTCTGGTGCAGCAGGTCGATGCGGTCCACCGCCGCAGGAAGAATCTGCTTGAGCGACCGGAAGCCGGCCCGGCCTCGCGAGCCGGACTCGGCGATCTCGAACACGAGGCGTTCGGCTTCGTCGACCAGCTCCGACGCGGACCGGCCGTCGGTGGCAAATGCGCTGCCGCTGATCTCGTTACCTGCGTTGATCAGCGAGCGCAGGGTCGAGCGCTCGCGGAGAATCTGCGCATAGGCGCGGGCATTGGCGGCGCCCGGCGTCTCGTTGGACAGCGTGGCCAGGTATTCGAGGCCGCCGGCGTCCTCGAGCTCGTTACGGTTGCCGAGGTGCTCCGAGACCGTGACGACGTCGCAGGGATGTCCATCCTCGGCAAGCGTGGCGATCGCCCTGAAAATCAGGCGGTGATCCTTGCGATAGAAGTCGTCGGCGACGACGATGTCGGCGATCTTGTCCCAGGCCTCGTTGTCCAGCATGAGACCGCCGAGCAATGACTGCTCGGCTTCGACGGAATTTGGTGGCACTTTCAGCCGCCGTTCCACGGCGTCAGGCGGCGCTCCATCATCCAGTGCTCGGACCATACGGGCTTGTCTCTCCGGACATTCAGTGCGGCGGCGCCGGGAGCGGCGCCGGCCGGTCAGTTAACGCAGACCGCACCTGTTCAGGCACGGCCGTATACCGTACCACAGATGACTTATTCTTCGGCGACGACTTTCAGGTTGATGTCGACGTTTACGTCGGCATGCAGGTGCAGGCCGATCACGAAGTCGCCCAGCTCGTGGAGCGGTCCGTCAGGCATGCGCACTTCCGCGCGCTCGATCTCGACACCGACTTTCGAGAATGCTTCGCAGACGTCGATCGGACCCACCGATCCGAACAGCTTGCCCTCTTCTCCGGCATTCGCCGGGATGACCAGCTCCATGCCCTCGACCAGCTTCGCACGGTCTTTCGCAGCCGCCAGCTCGTCAGCGGCGGCTTTTTCGAGCTCCGCACGACGCGCCTCGACCTCGGCGATCTTCTCCTTGGTGGCCAGCGCCGCCTTGCCCTGCGGCAGCAGGTAGTTACGGCCATAGCCCGGCTTGACCGTGACCAGGTCGCCGATATCGCCCAGGTTTTCCACCTTGTCCAAAAGAATGACGTTCATTTCTCAAACCCTGTTGTCTTCAAATTTTGCTTTCGCGCGGAAATCGAACCACGCATCCATGTATCCAAGCACCGCAAACGAAATCACCAGCAGTACGTTCAAAAACGGCAGCAACGCGTACGCCATGATCAGCACGAACGTCGGCAGCCGCTTCGCGGCATGCAGCCAGTGGAGAATCGCGAGCCCTTGCAGCCAGAAAACGGCAAAGGCGACGAACCCCAGGTTCTGCAGCCAGGTCCAGCCGGTCAGCACGGCGCCGACGGACGCTGCAGCCATGATCGCTGCCAGCACGCGACCGAAATTGAGGTCGCAGAACCGGCCGTAGATCCGCTCTTTGCCCGGTAATGCCTGGAACAGGGCATAACCGGCGAGCGTGACCACGACGTAGAACGACCAGACCGTGAATACGAACAGCATGGTCATCTGCGGCACGATCATCGCCTGCGACTGGCTGAGCATGTCCGCCTGCTCGTGCAGGCCGGCCTGCCGGGCCAGTTCTATCGACGTTGTAATCGCCTCGTTCCAGTATCCCGAAGGGTCACCCAGAACGACAAAATATCCAACGGTCGCCACCATCGCGACGATGACGGAGACCTGTAATGCCAGCGGCACCGACCGCCACTGCCTGGCCATTGCCGCCAGCAGGAATACCGGCACCCACCAGGTCACGGCGCTGGCGACGATCTGCGCGATCGACGCCTGGACGACGACCGCAAGCAACGCCAGCAGTGCAGCCGAGACCAGTCCCTGTATCGCTGGCAGCCGCACGCCAGTGGCGAACACGAGGTGCGCCATGACCAGGCCGCTCAATACCGGCGCCAGGGGGAACAGCAGCGTAAGTGCCAGCCCGATGACGCCGTTCTGCGGCCGGGCAACCAGCCAGACGGCTACGGGTTGCACGACCTCTAATCCGGTCCGGCCGCTGTCAGTGACGGTCGGTATACGGCAGCAATGCCAGGTAGCGCGCCCGCTTGACGGCGGTCGACAGCTGACGCTGGTAATGCGCCTTGGTGCCGGTAATCCGGCTCGGAACGATCTTGCCGGTTTCCGTCACGTAGGCCTTGAGCAGGTTGAGATCCTTGTAATCGATCTCCTTGATGCCTTCGGCGGTGAAGCGGCAGTACTTTCTTCTGCGTGAATAACGACTCATTTCTTACTTCTCCGTCAGGCGCTCTTGGCCTCGGCAGCCTCCTCGGCTTCCGCGGCAGCAGGTTCTTCGGCAGCAGCCTCTTCAGCCGGCGAATCCTCCGCAGGCGCCTCTTCAGCGGCCGGTGCGGCCTCTTCTGCCGGCGCTTCTTTTGCCTTCTCTTCGCCTTCGCTACTGGCTTCGGCAGGCGCTTCTTCCGCCTTCTCTTCGCCTTCAGGCTTGCTATCGGACAGCATGGCCGACTCGGCCGCTGCCTTGGCATCACGACGACGCTGCGATTCTTTCTCGCGCTGTTTCTCTTCCTCGACCGCGATTGCCATTGGCGAAGCCTCGGTGATGGCTTCCTTGCGATTGATCACGAGATGGCGCAGCACGGCGTCATTGAACTTGAATGCGCCGGTAATGTCGCGGATCACGTCGTGGCCGCACTCGACGTTCATCATGACGTAGTGTGCTTTGTGAATCTTGTTGATGGGATGTGCCAGCTGGCGCCGGCCCCAGTCTTCCGTGCGGTGAATGGCACCGCCGGCTTCGGTCACCATGCCCTGGTAGCGTTCCACCATGGCTGGCACCTGTTCGCTCTGGTCCGGGTGGACCAGGAACACGATCTCATAATGTCTCATTGTGTTTCCTTTCGGTTGAAATCCCGTCGGGGGCTCATTGAGCACCCTTCCGGATCACAGCTTCCCGGCTTGGCCGGTGAAGCAAGGATTAACCCCGCCTTTCGACGGGGACGCGCATCCTAACGGAGCAGGCGCGGCGAATCAAGGGCTTGCGGCGGAATCAGGCGCTCGGCGCCTGTCCCGGATCCCTTTACAAATCAGTCTTTTACCTGTTTCCGCTGCCTGCGCGCCTCGTACAGGCAAATGCCCGTAGCGACCGACACATTGAGACTCTCCACGTCACCCGCCATCGGCAGGCTCACGAGCGCGTCGCAGCGCTCGCTGATGTGCTTGCGGAGGCCCGAGTGCTCGCGACCCATAACGACTGCGGCATGCCCGGTGAGATCGCAGTCGTACAGCGACTGGTCCGCGCCGTCACTGGTGCCCACGATCCTGATTCCATAGTCCTTCAGCCAGTCGAGCACCTTGCCGACGTTTGCGACCGTCGCAAACGGCATGCTTTCGGCGGCGCCGGCGGCCACCTTGCTGACGGTCGGCCCGAGGCCGGCGGCGCCATGCCGCGGTACGATCACGGCATTGACGCCGGCCGCGTCCGCGGTCCGCAGGCAGGCGCCCAGGTTGTGCGGGTCCTGTATGCCGTCCAGCACCAGTAACAGCAGTTTTTCGTCGCCGCTCAGCGCCGCTTCGACCAGGTCCCTGAGTCCGGCCTCGTCGAGCGTCCGGCTGCGGCGGATCTCGGCAACGACGCCCTGGTGGCGCGATTCACCGCTGATCTGCTGCAACCTCGCGCGATTCGCAGACTGGATTTCGATGCCTTTATCGTTCGCCCGCGCGATGACCGCTTCGAGGCGTGGATTCGCGGTCTGATACTCCGCGTACAGTTTCAGCACCTCGGCCGCGCGCTGCGACAGCAGGTGTTCGACCGCCCGCAGGCCCGTGACGTACCTCGCCTTGCTCATCGTTTGCGCCGCTTGCCCTGGCGCTCCTCGACAAGCTGAAAATCGATCCGCCGGGTTTCGAGATCGACGCGCGCGACGACGATGTCAAGCGCATCGCCCAGCCGGTACCGCCGCCCGCTGCGCTCGCCGAGCAGCGACTGGCTGCCGGCGTCGAACTGGTAATAATCGTTGCCGAGGCTGGTCACGTGCACGAGGCCGTCGATCTGCAGTTCGGGGATCTGCACGAAGGCGCCGAAATTCGTAATGCCGGTGATGACCCCGGGGTACTCCTGCCCGATGTGGCCCTCCATGTACTGGCACTTCAGCCAGGCCTCGACCTCGCGCGTGGCGTCCTCCGCCCGGCGCTCGTGCGCGGAGGTTATCTCCCCGAGCTGCTTCATGCGCGGGATATCGTAGGCGTAGGCGCCCGGCTTGCCGCCCCTGAGGAGGTGCCGTATGGCGCGATGCACCAGCAGGTCAGGATAACGGCGGATGGGCGACGTGAAATGCGCATACGCATCGAGCGCGAGTCCGAAATGGCCGATGTTGGTCGGCGTGTACTCCGCGTGCGACATCGAGCGCAACATCGCCATCGAGATTGCCGTAGCGTCCGGACGGTCGGCTACCTGGTCGATCATCCGCGCGAAGTCTCGCGGCTGCACGTGGTCCGGATGCGGCACCTTGACGCCGAGACTGGTGAGATAGAGTCGCAACTCGTCGAACCGATCGGGATCCGGCTTGGCGTGCACGCGATAGAGGCCGGCGATCCGGTTCTTGCGAATGAATTTGGCCGCCTGCACGTTGGCGGCAATCATGCACTCCTCGATCAGGCGATGGGCATCGTTGCGCGGCACGGCGCTGATGCTCTTGACCGACCCGTCCTTGCCGACGTTGATACGCGTTTGCGGAATGTCGAGCTCGACAGCGCCGCGCTTGCGTCGATTGCCGGCGAACAGGCGATACACGTCGTGCAGGTGGCGAATGTCCTGCTGCACCTCTTTCGGCACCTGCGACGATTTCTGCCCGCCAAGAAAGCCCGCGACCTGCGAATAGGTCAGGCGCGCCTTCGATCGCATGACCGCTTCGTAGAATTTCGACCGCGCAACCTTGCCGTCCAGACCGACGCGCATTTCGCAAACCATGCACAAGCGATCGACCTTCGGATTGAGCGAGCAGAGCCCGTTCGACAGCACCTCGGGCAACATTGGCACGACACGGTCCGGAAAATAGACGGACGTGCCTCGGCGCACGGCCTGCTTGTCGATGGGCGAACCGAGTTCGACGTAGTGACTGACGTCGGCGATGGCGACCAGCAATCGATAGCCCTTGCCCGAGGGCTCGGCGTAGACCGCATCGTCGAAGTCGCGAGCGTCGGCGCCGTCGATCGTGACGAGATTGACATTGCGCAGGTCGACGCGCCCTTTCTTCGCCGCTTCGGGTACTTCCTCGCCGAATTCTTTTGCTTGCGCCCGAACCGCTTTCGGCCAATCGACGGGGATCCCATGCGCATGGATTGCGATGTCGGTCGCGATGCCCTTTTCCCCGGGCTGCCCGATGACCCGGACGATCTCGCCGGTGGCCTGCTCGACGTGCGTCGGGTAATCGAGGATGCGGGCAACGACGATGTCACCGTGCTTCGCGTCGTTCGCCTTGCCCTTCGCGATCAGTATTCGATGCGAGAACTTCGGATTGTCGGGAATGACGACGCCGATACCGCGCTCGCGAATGAACTGCCCGGCAACCTCGCGAACATCGCGCTCGAGGATCTCGACGAGCTTGCCTTCGGGACGGCCACGCCGATCCTCACCGACGATACGCACGGCTACCCGGTCGCCGTGAAAAGCGGCTCGCATCTCCCGTGCCGAGAGATAGACGTCGTCGCCCCCCTCGTCGAGGCGGACGAAACCGAAGCCGTCGGGATGGCCGACAACGGTCCCGGCGATCAGGTTTACCCTCTCCAGGAGACAATATTCGTGACGCCGATTGCGGATGATCTGCCCCGCCCTGACCATCTTGCCGAGCTGGTCTTCGAGCTTCGTTCGCTGCCGCTTGCCCTTGAGCTCGAACTGGGCGGCGATGGCATCGAAAGTCAGCGGCTTGCCGCTATCTCTGAGAAAATCAAGCAGTTCAGCACGACCAGGGATGGGGTGCTTGTAGGCTTTCGACGACTTTTTGCTGGTTTTCTTGCGCTTGGCCAAGCTATTGGGCTCCGGGACCGGGTGGCGTTGGTCGTGAGATTGACAGATTGATGACGGTTTGAGAAAGTGCGCCACCCGCGAAAAACGCGATTGTACGCGGTTTCGCCCATGCCGAGGTGGCGGAATTGGTAGACGCGCTAGCTTCAGGTGCTAGTGGGGGTAACCCCGTGGAGGTTCAAGTCCTCTCCTGGGCACCAAA
>JABAOE010001967.1_pt3 | contig 32271 bp, 33 predicted proteins | sample 7062141 | NCBI WGS metagenome assembly JABAOE01 (sample SAMN14538627, study PRJNA623070) | marine sediment metagenome | biome: marine biome [ENVO:00000428]; feature: marine pelagic biome [ENVO:01000023]; material: deep marine sediment [ENVO:00002113] | place: India: Gulf of Khambhat ...
ACTTGACTCAGTCTTAATAACCCAGCCTGCCCTCCCCAACACCAGACCTGTATATGCACAAAACGTTCAATGTTTTCAACTTGGAATGGGTTGGCTTTTCCTCCTGCGTTGGGGTACCGTTGAAACTCCTTACCCAAGAGCCGTCCATTCCATCCCGCCAAGACTCAGGCAAAATAGGCAATGGCTACTCACGCTATGCCGAGATTTTCACCGGTGGCATGTCCGACTTTATTCCCTTCTTGGCCAGTACGGCCTCAAAGTGCCGGCGGACTTCTGGATCCTCGTCCTCGTACTCGAGTAGGGTTCCGCCCTTCTTGATCGAAGTGAGGACCCCGTCATCAAAGCGTTTAGTAGACAGAAAAAATCCCGTGGGGAACACTCGACCACCATAGCGGAGCGCGAGATGCCGCGCGGGCCCCGCACCGGTGTTGAAGTGCTGGTGATACCAGTTTGCCGGTGGACAATAGACGCTCCCCGCCTGCCATTCTACCTCGATGACCTCGTCCCCGTGTCCGCTGGTGTAGGGTCGGTGCCCTAGCTCGTTGGGCCAGAGAAGGACATAGCCCTCAGATTGCAAGCCAAGCAGGATCGCCCCGGCCCCATGGAAATGGGCCTTGTGGTACCGGCCCATGGGCCAATGAGAGATGTGACCGATGAGGGAGTTTCCCCCGATTTGAAACTGAGTGATCTTAACATCCGCCCCTTTATTTTCTTGCGCATCCAATTTCGCCGTGCCTACATCGGGGACGAAGTTGGTCTCCCACACATGACTCATCCCTGACTCATAGATCTTATTAGTGACGTTAAAATATCCCTCCTCACCCGCATAACGATCGGAAAAAACAAACGGACAGTTAAAGACAAATTCCGGTAAACGGTAGTGATCTAGAATGAGCGGAGCGTTTGTAACCGCTAGAAATTTGACCGGCTCCCGTCCTCCGTTCACCAATCGGTGCCAGGTGTTCAATGGATTGGCAAATACACTCAAAGGACCCCATTCAAAGAGGTGTTTCTTCTTCTCGGCCCCTTCCTGCCATACCTCCGAGGCCCCATGGCCGTCTAAAATGCAGATCAACTCTTCGTAAATATGCTTCTCAGGCGCCAGGGCGCCTCCGGGTGGGATCTCCGCCACATACATTCCGGTCACCCCTTCCTGTCCGTAGAGGTGAATAAAGCTTCCATTTCCTCCAGTACGCTTCCATGGCGCCAGCTTCAGATCCCGAACATCCTTTAAGGCGTATCCTTCCACCATCGGAATGCCTTCAGCCTTGGCCCATTTAAAATATGCGGTTTTTTGTAGTGAAACCATTAACCGTTGGAAATCTACCATTACGTTTCCTCCCTGATGATATGAGAATCAGTCTCTTTAATTCAGCGCACCCCGCACCCCTTACGAGTCCTGTATATGCAAAAAATGCTCAATGTTTTCAACCTCTATCTGTTAAACCTTGGATCGAGTTCGTTGACAGCGCACCTGGGTTCGGGTATGGGTGAACTCAATTCGCTAGGCTTTTTTGTGACTTATTGACGAAGCGCGGAGGGCATCGTCTTGCTTACCAAACTACAAAACGAACTCCTTTGCTATACCGGGCCGGGAACGCCCTGCGGAGAGTTCCTGCGTCGTTACTGGTTACCCGTGGGTCTTTCCAACGAGGTGGCCGCGGGTGGAAAGCCCATGGCCGTCAAGGTCATGGGTGAGGACCTGGTGTTGTTCCGTGATGACCAGGGGCGACCGGGATTGTTGGGACTCAACTGCTCACACCGCTTAACCTCTCTTGCCTACGGACGTGTGGAAGACGGAGGTATCCGGTGCCCCTTTCACGGTTGGCTCTACGACGTGGAAGGCAAATGTCTAGAACAACCGGCTGAGCCCGACGCAATGGTGAAAGACAAGCTTCGCCATCCGGCCTACCCTTGCCAGGAACTGGGCGGCCTGATTTTCGCCTTCCTGGGACCCGAGGAGAAAATGCCGTTGTTGCCAAAGTACGAAACCCTGGTGCGTGAAGACGGCAGCCGCAAAGTGGACTACTACCACATCAACAGTAACTACCTGCAAAACGTCGAAGGGGCCCTGGACACCTCACACGCGTCCTTTCTTCACATCGATAACTGGTCCAAGATGAAACACAAGCTTCGGACCATGCCGAAGCGGGAGATCCAATTCAAAGAAACGGACTACGGCATCTGGCAAACCGCCACTTCACACATCCAGGCAGACAGGAGAGGCGAGTTGATCCCGGTGTATGCGCATTTCTTCATGCCCACGGGTTTCATGAGAATTCAGGAAAACCGGTTTGAGAAAGGTTTGATCCAAAAATTTCAATCCTGGTATGTCCCCATGGACGACAGCCATACCAAAAGATTTCAAGTGGCCTTCTCGCCGTTATTGGGAAACGGCAAGGCCTTTGAGTGGCCGCCTCCAGGAGATTTTATCCAACCCGGGCCGGAAAACGACTACTTCAGAAACTATGAAGAGGTGGATACTCTCTCGGGCATTCCTCTGAAAACCTCGCAATCCAACATCAAGGGATTTCTCTGCCAGGACAACATGGTCAACGAGACTCAGGGTCAGATCGTGGACCGGACACAGGAACACCTCGGGGCCCTGGATAAGGTATTAACTGCCATGCGCGTGATGATGCTGCTGGCCATCGAGGACGTTCAGCAGGGTCGGGACCCTAAACACATCCTGCGGGAAAAAGCGAAGGACGAGGTCGTTTATATCAGGGGAAACGAGGAGCAGGAGCTGGCTTAAATTGCGACCCATAACGGGACGGCGATGATTCGCTCACAGGGAGAATGACAATGATCAAGCCAAGTGATCTTTCATGGGACGAAGTAGTTCGCGTGGGACCAGGAACCCCGGGCGGGAACTACCTACGCTCCTTTTGGTGGCCTGTAGCCCTCTCGGAAGAGGTCAAAGACATTCCGGTGCCGGTCAAACTCCTGGGTGAAGAACTGGTGCTATTCCGCGATCTCTCTGGACAGTTGGTCCTGTTGGATGCTCGCTGTCCTCACCGCAGGGCCTCCCTGGAGTACGGTCATATAGAGGAGCAAGGCATTCGCTGCGCCTACCATGGCTGGTATATCAGCCGCGAAGGAAAAATCCTGGACCGTCCGGCAGAGCCCATCAAGGCTACGACCCAAATTCGTCAGAACTGGTACGTGGCCCAGGAATTGGGCGGCTTTGTTTTCGGCTACCTGGGGCCGCAGAAGGAAAACCCACCACCCCTGCCCCGCTATGATATCCTCGTGCAGGACGGGTATCGAGTGGCGGAACGCGGAGACACTGAGTTCGGCAAAGCCTACCACTGCAACTGGCTTCAGGGGGTAGAAAATACCACCGACACCTCCCACCTGGCCTATTTGCACGGAATCTACGATCGGTGTCCAACTTTTAAATCCATCGAGGGTGATTACGGTGTTAAGATCTACATCCTGGACCCAGGAAAAAATCCGAACACCGTGAAGCTACGAAAGAGAACCACCGTGCTCCCAACCATGAGTCGGAAGTCGAGACAGGAAACCGGCTCCAAAGCCCCCGGGAGGGGAAAGGGAAATATCCAACAGGCCATATGGCTCATCCCCATCAACGACACCGAGTGCTCCGAGATGAGGCTGACGGTCTATCCCGAGCAACCACAGGACAAAAGGTACTACGGGACAGCAATGGATCAGGCCAAGTCAAGAAATCGGAAACCTTACGATCGGCGCTTGTATGGTGATATTCGAGGCAACGTCCCCCTCGAAGATAAAGCCATGGTGGAAAGCCAAGGACCCATCGTTGATCGCACTCTGGAGCATACCGGGTATGGGGATCGAGTCATCCTCATGCTACGAAAAATGATTCGCGACGGGGTCGCCGACGTGGCGAACGGTCGACGGCCTAAAGGTGTGTTGGATCACGAACTGGAAATGATCGATTTGGATATCGGTTTCGAAGAATTTAAAATCGACCAGTTACCAGGAGAAGTTAGTGAGTTGTTACCCGAACTTCAACGCGAGTTGAAGCAAGCAGGGTAACGATTTCATCTGTGGATGATCTTTGATTCTTATGACTCCATCCGAGCACATCGGTTTTATTGGCCTGGGCAACATGGGCGGAGCGATTGCGCTCCGGTTGATACGGGCTGGCTACGGGTTGTCTGTCCTGGACCTGGACCATAAGAAAATGGCGCCGCTTCTTAAGGAAGGCGCCCTGCAGGTCTCCTCCCCAGGCGAAATGGCAAAAAGATCGGCCATCGTGTTTGCATCGCTACAGTCGGATGCCGTAGAGGAAATCGCTTGTGGCAAGGACAGCCTCCTAACCGGTGGCAAGTCCGGCCTCATCTTCGTCGATCTGAGCAGCACTTCGCCGGAGCTGGCAATCAAGGTCTCTGACAAACTGCGGAGTCGCGGCATCGAAATGCTGGACGCGCCCGTCAGCGGAGCCGACATTGGCGCCACCAACGGCAACCTCACTGTCTTTGTCGGTGGGAACTACGAGGCGTACCAGCGCACCCTGCCGGTGCTTCAACAGGTGGGTCGGACGGTAACGTACCTCGGGAAAAACGGAAACGGGCAGCTGGGCAAACGCATCAACCAGATGATGCAGGCCATGAGCGAACTCGCGATTTATGAGGGCCTGCAGCTGGCCAAGCAGGTCAATCTTCCACTCAGGGCGTTCGCCCGGGCCGTCTCGGGAGGCTGCGCCCAAACCTGGCGCCTGGATGAGTTGGTGGATGGCGTATTCAATCAGGGAAAGATGAAATACAAACTCAATCTTCGACCGGGACGAACCGGTACGGCCCTCAAGATGGCCAAAGAGCTGGGTATGGAATTACCCGGTGCGGAGGCGGCACACCGGGTGTTTTCCGATTGTCAGTGGAATGTCGTAATCGATTTCGATGAAAAAGATTCCTAGGGATCTTTTTCTTACGCGGATTTTCTCTGAATGCCCTTCAGCACCTCGTCCATGTGGCTGGGGGCGCCGATTTTAGCCAGTTCTGCTTCAAAGATCCTCCGGATCTCCGGACTCTCGTCCTCGTACTCGATCTGGCTTCCCCCCGCCTTCACATCCTCCGAAGTGCCAAACTGCTTTTTCAATCCCGGGTACTTTCGGCTCGTAAAGGGCTTGAGCGCCAGATACCTCGCCGACTCGGCACCTTTGTTAAAATGCTGATGGAACCACATCTCCGGGGGGACAAACAAACTCATTTCATGCCAGTCGTACCTTTTGAAGTTATCCCCTTCCGGCCACATCATGGAATAGCCCTGTCCCCTTAGCACGATCACATGGGCGCCGGCGCCGTGGCGATGGGCTTTCTTATAGGTACCTACCGGAAACTCTGAGATGTGGGAGGACATGACGTTGTTACCGATCTCTAGCATGATTCCCGTGCCGCCCGCACCACGTGCACTCTGGTCTTTTAGTTGAAATGCCTTCACATCTTGAATGAAATTGGTTTCCCAGAATCGCTCCGCAAGAAACTGGCCTTTGCCGCTAAAGAAATCCTCTTCGCCGGTGTATCGCTGCTTGAAGACATAGTCACAATTAAAGACAAAATCCTGGTCGTGAAATAGGTTCATCACCGTGGGAGCGTCGGTCATCCCCAAGAGCCTCACCGGCTCGTTACCTTGACCATTGAAATGCTGATAGTGAACGTTCAACGGAGTCGAAAATAGGCTCCCCTCCTGCCACTCAAAAGTCTGCTTCTTTTTCTCGTCCGTCCAGACGGTCGTAGCCCCCCGCCCGCTGATGACAAAAATAAACTGCTCATAAAGGTGCTTCTGGGGTTTCGTGGATTGACCTGGAGGAATTTCTAGAACAAAGCTGTCATTGACTCCCTGGCTTCCCTCAAGGTTCAGATAGGAACCCATGGCACCCATCCGTTTCCAGGGCACCACCTCCACCTTGCGCACGTCTTCGATAAAAAACCCGCCTACCACGGGGATGTTTTCTTCTTTTAAGAATTGATCATAGGCACTGATACATCCAAGCTCGTTTGTACCTGCTTGTTTAGCCGATGCAGTCGCCATAGCTCACCTCCATTGCTTAAATATCTAGCAATCGTTCAAGGCCAGACGATAGCACAGGGGGATATCCTTCTCAACCAAACTGTATCGTTAGAAAGTTTGAGCGGGGGCCCCCCATAAAACCAATTACGAGATGAAAGTGCTGAGTAAGATGTCCCCCTCTTGCAGGTTCGGCTCGGGGACCGGCTAACTTAAAACTTAATAGGTGGGAAGCGATCTACCGGCATCCAAGGGTAAAAGCGCGCCGGTAATGTTTTTGGAATCGTCCGAGGCAAAAAACAAAACTGCGGCGCCTACGTCTTCCGGGGTGTGGAGTCTCTTGAGCACTGCGTCCCCCTTGAGTTGCTTGACCTGCTCGGGTCTCGATTTAATCTGGGCCGTCAGGGTAGGGCCCACCAGGAGCCCGTTGACCCGGATACCTTGATGGCCGTGGTCCGAAGCCATGGCCACCGTCAACGCGTTCACTCCCGCTTTGCTGGCTGAACGAAGGGCACGCCCTTTGACCCCTGAACCGGCGATGGAAGAAAGGTTGACGATCGAGCCCCCACCCCCCTTTTCCATCACAGGAATAACGGCACGGGAGAGCACGATCAGTCCTTTGAGATCCACCGTCATCTCCTCATCAAAATCCTTCTCTGTGACATCCATCACGCTGCCTACAATCCTGCGGGCCGCACCATAATTCACAAGGATGTCGAGCCTACCGTACTTGTTCGCTGTGGCCTTAACGATGGTCTCGGCAGCAGCAGTTTCGCTCACATCTCCCGTTACGAGGATTCCTTCCCCACCGACCTCTTCAACTGCCCGCAGAGACTGTTGTCCCTGATCCGCTGACTTGCAGCAACCGGCAATTTTGGACCCTTCCCGTGCCAGGGCGACTGCGATGGCCCTCCCTGTCTCAGAATCAAACCCAGTAACTAAGGACACCTTATTTGCCAATTTCATTGCACCTTATCCTTTCCCGTCACACGATCACATTGAGGGCCGTGAAGCTGTTGTCAGTCTCTGCAAACCGTTTACGACCTTTTCCGGGGTAATGGGAGCATCCATCATTCTGACTCCCGTTGCGTTGTAAACCGCATTGGCAATGGCGGGGGCAATGACGCTGATGCCACATTCGGCCACCGCTTTGGTACCAAAAGGCCCCGGTCCGGCATTGGCTAATACATGGGACGTGGTCAGTCTCGGTATATCCTGGACGTTGGGAATTTTGTAGTCCCCAAGATGAAGGTTCGTAATCCGACCTTCATTCACCTCTAACCCCTCCATTAAACTAAAGCCCACGCCTTGTACAATGCCCCCGTCGATCTGCCCTTGATGTGTTACAGGGTTGATGATTTTTGTTACGTCGATAGCAAAATATATTTGCTTGGGTTTGACCTGTCCGGTTTCTGCGTCCACCTCTACGTCCACCACTACGGCGTAGAAAGAGTAAAGGTCAGACGCCCGGTCCTTACAATACCCGACCCCCTTGATTGAGGATGTCCCGAATTGGCGGGCCAATTGCTGCAGGGTTAAGTAACTCTTTCTTGGTTGGATTATCCACGCCCGACCATCTTTCCACCGCACTCCATCAATATTCACTCTCCAACAAGTAGCGGCCAATTTCCGCAATTCCAGGATCAAGGATTCCGCTGCCCAGGCCACGGCTCGTCCTTCAATGTGCACTCCCCTTTGCGCTCTGACCCCCTCATCGAAGACCCCTCCGTCAGTGCCCTGGAGATCGATTTCCACGACTTCCGCGTCTACGCCCATGGCCTCTGCCACCACCTGTTTGTGCATCGTGTAGGCGCCTACCCCGACGTCCCGCACCGAGGTCACCAATCGTAGTGAACCATCCGGTTGAAGGAAGAGTTCCGCCGATGACTCGCNNCGATGTGGTGATTTCCCATGCTCAAACCACGCCCCTTGAGGATATGAGGTTGGCCCTTGTACCGACGAGGCTGACTCTTTTTCCATCTTGCCAGCTGGGCCACACGCTCAAGAACTTCTTTCCCCTTAGGATCACGCAGGGGCCGTCCACTTGGCTGGCTGTCGCCTTCTTGAAGAACGTTGAGCAATCGAAACTCCACAGGATCCATCCCCAGCTTCTCCGCCATCATATCCATATGACTCTCCACGCCAAACAGGGTTTGCACCTCGCCGGGTGCCCTAAAGTAACCGCAAGGCACCTGGTTTGTATAGACAATCAATCCTTCCATGCGAACGTGAGGCGTCCGATACGATCCGGCGAGCATAAACGTACCGGTCATCGCGTTCTGCGGATTACGCGACCCGTATGCACCACCGTTGTAAACAATCTGCCCGTCCCAGGCCCACAACCGCCCGTCTTTCTTCACACCGGTACGGAGCTTCACTACGGCCGAATGCCGGGGCTCGCCGTCTAAGAGGTCATCTGAATAGTGATTTACGATCTTAACCGGCTTACCGGAGGCCCGGGCCAAGTAGTAAATGTACAGGACATCGTCGTAACCGAGTTTTCCTCCAAAAGATCCACCCGTGGAAACCGGATGCACCACAATCCTTTCTTCGGGAATGTTTGTGTGCGCCGCCAGCCAGCGCCTGACCAGGAAAGGCGCCTGATGACAATGCCAGACCGAGACACGGCCCTGGGAGTCCAACTCCACCACGCCGGCACGAGGCTCGATGTAACCCTGATGTACCATTTGAGTGCTGAAGGTGTTCTCAAAAACAAAATCCGATTCCTTGAATCCTTCTTCGACGTTACCTTTATTGGACCGGTGAGCGGAGCGAACGTTTCGAAGCGCTGTTTCCTTAAAGGATCCCTGATAGCTTCCGTAGTCCGGATGAAGTATCGGAGCGTCCGGTGCCATGGCCTCGAAGGGGTCAAAGACCGCCGGCAGTTCCTCATACTCGACTTCGATGCATTGCAGAGCCTCATCGACGGTATCCTTATCGATTGCAGCAACACCCGCTATTTTTTCCCCGATGTAGCGCACTCGGTCCCTGGCAAAGATAGGTTGATCCTGAAGGTTGAGCCCTTCCAGGCGAGGTGGGACGTCCCTCCCCGTGATCACCGCGGCAACTCCTGGGAGTTTCTTTGCCCGGCTCGTATCAATGTTTAAAATCCGAACATGAGCGAAGGGGCTGCGGAAAAAACCACCCCACAGGACGTCAAAACGGTTAATATCGGCCGCGTAAACACATGTGCCCGTGACCTTACTTACTCCTTCGACTCGTGGAATCGGCTGTCCGAGGACTGAATTTTTCATATTCGTTTTTCCAGCGTTGAGATGCTAGCAGACACCACCTTGAACGGTCAACGGTATGCACTTTCCATGTCTTAAAAACTTCGTCACAAATTCCCTGCTTCGTAACAATCCCCAGTATGACGATTGCCTTGACAACACCCTAGGGTGGAGATAGAAGAAGTCGAACTTAACCTCAAACAGAACGGAGGATATAGGAAATGATTAATAAATCATTCGCCTTTTTTGCCCTCAAAGGAGCTCTCCTTATACTGGTAGCCTTTCATGTATCCAACGCCGATGCGTCGGAAGTCCAACGTCTCCTCGCTGAAGCGAAAAAGAATGGGGAAAAGGAGCTTAAGATCTCCTGGGCACAGCAATCCTTCAGCGGCAGCAAGGGCGCAAAGAGGTTCGAGGCCCTGTTCAATCGAATGTACGGCACGAACATCAAAGTAAATTTCACCCCGGCTCCTTCTATGCGAACAATGGCAGCAAAAATTTCTCAGGAGGTAAGCGCGGGCCGAGAACCGTCAACAAACGTTTTGTTGGGCACCGAAACGCACTATGGAGCCATGCTCAAACGGGATACCATGGAGCCATACGACTACACCAAACTCTCATCCCGTATTACACCAGGAGTGGTGACGCGGAATAATATTGCCGTTGAAATAGGTACTTTCGTGTCAGGCGTCGCGTATAACACGAATCTCGTCTCGCCAGCCGAAGCGCCTAAGAAGCTCGAAGATGTTCTGAATCCAAAATGGAAAGGCATAATTGCCTCCACTACCTATGCCGCGCAATTTGATCGTTTCGCATTGCTCCCCAATTGGGGAAATGAGAGGATGAAGGCATTCATGACTAAATTCTCTGCTCATGTGGGAGGGCTTATTCGTTGTGGCGAGCTTTCACGTATCACTAGCGGCGAGTTCGCCTTGATGGTTTTAAGCTGTGGCAGCTATGCTGTCCGCCAGCAGAAGGCAAAAGGTGCACCGCTTGAGCATGTTATCCTGGATGATGGGGCTAGCATTTCTTTCTTTTACTGGGGTGTACCTCGCAACTCTACGAGTCCAAACCTGGCGAAGCTTTTTATCAACATGGCCATGAGTGAAGAGGGACAAAAGGTCGTTTACAAAAATTACGACACTGACCACTACGCACTGCCTGGATCAAAGTCAGCGGCCGAATTAAAGGGCCTGAAAGCCAAGGGAGTCACAATATTAGAAATTGATGCCGAATATGTTGCCGATCATCCTCAGCAGTTCAAGCTAGGTCGTGCGTTGGCGAAAATCCTACGTCAAAAACGCTGAGACGGAACAAATCGACCAATAAGAGCATTTATTGAGTCGGCGGCGCGGAGCCACGCCTCCGAGGATTGGAGGAAGTTGACTTGAAGCCCGCAACGACCATGCGAGGAGCTACGAGAAGTGACGATTTTCTCGCGGGCTGGAGAATCATAAGAAGGATTCGCATTCCGCATTTCAATCCCCTGTGGTTGGTGATTGCCCCAATGGTTATCACCATTGTGGGCTTGCTGTCGGCGGTCGTTTGGCTCAGCTTCCTCACGGGTCAACCTGGCCTCCCAGATACAGAATATACCCTAGAGAATTACGTCACGCTTTACGCAGACCCTTTCGTTGTCACAGCTCTAATTAATACCATTGGTTTCGCCTCGATCAGCGTCGTTGTGGCTTTATTTTTCGGGACAATAATTGCCTGGCTGGTAGAGCGAACCGATCTCCGCGGAAAATCCGTGGTCTATACAGTCATGAGTCTAGGAATCCTCTTGCCTGGATTTTTTACTGCAATGGGTTGGCTTTTCTTGCTCCACCCACGCATTGGTGCGGTCAATCGGTGGATCATGAGTTTCACTGGCATCACGACGCCCCCATTGAGCATTACGAACGTTGTCGGAATGGGATGGGTCCAGGGGTTGAGCCTGACCGCGCTCGCCTTCATTCTGACCACAGCTAGTTTTCGATCAATGGATCCGGCACTGGAGGAAGCCGCAACTGTCCACGGAGCGAGTTTCCGCCAGATGCTACGAACGGTATTTGCCCCGTTGATGCTTCCGGGCGTCCTAGCCAGCACCGTGTATGTCTTCACCATCAGCATCGGTTCATTCGATACGCCTGCGATTATAGGTTTGAGCAATCGGGTGTTCACTTTTAGTACTTTCGTCTATTCACAGGCCATAACAGAGGATTCCTTGCCCAATTACGGGTCAATCGCCGCCATGAGCGCGTTGATGGCCATCATAGCGGCGCTATTAAGCTACGCTTACGGTAGCGTCATCAGTAAATCTCATCAATATCAGGTTGTGACGGGCAAAGCTTATCGCCCCTACCAATATAAGCTCGGCAAGTGGAGCATATTGGCATGGCTCTTTATTGGGACATACTTTGTCTTGAGTAAGCTATTGCCCCTGTTACTACTTATATGGGCCTCCGGACTGCGCTACTTCCAGCCTCCCTCGATGAAAGCCCTCGCTAGTTTTTCGTTTCAGAATTTCCGCGATATTCCCTTCGATTTGCTTACTCGGGGGACTGTGAACACGACCATCTTGATGCTTGTGACCCCAACAATGGCAGTTTTGATATGCTTTGGATTTTCCTGGATGGTAGTCCGTACGAAGTTACGCACACGGAGTGTGTTGGATTTCTTTGCCTTTTTGCCTACAGCGATCCCAAGTATCATATTTGGAGTTGGCGCCTTATTTGTGGCCCTGTTTGTATTGAAGGGAGTGCCGCTATACGGGTCCTTGACGCTGTTAGCAATCGTGTATGTGGTTGAACGTCTGACCTTCGGCACTCGAGTGCTTAATTCGGCTCTCATTCAGATACACTATGACCTCGAGGAAGCGTCTACCGTGTGCGGGGCGAGCGGCTTAGAAACCGCGCGAAAAATATTGGCGCCTCTAGTCTTGCCAGCACTCCTCAGTGGATGGTTGTGGATGGCTCTGCTGACCCTCCGTGAGCTCACGCTGGCGACTCTACTTTTTACCCCTAACAATGTCACTCTTCCCGTAGTCATTTGGAATTTTTGGCATAGCGGTGACTACGGCATTGCCTCAGCCATTACGCTTTTGCTCATGTCTTGTCTGGCCCCTTTGATCATGATGTACTGGGCCTTCGGTAGGCGTCGGTTCGTCGGGGGTTGATGTCCGTACGAAAGTGTTTCCCGATGATTGCCCCACATGGTAGACCGCCGTGTACCAATATCCTCTGAGAGCTGGAGCTCGGTTGACAACGAGCCACAAAATCAAATAATTTCCCATTTTAGTCATGGAGGACAACTGTTCGTGAAAGGAGCGTCCCATGGGTTGGTATGACTTTCGTGCGCTGTTAGCTGAGTTTGAAAAACGGGGAGATGTCAAATTGGTAGAAGGTGCCGACTGCCATCTAGAAATCGGTACTTTGACAGAGCTTATGGCAGAACGTAACGGCCCGATGCTGCTCTTTGACCGAATCATGGGTTATCCCAAGGGGTACCGTATCGCAGCAAAACCCTACTCTACACCCGAACGGGGTGCGGTTGCCTTGGGACTTCCGGAGGATGTTTCTCCATTTGAAATGTTTCTCGCGTGGCGAGAAAGATTCAAGAATTATCAACCCGTAAAACCCGTGGAGGTTTCCACCAGCCCCGTTATGGAAAATATATTAGAAGGATCCGCCATTGATTTTCAGAAGTTTCCCGTTCCGAAATGGCACGAGCAGGATGGCGGTCTCTATTTAGGCACCGGATGTGCAGTGGTTACCAAAGATCCCGAGGAGGGATGGGTCAATGTGGGCACTTACCGAGTCATGATCCATGACAATAAGACCCTTGGATTTCAGATCGCTCCCTACCACCATGGAAATCTGATGATGCGAAAGTACTGGTCTCAGGGTAAGAACTGTCCCATCGCTTTGATCATAACCCCGGACCCATATCTATTTTGGGCGTCCAGCAGCGGGGCTCCTTGGGCCACCTCGGAGTATGAGCTCGCGGGCTTCATTAAGGGGGAAGCGGAACCCATCCTTACGGGGCCGAAAACCGGACTCCCGATACCGGCCAACGCTGAAATGATTGTCGAAGGCGAGGTTCCTCCCCTTACGGAGGAGCAGCGTATTGAAGGTCCTTTCGGAGAATACACGGGCTACTATGCCGGTGGCGAGAGGATGAGGCCCGTAATTCGGGTGCAAGCGGTTTATCACCGCAATAACCCCATCTTTCACGGCGAACCCCCTATGAAACCGCCGGTCGAAAACTGGGCATGTCTACCGTCGGGAAGTATTTTGGCGGTCTGGGAAGGACTGGAACGGGCCGGTGTACCCGGGGTGAAAGGGGTCTACTCGCTAAACGCCGGAGGCGGCCTAGTCACCGTGGTATCCGTCAAACAGCAGTATTCCGGGCACGCAAGGCAAGTGGGGCGTATCGCCTCAGGCCTAATGCACAGCATGTGCCGGCTGATGGTGGTGGTGGATGACGATATCGATCCATCCAATGCGGGAGAAGTCCTCTGGGCCATCGCCACCCGCAGCGACCCCGAAACGACTTTCGAGATTCAGCGGGACTGCCCATCCACCTGGCTTGATCCCATGATGCCACCGGACAAAAAGAACCGGGGTGAATTAAAGTCCAGCCGCGCGTTGATCGTGGCATGCAGACCCTGGGAGTGGATGAAAGATTTTCCTGAGGTGAGCCGTGCCAGTGATGATCTAAGACATCAAACCTATGAAAAGTGGAAGGACCTTTTCAAGAACGAAGCCAAAAAAGCCGTGGGCTGGTGATATACAAAAGTCGTGCGCCTTCAAGATCCGTACTTATTGAGGAGAAAACGGAGGGCAACGTAGTCGTAAAACCCATGGGCGATCATGGCAGGCAAGAGATTATCGCTTACAAGAGAAAGCCATCCTAGATAAAACCCCAATACGCCTGCCAGAACCGCATAAACCGGCGTGATAAGATGTCCCAAACCAAATACCACGCTGGTCAGTACCAGCGCCGGACCGGGACCCACCCATAGCGTGAAAACGCTTTGCAGCACCCCGCGGAAAAGCGCCTCCTCCCCGACCCCCGCCAATACGCAGATAAGGATGAGAGCTGATTGAGGACAACCGGAGAAAAGCGGAATGATCCGGTGTTCAATTTCATCCATGAGCCCCCTGAGGGATACCCATTGAGACTGTGAACACCACCACATCGCAAGCAGCGGAGGACCAGCCGCAATGAATCCTACAATGGCTGCTGGCGGATTCAAGTACGTCTGTTGATAAGGAGGGGTCCCGAATAACCAGCCCAATCCCCAGGCCAAAAGCACGAGAAATCCCTCAAAAGCGATGGCGAGCCTTACCATAATTCTTTAAAAACCGGAGAGATTGATGGTCTGCGAAAAATCAAATTTGGAATTAGTTAGTACCCGCTATTGACAGTGCGTTTAGTTCTTATTAGTTAAAGCATCAAATTTTCGAGTTGGCTTGTAAAGGGGCCTGAACCACGACAAGGCACTGTATCAGATTGGCCAAAAAAACTAGTGTTTTCAGTGGGTTATAAAGACCAGCCGCCTGACAGGTAAGATATGATTGCCGCACCTCCAGCTAACGCTCTCCCCTCTTTCCAACTCGTTCTCATTGTAGCGATTATTTTCACCGCCGTGTTACACCCCATGAATCAGGAACAGGAACTCGACCTTGGGCGCGCGCACCTTTCAACTCAGCCCTACGCTATGGAGCCTTTTCGACCCAACGCAATATCCTCCTCTTTGGAACTTCGCCGGAAATTTGAAAACATCGTGCGAGCGGCGTCTTACCGCTATGAGATTGATCCATACCTTGTTCTGGGAATGATCCGGGTCGAGTCGAATTTCGATGCCTACGCCCGTTCCCACAAAGGGGCCAAGGGTTTGATGCAGCTCATGCCCGCCACCGCCCGTGCACATCGGGTCCATAACGTTTATGATCCCGTTCAGAATATTTACGGGGGTGTGCGCCATCTTCGCTACCTTTTGGATCGATTCGACGGGGATTTGGAACTAGCCCTGGCGGCTTACAATGCCGGGCCATCAGCCGTCAATAAATATAATAGCATTCCCCCCTATCGGGAGACGAGAAATTATGTGCGGCGCGTGATGGGATACTATCGATTCTATCGTAGCAGCGAAATGACTTATCTAGGAAAATAAGCTGGAAGGGCTTATCCAATTAGCCTTGCCGAAAATCTCAACTGAACGGTAAGGACACCATCCAGTAATCCGTCGATCTGCCGATGCGGGTCTACGGCATAATTTGCCGGCTCGAAATCTCAGCTTGCCGAGCTCTGGGCCCTCCGCTTCCTTGCCATCACCACCGGGGCCTTGTTGGCGTCCACGCCGGACGGTGGTCTCGGCGGCGCGATCACGCGGGCGATCTCATCGAGAGTCGTCTTTCCTTGAAGAACCCGATCGATACCATCTTCAAATATCGTTTTCATCCCTTCCTGATGTGCGACCCGCATGATCTCTCGGTCGGACCTTCCCTTGAGAACTAAGTCCCTCGTGGTGTCGCTCAAGACGAGAATCTCTGCGATGGGGAAGCGACCGAAGTAGCCGGTCTCGCGGCAGTGCTTGCAACCCTTGGCCGCAAACACCTGAATAGACCCTCTGTCGGTGTCCTCGGGCAGCCAATGGGCCAGCTTTTCGTCAATGGTCGTGGGGACTTTACACTTGTCGCAAAGCTGGCGTACGAGCCGCTGAGCGAGAATTCCCAGGACTGAGGAAGCGATGAGATAAGGGTCCATGCCCATGGACAACAAACGCGTTACCGTCGACGCAGAGTCATTGGTATGGAGAGTGCTGAGAACCAGGTGACCGGTTTGGGCGGCGTTGAAAGCAATTTCAGCGGTCTCATGGTCACGCATCTCACCTACCAGAACCACATCGGGATCCTGCCGCAGGATCGAACGTAGACCGTTGGCAAAAGTCATCCCTGCCTTCACGTTGATCTGCACCTGGTTGACTCCCGGCACCTGATATTCAACGGGGTCTTCCACCGTGACAATATTGGTTGTGCCGTCATTTACATAAGAAAGTATCGCATACAGTGTGGTGGTTTTTCCGCTCCCGGTTGGACCCGTTGCAAGGATCATCCCCTGAGGAAAATCGCACAGGCCATTCATCGTCTCGAAGATATGAGGCGAGAAACCCACCTCGGCAACGGATACCACGCCTTTTTTCTGTTCCAACAATCGCAAAACGATCTTCTCGCCATACATGGTGGGAAGGGACGAGATTCTCATATCCATGAGTCTCTTTCCCACCTTGATTTTGGAGCGGCCGTCCTGAGGCCTCCGCTTATCCGAGATGTCCATGCTTCCCATGACTTTGACTCGTGATAGCAGGGGCCCCTGAATATATTTGGGTACCTCAAGGACGTCTCCCAAGACACCGTCGATCCTGTATCGTATGTGAACGCTCGTGCTCGCTGGTTCGATGTGGATGTCCGTCGCCCTCGCGCGCACCGCGTCCTGTATGATTCTATCCACGAGCCGGATGACGGGAGCCTCGGAACCCCAGCCTTCCGGAAGGTCGTCTTCCTCCGGTTCATCCTGGGCACCCTGGGCCAGCACCTCGATTTCTTCGGTGCTAATATTCTGCAACACTTCGTCCAGATCAAATTCTGCAACCACGTTTGAATTTCCGTAACAGCTTTCGATGACCGCCGGGAGCTCGGCCTCGGAGATCACAGCCACTCGAGCGTTCAATCCAGTTTTGAACTTGATATCTTTGACCACCTCAATGTCGAAAGGATTGACCATGCCCAGAGTCAAGAAGTTCCCCACCCTCTCGAGCGGAATGATTCCATACTTCTGAACCCAGCTTTCCGGAATGAGAGGCAGCAATTCCGAATCGACGTGACGGCCCTGCAGGGTGATTTCAGGAACCTTTAGACGGGCCGCCAGGGCCTGTCGAATGGCTTCCGCATCGACTCCGAGTGAGATCAACACCTCCGTCAGGCGGCGCCCGCTGGACTCCTGTTGTCTTTCGGCCCTTTCCAGGAGTGCGTCCGTTATAAGTCCAGTGCTGATCAGCAACCGGCCTGTCTTTTTACTGGTTTCGTCCATCATAGGTTATTCCTCGTTTGTCTTGACCCCTTATCGTTTCGAATGGCCATCGAGATAGCAGATTAATTTCGCGTCTCCGCTGGGTAATACAATCTGTTTCCAGTCCCGGGTTGCCTCTCCCCAAGGAGTAAAACACGGGATTCCAGTACCGATCATTTCCTCCGTAACGGCGTAATCCAGAGTGATTCGTTCGTACAGACTCTGAGGCATCCTTCCACTACACTCCACTCGGGTTTTACCGCCGGGATTGCTGGACAACCGTGCTTCCCCCGGAACCACCATGAGGGGAAAAGCAATCTCGCCACTGGAATCCACGGAAATCAATCCGCAATTACCGTACTCGATTTGGTTCTGAGCATCTAGCGAGGATCCGCTGAACGCAAAGACCGTAGCGGTAGCTAGCCCCATGATCATTCGCTTCCTAATTCCCAATTGCCGGATCGTCATCAAATTTCCCTGAGCGTTGTTCTCAAAACCTCATTTATCCTGCCAAGCTAGAATTCTAGCGGGACTTGGGATTATGGGCCCCCAGTTAGATTCCACCATGGCGAGAGCCTGGCTGCTATAAGCCAATTTAACGAAATCCTCGATGGTAAACTTTGCCTGACCGTTGAGCGCCCCTATGAAAACATTTCCATAAATCGAAGCGCTGTTTTCCAGCGAAATATAATGGGTCGAATCGGTTCGCTTGTGAATCACAAGCCCATTGAAACGGAAATTGTCGCCAATAGTGGTCCTTCCTTCCACCACCAAGACTCCATGTCCTTCTACGTGCCCCCTGAGTACACTCGAGGTACCCACCGGATCATTGATGTACGTAACCTGGGGGCTTGCACTGGTACCCAACATACAGGGCGTAGAACTCGGACATGGCTGACATGGACTGGAACAGCTGTCGTCGGTGATAAGTCCGCTTTCGTATTTGACCGTTGAACCGAGATGAATAAACTTATCCGCCACCTGGTTGATATCAATCATCTGCGTCGTTGTACCCAGACTTGGTGTTCCGGCGATACAATCCGCTCCCTGTCCGCAGAAGTAATGGTAATTTTCATAATTGTTAGCGTCCCACTCGGCTTGAAGAACGCCGGTTAGCGCAGCATTCGTGGTGGCGATGGCGTACTTTGGAGTAGCCGCCTCAGGGCCCGCTGTATCATCACCACGATTTTTTAAAACCTCAGGATCGGTATCGTAACCGTCAATCCAAAGACCGTCGTCCGCATCAAAGAAAAGACTGTCGTAGGAGACGGCGGAGTCCGCATTGATATAAACGGCAGCCGACGCTGAGAACGGCATCATGGAACGTCTGACGTAGGCCTCGATCTTTTTCTCCGCGCCTGTGGGATGGCTAGCACTGGACACCAATAAAATTCTCTCATCGGTATCGTCCGTGGCACCGCCGGCATCGATCGGATCATTTTCGGCCGTCACGGTATAGCCAAACGAGGAACCCGTGGGAAACGCTGCGTTCGATACCACTAGGCAAGGGGGACCTGGAGGATTGGTACAACTCAATTGCGCGTCAAAATCATAACCATCCGGGATTGCCGCCAAAGCATGGTGCAGTCCGGCATCTGCCACTTCCAATGCCTGGGTGGCAAGCTTCAGATTTGAAGTGATTTTTGTATCGACACGAGTCAGATAAAGACTGGCACTCAAAAAAAACAAAAAGACGGTCATGAGTGCGATGGACATGAAAAGCGCAAGCCCCCGCGAATTCTTCACGAGATCAACAGGAAAGAATGCGCGAGAATGTTTCCGTGGCTCCATCATAATTCTGTTCTCACTTGCGCTTGCCAGATTGATTAATCGTCATCTTTTTCATGTCGGTGCCGTTTGTGATAGAAGGTTTTGATTTTTACCTTCTCGTCTTTTATCTCCGACGGCACACAAAGCGTCTGATGTTGAATGGCTGAAAAGGCCTGTTCTCCAAATTCGTTGTCGATATACACTTGGCGCCACTCAAAGGTGAGGCTTCCTCGCTCCTTCCGATAGCGCATGACGTTCTTCGTGTGGTAGCAAGCCAAAGTCGTATCGGATTCGGTGAGAACCCCACCGTCGTCGTACAGGACAGTGCAAAGGCTCTCAGGCCGCGAGACCCGCACCTTCACAGTCTCCGAGGAATTCTCCACCATCACGTCCAATTCCTCATATTTCTTGATATACCTGCCCCGGGCGACCTTGTTGCATTTCAAATACGGCGCGCCGGTGGGTACCGTGGGAATTGCCTCAGTAATCACCGGGACAAATGCCATGGCATCCAAACTATCTTGAGTCTTGCCAATGAAACTGACCTTTCCATCAGACGGGTTTACAATGGCAAGATAGCTTTCGACTCCGCCATCGTTAACGGAAGCGAAGAGGATGCCAGTTCTGGGTTCGAAATCCATGGCATTGAGGCGAGGCGCTTGAAGGGCGTTTCCGTCCGGTGTTTCGGACAGTATTAATTTTATACTGGACGAGATACTCATGGATCCATCCTCGCCGGCGACCTGCTCAAGTAGGTGAAGCTTCACCCCTAGCAATCCCAGGAAAGAGCTGATTTTGGTGCCAGCAAGATAAAGGTCACCCGAGGGTGAAAACGCCATACCGTTGCCCATTTCGGCAGGTCCCCCCATCGACACATCTGTCACGGCACCAGTGGCCAGGTTAATGGTTCCCAGCAAATCATCCGAAAATTCATCCAGGAAATAGCTAAACAAGACATCATCCGACGGGCGAAACGAGATATCCGAGCCCACTTCCAACGCATCGTTTATCATGGCGATTTCAGTATCGCCCACTAATTGTCCTGTCCCCGTTTCCTGATCGATGGTGATGAGGACGATATTTCCTGCAGCGCTTCTGCAGGTTGCAAAGAGCGTCCAGGAGGCGTCAAAGTCCATCCCATTACAGCCCTGAAAACCGATGGGTCCGACCGCTGTTGCCACTCCCGTTGCTGGATCGATGCGGTAAAGAGTGCTGTCCCCGGTCGCGTTGTGGGCGGCGCCGAAGAGCACCGACTGTGCTTCCACCCGCTCGCTTTTCAGCGATATGCATAGGGCGAAGAGCATCGACAACCATGTAATCTTCAACACTGTTCCTATGGCTTTCATGTGGAAATCCTTTCTTTCCAACCTAAAAAAAGCCGGCCCATAGAGCCGTCGAATACGGAAAAACCAAACTTTAGAACTCGAAAACTTCAGCCGGTACGCCAAGATGTGCTGGATTGGACCGAGGTGTCTTGCCGTTCAGGTGGTGTTTAGCCAGGATGAGTCGAACTGCCTCCGCACTCACGTTAAGCCGCAGCCTATCCCGGATGAGCCGGGCCGATCGTTTGGGGCGTTCGAGCTTGAAGGCGATAATGGCCGCCTCTTCACTTGCACTAATTTTTCGATGATTGCCCCGCCGCCGGTCTTCAAGTCCTTCCGGACCATGTTCCAGGAAACGGCGGCAGTAGTTTTGAATCGTCCTTGGTGTGACTCCCAGTTGAATTGCTGCCTGATGGCAGCGGAGTTTGCCCGTGATTACGTCTTTGACAATCTCCCTTTTCAAAGTTTGCTTTTCCGGAAACATGGCGACTCCCCTTATGATTCGGGGCCGAAATCGGGCTTTGGAAATCGCAATGTCTATGCCACGGGAACCCCCTAATTTTGCCCATACAAGCAGTTGAATTATAAAAGAATCTTGAATTACTAGATCGCCCCAAAACGCCGAGATGCCATCCAAAAAATGATAACCCTAGGGGGAAATGCCGCATTGTGGCACAATGAACGGCCATCGCAGTGCGCAGAATTTGAAATGCAAAATTTCGAATTTCTCTTCATTTATGGTTCGTTGCTAAAGCCACTAAGAAATCCGATGGCAACCGTGCTTATCCACCATGGGGAAATGGTTGGCGGCGCGAGCCTGCAAGCTAAGTTATACGATCTTGGCAGGTACCTGGGAGCGGTCTTATCCCGGAGCCCTGCAGCGCGGGTGACCGGAGAGCTTTACCGGCTGCTCGATGCGGAGAAAGTCTTTAATACGCTGGATCCTTATGAAGACGATGAGCCCAAAAACAACAGGGGGGATATATTCCGGCGCCGGCAAGTAAAGGTCAGTCTGAAAACTGGCAAGACAGCTATTGCGTGGGCGTACATTTACAGCGGCAGCACCGTGGGACGAAAGACAATCCCCTCAGGTGACTACCTAATCCATTTACGAGAAAAGAGCAGGCGAACAAAATGGTGACGGCTCATGTAGGTTAAAGTTTCAAAGGCAGACGCTTTACGATGAATATCTCTCGTGAATTGACCTTTGCCTGATAAGGCAAAATTTTCACTCCCGCATGAAACGCCTTGCGGAGCCATTTACCGTATTTGCCGTCGATCTCATCCGCGGGTCTAAACGTACCGCAATCTCCCCTTTGAACGACAAAGACAAGAGCGGCCTCCTCTCCCCTCTTTCGCAAACGAATCAGCTCCCTCAGATGCTTCGTCCCACGCTCCGTGACCGCATCAGGAAAAGCCGCCACACCGTCGATGGATAGGGTGACATTTTTTATCTCTACATAACAACGGCGGTTTGATCGCTCAAGACATAAATCGAGACGCGTGCCAGGACGCACATAAACTTCCCTTTGTATCCGGTGATATGCCCGGAGCTCTTTGATGACACCGGACTCGATGGCTTCCACTACCAGACGATTGGGATATAAGGTATTGATGCCCACCCATGTTCGACCGACCTTGACCAGTTCCCAGGTATAGGCGAGGCGTCGATTCGGATTGTGGGATCTGGATAGGCAAACGAGGCTTCCTGGCTCCTTGCAGCCCATCATACTTCCAGTATTGACACAATGGGCGGTAACAACGCGACCATTGTGTAACCGAACATCCGCCAGGAACCGTTTATAGCGTTGAATGAGCTCACCACGAAGCAACCGAGAGGAGAAGACCATGTATTTACATCCTCAACACAATGCCACGGATGCGTTGTAACCGATTCGCCGATGAATGTCCATTTCAGCTCGATTCTTTATTGACAGAAGGTCCTTTTTTTCGCTATGTGTTCCAGTCGAGAATGTTTTTGATGCAAAGATTGCATCGAAAGGAGGTCCCATGGCGAATCTTCGGGGCGTGGGAACACAAATCACCTATTCGGACGATAATCCAATCTCCGAATGGATTGATGACTTGCGCAAGAAACTCAACGCGCAGAAACGCAAGCCTAAGGACGACCACGAACGGGAACTCCTGGCACGCTGGTTGGGCTACCGGGGAAGGGACGAGTTGGAAACCATTGTGGGAACTGCCTGCTACGCCTATGCTCATTTCGAGATGGACGCGGAGTGGCGGTATCATCTCACGGATCACATCCGGACTGAGGCTGGACATGGCTGGGGTTACATTCGACAGGGAAACGCCATCTTTCCGGGACGAGATCAATCCAAACCCGATCCGGAATTCGTTCGGGAACACGGTCTGACGCCGCGGGTGGAACACATTGCCCTGATGAAACGCGACTTCTTGAGTTACCTCCTGTCCGGAAATCTGTGGCCCTATGGTCATTGTACGGCGGTATCCATCCAAGGAATCGATATCAGTACGCCACAGGTACTGGATTTTGAAGAACGCGTGGTGCATGCGGAGGAACGAGGTCATCACAACGCGATCCTTCAGAAAATCCACGATTATGTATGGGAGCTGATCGAGAAGGAAGGTGAGGAATCGATACGCGGCCGCATTGCCGAGATCGACGCTGAGGCCCTGAATAACCGTTGTCGAACGATCTTTGATCCGCCGCGCCGGGAATTCCTGCGCCGGACATTCAACGTACCAGTGGAAAACGTCAAGAAATTCCCCGAGTGGAGAGAGTACTTGTATCTGAACGTTCTCGGGTTTCCGCCCGAACCGGTGGTGATCTCCAACTGGCCGGCAGATGTGCCCCAACCGAAGGCGGCTTAAACTAGGCAAAGAGTTTAATAGGAAAGGAATGACAAAGAGGTTAACGTGTTACGGGATTGGGTAGCCAACACCACACTGGACCCTATGATTTGTCGATACGTCTGAGCAATGGCGAGAAACACAACCAGCTGGAAACGAAGGAAAATGCAGCAAACCAACAACCTGCGGAAAATTCGCCAGGCCATGTTACTTGGAAAAACCGAATTGGCCCGACTCAGCGGACTTTCGCTGCTAACGATCGACCGGATTGAAAAAGGCATGAATTGCCGGATGGAAACCCAACGAAAAATCCTCTTGGCTCTGGGAATCAAATTCAACCAGAAGCACAAAGTGTTTAAGACATTCCGCTAGGGCTCGGCTTCTTCGAGATACCGGGCACTCTCACGATCCTCCATTCCAAAGGTGAAAAGAAACCGGCGACCCTGTTGGTCGGTCCCGCTCCCGTACCCCTTACCCCAGGCAATTACTCGATAAGACGTCAAAATCCGTGTCCCATCCTCACAGACCAAAGACAACCGCCCCTGTTTGCCAGGTGGCGCCAGAGAAACCATGGTTCGCCCTACACACTTGACGTCATCATCCTCTCTTGCAACCTCCATGAATCCCTCTTCGGGATTGGCCCGTGCCGTTAGAGTTCCTCGGAACGTCTGAGGAACGCTGACATACTTGCCCACCACCGAGTATTTGACAACACAACCGGCAACGGACATTCCGCAAATCAACAAAGCAAGTACGAGTAGGCGATCTCGCTTCTTGAAACTCATATGGACCCAAGCGCCCCAGCTAGATTATTAACGCGGTTGTCACGGGCTCTGCAATACACGGTATCACCAAGGTCAAATTCTACAATCAAATTGACATTTGACATAAGTAAACTGAAGGCCATAAAACTTGGATTGGGGACCTCCATGTTCTTCGAGTCCGGCCCAGGCTTCGTTGCTAGCTTACGTGACCTACCCAAGAGCTTGACGCTCCTGACAGCTTCCCACGGATTTATGGGCTGGGTGTTTAGCATCACCGGTCCATTGCTCATACTTCTCAGCGTTGCAGAGCAGGGCAAGCTTTCCACGGCAGAGACTGTTTCCTGGATCACCATAGGCTATTCCGTAGGTGGCATAACCAGCTGGATATTATCGCTTCGATACCGACAGCCTCTGACAGCCGCCGTTACGATTCCCGGGATGGTTTTGGTCGGAACCGCTTTAAATCATATGACCTATCCAGAGGTGATCGGCGCCTACCTGGTGACTGGCCTCCTCCTCATGCTCATCGCCCTGAGTGGGAAGATCAATCAGGTGATGAAATGTTTCCCCCTTCCCATAGCCATGGCCATGGTGGCAGGCGTCTTTCTTCCTTTCGGTGTGAATATCATCGCGGCCCTGGCAAAGGACCCCCGAATATCCTTCCCCACGACAATGGTTTTCCTTATGATGCCCCTCCTCCCCTCGTGGACTCGGACCTTTCCCCCCATTTTAGGTGCCATTGTGATGGGACTTCTCATGGCTATTTTGACCGGCCAAACCCGCCCGGAGCTCTTCGAATTGAATTTCGGCAGACTCTCGTGGATCAAGCCCGAGTGGAGTCTACCGGCCATCACGGAGCTCAGCATCCCTCTGCTTCTAAGTGTCGTTGCCGTCCACAACACTCAGGGGATCATGGTGCTCCGCATCGCCGGGTACAATCCGCCCGTGAATGCCATGACCTGGGCGTGCGGATTTGGAACCATGATCAGCGCCACTTTTGGCTGCGCCCCTATTTGCATTACCGGTCCCGTAACGGCAATCATTTCTCCCCCTTCCGCGGGTCCATTACAGGGACGTTATGCCGCAGGCTGTGTTACCGGAAGCCTGTGGCTGATGGCGGCGATCCTCGCTCCGGTGGTGGTACTGGGCAGGGAAATGGTGCCGGTGATATTGATCAATCTGCTTGCCGGACTGGCTCTGTTTCCCGTATTAACAACGGCATTCGTAGAAGCCTTTAAAGGCAAGCATCAATTTGGAGCATTAGCATGTTTTATAGTGACCACTTCACAGATCAGCCTTTGGAATGTAGGCGCCCCATTTTGGGGGCTCGTTGCGGGATTGCTAGTATCTCTTTTCCTTGAACGACGCGATTTCAACCCTGAGAGTCCAAAATCGGTATAAGTGATCCACAGTTATCCACAGGCTGCGAAAATCTTCCGAGATGTTAAGAGACCTAGAAAAAATTCCAAGCAAATTATTCGAAAGGTAAGTAAAACCCTTGATAACAAATAATAATTTTTAGAATTCAGGAAAGGTTACTTTGGAAGATACGGAATAATCCTCTTGACGAATTTGCACCCTGACGCTATAAGAGTCCCCTATGATTCGCGGCTACGACAGCTCTGACACTTTTTGTGAAGACATGCTCTTAAGGATCAAAGATCTCTACGAAGAGATCTCTACCATCCAAAAATCGATGGAGGAGATCAAGTTAGAGCCTCTTATCAGCAAAAAGTCTGTTCAGGCACTAAGGCAAATTTCAGCCGTCACCACCCGGGCGAAGAAGGATAGCGACGAACCCGATTCTGAGTGACGGCAGGTTCTAGTTGCAGGTTGTCTCGAGATTTTTATCGAGGGACACGCAACACCCGCGAAACTACAACCGAAATTAAACTTTACTGCTTAATTATCGACTTGGCGACATTATAGCTTTCCAATAAGAAGACGGTACTTCCGAGAGTTTCTGGAAAAGATGATCCACCATAAGCCTTTCTTCATTTTCCTTTTGCTCCTGGCAACCTTGTGGAGTTGGGGGCAAGGAACGGTCACTGCGACTGATTTCAGGCGATGGGCATTCGACGTTGCTGACGTTGATGGAAACCCCATCACTCTCAATACATTTTTGAACAAGGTTACCGTCGTAACTTTCTCTACGAAGGAAAGTCCTGGGACAGCCATGAGACTAGGTCAGGAGATCGGCCAGGAATTTGGTCATATTCCAAGTTATCAGAGCCTCACTATTCCCAACACCTTCAACGTTCCCGGTTGGGCAAAATTCATCGCAAAGAGAAAAGTGGCGGCGTTCCAAAAGAAGGCCGTAGAGGAAGCCCATCGACGGCAACAGGCCCGGGGAAATCAAGTAACCAAGGACCAGGTTCGTGAGAAAATCATATTTGTCCATGACCGGGACGGTCAGATCTGGGAACACCTAGGCGTCAATCGCCATTCCATTTCCATATTTGTAGGGGTTATCGACAGGGCTGGCAAACTCGTTTATCTGGTAGAATCTCCTATCAACAGGGACGAACTCTTTGAAAGACTAGAGTATGAGTTTCAGAAGTAACCCCACCAAACGTTTTTTTACACACCATCAAAGTTCCCCAAGTATTACCGGAACCTTCAGACACAAACTAAACCATTGAATCATTGAATTGAGCTACGCCAGGGGTTCACCAAATGGTCCTGGCCAATGTCAAGATAGCAACCTCCCCCGCCCCTCCACGGATCAAGGTTCGACTGCACTCGTTGGCCGTGGCACCGGAAGTATAGATATCATCAATCAGCAAAACCTTCCTTCCCTCAAGGGGCTTTTTGGGGTTAAGGGTGAATGCCCCTCGTACGTTTTTTTTTCTCTCCGGTTCGCTAAGCTGTGTTTGAGGTTCCGTCACAACCGAACGGTAAAGAATAAAAGGATCCATCGGGACCCCTTGCTCACGGCTCACCGGTTTACCTAAGATCACTGCCTGGTTAAACCCCCGCCAGCGAAGCCTCTGGGGATGAAGAGGAACAGGAACAATCACGTCCGGTTGAAATTCCCGGACAAAGGCGCCACACCCCTCGGCCAAAAGCCTGCCCAATGGCTTCCCAAGAGACACCTTTCGTCCGTACTTGAATTGTTGCAGGACGGACCGAAACGGGTTCATGGTTTCATCCCCGGGCGGATAGCACGCCCAGGCACGGGCTCGAACAAATTCCGGGGGATGTTTTAGGCAAGTTCCGCAGAGGTGGTCCGCTCCGCTAGAACTTTGAAACGGATACCCACACGCCTGGCAAAACGGGTGAGCGACTTGCCTGATCCTTTGACGGCAGACATGGCAAAAGCACAAGTTGTCTGGACCGACTATGACTTCTTTACAAAACCGGCAACGTGGCGGATAGAATAAGTCAAGCAGGCTTTCAAAATTCAATGCCATTATAAGCTTGTCCCTAAAATTACCGCGTCGGCCCTTCGTGGACTCTGCTCGAGCAGCCACACTCATTGTCTTCTACAGTCGGTCTCGTTCTGACGGTTCAAGGGACAACCCTATGGGTGTCCAGCCTCACGACGGGTCTCAACCCTTGTGCCACCCGGTCAGGCTAGTCCGGTCATGCGGAACCGCCGGTAGCGCCACAACGCTTACTCAAGTTCAAAATTTCCTAACAACAGGATTAGCGACTACCGTTGGAGGTTGTCAATGAGGCATTGCCCGGACATCTCCGAAGGTCGGGGGAGATCAAAGAGCTGAAGGATCGTAGGGGCAACATCGATGGCTGTCCCGGAGCGGATGTGATCGAACTGCATCTCATCATCCACCAAAATCAGAGGAACATAGTTGCTGGTGTGAGCGGTATGGATGGAGCCGGTGTCGTAATCGATCATCTGCTCCGCGTTGCCATGATCTGCGGTTATGACAAGGCGACCCTTTTTCCCCAAAACCGCTTTCACAACCTTCCCGATACACTCATCCACCACTTCACACGCCCGTTTGGTGGCTTTAAAATCCCCAGTGTGTCCCACCATGTCCGTGTTGGCATAATTCAAAATCACCAGGCCATAGGCGTCACTGGATATCGCCTTGACTAGGGTCTCGGTAATGTCATAGGCGCTCATTTCTGGTTTCAGGTCGTAGGTGGGAATATCTTTTGCCGAAGGCACCAGAATCCTATTTTCTCCGGGGAAATCCCGCTCTTCCCCACCGTTGAAGAAGTAAGTCACATGGGCATACTTTTCGGTTTCTGCAAGCCTGAGCTGTGCGATGCCGGAGCGACTGGCGACTTCACCCAACGTGTTGACTATTTTTCTAGGTGGGAAGGCTACCGGAAGATCAAAAGAAGCATCGTACTCCGTTAATGTCACAAACGAAGCGAGGTTGATACGCCGGCGTTTGAACTCCTTGAACTCATCCTGGGTGAACACCCTGGTGAGCTGACGAGCACGATCGGCTCGAAAGTTAAAAAACAACACGGTGTCGCCGTCCCGGATGGTTCCGTCCGGGTAACACGTATCCATGAGAGTGGGAATCACAAACTCGTCGGTGACATCCTGTTGGTAACTTTTGCGGATGGCATCCATGGGCGATGGGGCCCTTTGTCCAATTCCTTCCGAGAGGGCTAGATACGCCTTTTCGACACGATCCCACCGTTTGTCACGATCCATGGCGTAGTATCGTCCACTGATGGAGGAAACCTCAGCGCCGGGAAAGGAAGGAATTTTATCCAGGAGCTCTCGTAAAAAACCTTCACCGCTGGTGGGAGAAGTGTCCCGCCCGTCCATGAACAAATGGAGATAGGTGTGTTCCACCCGCTCACGCTTGGCCAATTCCAAAATTGCCTCTAGGTGGCGTTGGTGGGCGTGGACGCCGCCGTCTCCCAGTAGACCCATCAGATGTAACCTACCCTGCACCCCCTTCATGGCCTTCAGTAGCACCGGATTGCTGAAAAAGCTCCCATCGTCGATGGAACGATGAATGAGCGTAAGGTCCTGGTAGACAATACGGCCGGCACCCAGCATCATATGCCCAACTTCGGAGTTTCCCATTTGCCCCGCCGGAAGTCCCACATCCAGCCCCGAGATAGAGATCTGACTCGTAGGGCGCGTCGCCATCAGCCCATCCATGTTAGGGGTCGCAGCCTGCACGATGGCGTTGCCCTCGGCTCGAGGATTGACTCCCCATCCATCAAGGATGACGAGGACAAGAGATCGTTGATCTGGCAAAAGCAAAATCTCCTAATTCTAATCAGGGTAGAACAAAAAAAGGTCGACCCAGACGCGGGTTTGTAACTTCAGGTGGCGGATCCCGTCCGCAGGCTGAACTGACTCACCAGGGTCGAATAGGGCTCTGGAAGACTCATCCGAGGCGCGTGCGACCAGAGTCCTTCCAGGTCATAGAACTCCCGCACCGGTTGATAAAAGATATGCACGATGACATCGGAAAAGTCCATCAACACCCATTGCCCTCGAGTTTTCCCTTCTACGGATAGCGGGACCACTCCCGCTGTATCCAGGTCTTCCTCAATTCCCTGCGCAATGCTTTGGACTTGCCGATCGGAGCGCCCGGAGCAAATAATGAAGTAATCAGCGATGGAGGTCAATTCCGACACCTCCAATATCACCAGGTCGTTTGCCTTTTTGTCCAGGGCAAAACGGCTGATAAGAAGGGCCTTCTCCCAGGATTCCATCGCAGTTAGTCTCTTGATGGTTCCTCCTGGGGTGCTTGATAAAGCGCCTGATTTTTAATGTAGGTTTCGATTTTTTGCGGGACTAAATACCGAATGGACTTACCCTTTGCCAACCGTTTCCGGATTTCAGAAGCGGAGATCCCAATGTCTGTAAGTCTGCAAAAATATAGACCTTTTCCGCTTTGATGCCGAATCACCTGACTGCCTGGATCATAACAAAATCCCCCCCGCACCGCAACGGGGATTGTCCCCAAGGAAAGCCGGTCACCTGACCCCGGACGAGAGGTCACGATCAAATGACAGAGAGGGAAAATTTCGGTCACGTTTTTCCAAGAATCTATGGACTCGAAGGCATCCAGACCCAGGACAAAATAGACGGAGTCCTTCGCGGAATTTCTTTTCGAAAAGTAGCGAATGGTGTCAATGGAGTAGGATTTACCCGGTCGCTGGAGTTCTATGGAAGAGGCTCTAAAGTGCGGATTGCCGCGGATCGCCAATCGCACCATGTGCAGACGTTGCTCCGGCGACGTTGTGGGCTTTCGTCTTTTGTGCGGTGGAACCGACGCAGGAATAAAGATGACTCGGTCCAGCGCAAAGGCCTCCCGAACTTCTTCCGCGCTCCTGAGATGTCCCCAGTGAATCGGATCGAAGGTACCGCCAAATAGCCCGATCTTCATTCCCGTATCTGCCCATCGCCGAAGACAATGAATTTTGTGGTGGTGAGTTCCTCCAATCCCATGGGGCCAAAGGCGTGAATCTTACTCGTGCTGATGCCGATTTCGGCTCCGAGTCCCAGTTCTCCCCCGTCATTGAATCGAGTGGACGCGTTCACCAACACCGCCGACGAGTTCACCCGGCTGACAAACTGCCGAGCTTTTTCATAATCGTTGGTGAGTATCGTTTCCGTATGCTGCGAGCCGTACCGCTCGATATGTTCAATGGCTTCATCCATGTTTTTAACCACCCTAACCGCGAGAATCAGATCGAGATACTCTGCGGACCAGTCGTCTTCCTTGGCGGCCGTAGTTGCAGGCACTATCTTACGGGTTTTTTCACATCCTCGGATCTCCACCCCCGCTTGTTGAAACTTTTTGATCATTCCAGGCAGAAACTTCGGGGCCGCGGACTCATGAACCAGGAGCGTCTCCATGGCGTTGCAAACGGACGGACGCTGCACCTTGGCGTTCAAACAGACTTGCTCTGCCATGTCCAGATGAGCGTCGGATTCCACATAAACATGGCACACTCCTTTATAGTGCTTGACCACCGGAACCCTGGAGTTCCCCGCAACCCGGCGGATCAATTCTTCACCGCCCCGGGGAATAATCAAATCGATGTAATCTTCCAACTGAAGAAGCTCGTCCACCATTCCGCGATCCTTTGACTTCACCACCTGGACCGTGGATCTTGCCACCCCGGCTTCCACACAAGCTTCCTCGAGCACGGCTCCAATGGCATGATTCGAATGGTAAGCCTCGCTCCCTCCGCGCAGAATCACGGCGTTTCCCGACTTGAGACATAGCGCGGCGGCATCCGCGGTAACGTTGGGGCGAGCCTCGTAGATCATGGCAATGACACCCAAAGGGATGCGCATCCTTCCCACCTGCAACCCGTTGGGACGGCGCCACATTTTCACCACTTCCCCCACGGGATCGCTCAACGATGCCACCTCTCTGATGCCATGAGCCATCGCTTGAACCCGCTTGGGATTGAGGGCCAGGCGGTCCAGCAGCGCCTCGGAGGTCCCGGCCTTTTCGGCGAATTTTAGATCTTTGGCATTCTCTTTGAGTATAGTCTCCTTCTTCTTCTCCAATGCCGTCGCCATGAGAGACAGGGCTCGGTCTCGCACACCGGATGATACCTCCATCAGGCGGCTAGCAGCCTTCTTCGCGTTTTGTCCCAGTTGAACGGCTTCTTTTTTTAAAGACATTTGGTTCCCCATAACATCAGCTCTCAGGTAACAGCAATTATGCCTATATTCAACCTAAAGCAGATCTCCAAGAACCGACTTCCGATCTCTGACCAACGACCTCTGGTTTACGATCGCTTTTGCTCCCTCAAATCAGAACAAGGTCATCACGGTGAATAATCTCGTCGTAGGCTTTATAGCCGAGCGCCTTTTCGATCGCGGAAGTGTGCATTCCCTTGATGCGTTCCAATTCCTGGGCACTGTAGTTGACCAGACCCCGGGCAAATTCCCGACCATTGACATCCACGCACCGAACGCACTCCCCGACTCCAAAGGACCCCCGGACCTCCCTCAATCCCGAGGGAAGCAGACTCTTGCCCTTTTTCACCAGGGCTTCAAATGCTCCTTGATCCACTACGATCTCGCCGGCGGGTTTCAGATTATGTGCGATCCAATGTTTGCGATTGGCGATCCGGCTCTCTTCAGGGAGGATTAATGTGCCCACCTCATCCGAGGCGCTAAATACTTTATGGAGAATTCCTTCTTCCATGCCATTGGCAATGATGGTCGGTATTCCCGATGCCGCCGCTTTTTCTCCCGCGTCGATCTTGGACGCCATCCCCCCGGTTCCGTACGGTCCCTGACTGTCGCGGGTCGGCCGTGCTTTAAACTGCTTGAGATCGGAAATCAGGGAAATCAACTTTGCGTTCGGGTTTCGCCGTGGATCCTGATCG
>JABAOE010007779.1_pt2 | contig 32270 bp, 36 predicted proteins | sample 7062141 | NCBI WGS metagenome assembly JABAOE01 (sample SAMN14538627, study PRJNA623070) | marine sediment metagenome | biome: marine biome [ENVO:00000428]; feature: marine pelagic biome [ENVO:01000023]; material: deep marine sediment [ENVO:00002113] | place: India: Gulf of Khambhat ...
GCGGGCGTGCAACACGAACAACTGCCCGGTGGGGATCGCCACCCAGAAGGAGCATCTGCGGGCACGCCTGCCCGTCGACGCTGCCGCGGAGCGACTCGCCCGGTTCTTCGCCGGCGCCGTCGAGCTCATGAAGGTGCTCGCCCGCGCCTGCGNNGGAGCTCTCCGGTGTGGCCTTCGGCGGCGTCGGGAGTCGGTGACGCCGCTTCGGCGCCAGGTTCGTTCCGGAGGTGCCGTCGGCATAAGCTGAGGGCATGGCCGCAGCCTCGGTTGAGATGCCCAGCGACGGGGGCGGTGTTCGCTGGTTCCGCCATCAGCTCGCTGTAGGTGAACGGCCCGGGGATGGGATCCGCCGGGTCTGTCTGGGAGAGCTCGACCGAGCGCTCGACGCGCTCGGCGACTCCGACCGGGTGATTGGCGTCCACACGGCACGCAAGGCGATCAAGCGAACCCGAGCCGCGCTCCGTCTCGTTCGCGACCGCATCGGTCCGGACGTCTTCGACCGGGAGGACACCGTGTTGGGCGGCGCCGGCCGGGCGCTCACCGAGCTGCGGACCGCCCACGTCATGGTGACGACGGCAGGGGAGGTGGGCGCGAGCGACGGTGACCTGGCGCGGCGCCTCGAGGCACGAGCCGGGGATCTCGAGCGAGAGATCGTCGACGAGCGCGGCGCCCTCGACGACGTCGCCGTCGAGATCGTCGCGGCTCGCGCCCGCCTCGCCGCCCTGGCGCCGGACGACGGCGAGGGGGCAGGCGGGCTGGAAGCGGCGATGGCGGCAGCGCTCGTGCGCTCGCACGCCCGCGGCAGCCGGGGGATGGCGAAGGCGGCGAAGCGGAGGACGACGGAGGCGTTTCACCGCTGGCGGCGCCGGGTCCGGTATCTCCGCTACCAGACCGAGATGCTGCATGCCGTCTGGCCGCATCCCATCGGCGAGCTCGCCGACGACCTCGCGGTGCTCGCCGAGCTGCTCGGAGTCGAGCACGACCTGGCCGAGCTCGAGGTGCTCGTCGCCGCGGAGCCGAGGCTGATGCCGGAGCCGGCGGTGAGGGCCGGCTTCCTCACCGCCGTCGCCGAAGGGCGCCAGACCCGCCAGATGGGCGCCCTCGAGCTCGGGTCCCGGATCTATGCGGATGCCACCCGCGAGCTCTTCGACCAGTCGGCCGCGGTGGGGGGCATCGCGGAGGGTTAGAGGTTGCCTGCCCAGTTGTGCTCGACGACCTTGAGCCCCTCGTCCGTCTCGATGATCGAGAAGGCCGACACGCCGACATACTCGACGCCCCCGACAGTCACCTGCTCGGCGGCTGCCACGAAGTACTCCGATCCCTCGCTCATCACCATCAGGTCACCGAGGCGCTCTACATGGAAGATCCCGGTGAGGGACACGGTCGACGCTTGTGCATCGCGCCCTCTCGTCTGGTNNACGGTAGATGCTTGCGCATCGCGCCCTCTCGTCTGGTCGAAGGAGTTGAACACGTAGTTCTCGTCGGTCACTCGGAGAAACGCTTCGCGGTCTTGGTTGTTGTACGCGGCGAGGTAGTCCTCGTACAGCTCGCTGATCTCGGCGCTCGCAGCCGTTGCGGGCTCAGAGGCCGAGTCGTATACGACCCACGCGCCCAGGGCGACCAGCGCCGCAGCGAGCAGGACGATGGTGACGACGAGCCAGCGGTTGCTGCGTCTCGTGTCTCCCAGTTGCTGGCTCGGTGTCGTCTCAGTAGCCGTTGCCATCACTCTCTCCTTCCTGGAACCCACCTGCTGATGTCTGACCACGAGGGCGACGAGTGCTACGCCGACGGCGATCACCGGGATCAGGATCCAGGCCGAGGACGCACCCGGGGCCGTGTCCTCGAGCCCGACGACGATCGTTGGCGATCCGACATCGGTCGCGGGATCTCGTACGACGGCGCCGAGCACGAAGGATCCACCGAGAACGGCGATCGTGCCCGCGAAGGCGATCGCGGCTGCCCACGCGGGCCGCAGCTGACGTCCGGCGGCTCGGGCCTCGCCTGCAACGTCGGTACGGGCGGCTGCGAACACGTCGGTCGCTCCGCGGGGCAGACCCCGATCGGCGAGCTTCATCAACGACCGGGTGAGCTCCTCAGCCACCTGCCACCTCCTCGACGAGGGCCGCCTGGAGCCGTCGCCGCGCCCGCAGCGCTCGCTTGCGGGCGGCCGCGTCGGTGCAGCCCAACATGCGCCCGATCTCGGCGTACCGGTATCCCTCGACTTCCGACAGGTACAAAACGGCCCGCTCGTGCGGCGGCAGCCGCAGGAGATCAGCGAGATCGGACGGGTACGTGTCCCCTTCCTGGTCGGCGACGAGCCGGGCCAGGGCCTTCCGCATCCTGGCGAAGCTCCTCCGGTGGTTGGCGGCGAGATTGAGCATCGTCCGTCTCAGGTAGGCGCCCGGGTCGGTCAACTCGGTGAGCCGACGCCGCTGCAGCACCCTGGCCACCGCCTCCTGCAAGAGATCGTCGGGATCGACCTCGATCGGGCCGACCACCGCCGCGAACCGGCGCAGCGAACCGTAGAGCTGCTCGAAGAGCCGGGTCTCCTCGGTGAGCTGCGTTACCTGAGTTCGGGCCACGGCGGTTCCTGTCGTCTCCCTCAGCGTATAGACACCGCGGGGCCGCGTTTCGTGCCGGCGAGGCTGTGACGCCCACATCATCCGTCGCGGGCCGGTGCGGAGGGCGCGATGCGTCTGCGTTGGCCATGCTGGAGCCTTCGCAATGTGAGCCTCGTGGAGCGCCAACTCGTCCAGATGTCCCGCTACGAGCTGACTGCGTCGAGAGAGGAGTACGTCGCTGCGATCTCGGCACTGGCGAACCGGGTCGAGACCGAGGGCCCGGAGGGGGTGATCCGCTACAGCTTCTACGCCGGCGACGACACCGCGGGGTTGCTCATCGTCTGCCGCGATCCCGAGGCGTGGCTGGCCCAGCACGAGATGGTGGCGCCCATGGAGGAGTACCAGCCGTTCTACGAGACGATCCGGCTGGTGGGGCTCAGGTTTCTCGGCAACCTCACCCAGGAGATGAGGGCCTGGCTCGACGAGCGCAACGTCGGCCACGAGTATCTCGGCACGTTGGCGGCCGGCTTCGAGCGCTAGCACGCCCCGAACATGCCGATCGCCTCGACTGCGGCGGTCGCGCACACGACGTGCCGGTGGCGGCGAGCTCGACGGTCGACGGTGGGGCGCCCGTGCCGGCCGTCGGGTTCGTACAATGCGCTCGGGGCCCGTAGCTCAGTTGGTCAGAGCAGCGGACTCATAATCCGTCGGTCGCAGGTTCGAGTCCTGCCGGGCCCACTGCCTGAACATCTGGCGTTCCTGCCATAAACCTTTGAGATACTTGGTTTCTCGGCCATCTCGATGATCTTTCGAGTCCTTGCACCATCCCGCGTGAGCGGGTGCCTCGTCTGCTGTAGGGTCGAATATGTGGCTGCGCCGTTTGCCGTCCACGTAGGGGCGGCAGGAGGCGATTGGGCGTCGCTTTCGCCTTACGACGCCTGTCATCGGAAGGAGGTTCTCGCATGCTATTGCACGTCACCCTGACTCACGACATCGACAATTGCCCCGGGTTCGACGACGATCTGAGAAACCGCGCACTGCAGGCGTACGCCGGTCTCGACGACGTTGCCACCGAGTACGGCGTCGTGATCCGCGACCACTACAACGCGGCACCCGACCACGTGGAGTTCATCGTGGCCGAGGCTCCAAGCAACATGGCGCTCGCCATGTTCTTCACCGCGGTTCTTCCCTACAAGGTGGAGTTTGAGTCCAAGGTCGTGACCGACCGGGCCGCGATGGCAAGCCTTATGGAGTCGATGGCTCCCCCGGCCTGACACGCCGCAGGACCGACAGCACAGATCGGGACTTCACGTGCCGTGCCTCGGTAGTGGTCGCGTAGCTTGGGGGCGTTGCGCTATCGGCGGGCCGGTCCTCCCGGCGGGAGGGAGGACGAATGAACGACGAAGTGACACGCGAGTCGGTGTTGGCGCGTTCCGATGACGACCCGTCTGCTCGATATCGCCCTCGTCGAACGCCGGGTCCCGTGCCCAGCAGACCGTGGGCCCGTCAGTCGCCATGGTTCACGTTCTGTCCCATGAGGCCCACTGTGTTGACGGCTCTTCGGCTGACGCCTCATCGCGGTGTCGGCCGGGTCCCGTGCGCAGCCGACCGTGGGCCTGTCGGTCGCCATGGTTCGAGTTCTGTCCTGTTCGGCCCACTTGCTGTGATCTCGACAACGGTCGCCTGCTTTCCAGGAAGACGTGGTGCTCTCGGCGAGCTAGAGCTCGCAGACGGGGATAGCCGGGGCGTCGCGGCGAGCCTTCTCCGTCGCGGTGGTCAGGTCGGCGAGCTGGATGTAGGTCATGCGATCGGGATCGATGCCCAGCGCCGCGGCGTCATCTTCAGCGAGACGCTCCAGGAGAGGCTTCGACGCAAGTACCCGGCCACCGGTCGCGCAGGCTTCGATGCGCGCTGCTTCGTTGACCTCATCACCAAGCGCAGTTACTTCGGACCGAGCGAGCGTGGTGATGTTGCCCATGTAGATCGTGGAACCCCAGTGGAGGCCGAACCGCATCACCAACTCATCCGCTGGCAGCGCAGCCTGGGCTGCAACGTCGGGCATCGACGCCCGGATGGCGCGAGCCGCACTCACACATGCTTTCGCAGCACCGGTCTCCGAATCGAAGACCTCGACGGGGAAGAAGGCGACGACTCCGTCGCCGGCGTGCCTACCCACCACGCCGCCTGCGTCCACAACGCACCGGTCGGTAGCCCGTACGATCCGTCTGCCGGCTGCGAAGTAGCTGCTGGTTGAGAGTGTGCGCGAAAGCGCCGAAGAGCGCTCCAGATCCGCAAAGAGGATCGCCGCGGGTCTCCGCCTGGCTCGTGCCACCGACCGCATACGCTCGAGGTGACCGAGGTCGCGCTCGAACGCCATTGTTCCCAGGAGATTCATGCCGGCCGCCGGCTTGTACAGAATTGCTGTGCCGCGGAGCTCGCCGCCAGCGTCACGAATGCGGAGCGCTTTCATCACCACGACCTGCTGACGCTCCATCGTTCCCGTCGCGATCTGTGTGCCGAATACGACGCTCGAACTCGAAGGAGACAGCGCGTCCACGATCCCATGAAACGATGGATCGACGATCGCTCGCAGTTCGTCCTTCCCGCCCTGTGTGTCGGCCAGGACGAAGCCACCGACGGTGGAGAACAGCTCCCGCCAGGACTCCTGCATCGTGGGCCCGGTGCGCCAACCAGCACTGACCGCCACCATCTCCGGACCGAAGAGGTGCTCGCCGACGACCATCGACACCTTCTCGACACCCGCAGCGAAGGAGAGGCGCTGCTCGTCTGTCATGAAGGTCAATCGCCACGACGAGTCGACGATCCAACCCCAGTCGCCCGCGTCGCTCATTGCCGCTGCCCATTCGGCCAGAACCGGATCGCTGGGCAGCGGACACGGCTCGTCTACCCCGATGCGCATCCCGGCACATTACCGAGTGCCCTCAGCAGACAACCGACGGGCCATGCGGGCCGTTGGATGCGCGCTCTCGACCGCTCTTGTCCGTCTGTTGTCCTTTGAGATCCCATAGGTGGACGCATGTGACCTTCCGGATCAATCCGGCAACCGGACTGGCAAAGCTGGCGGTCGTTGCGTATAGTTAACCAAGCAAGCGTTTGGTGTGTCAACGAGTCGTCGTGAAGGAGCACAAGTGGGCGTCACCGGGGTGTCGGCGGCATGAGTGCCGTGACTGAGAAGGTCGAGCGGGTGCCACCGAAGACGCGCATCAACAACCGGGTGACCGATCTGCTCGATGCGGCGGCCGTGCTGTTCGCAGCGCAGGGCTATCACCGCACCACGATCCGCGACATCACGTCTGCGATCGGGATGGGGCCCGGGTCGTCCTACTACCACTTCTCTTCGAAGGCAGAGATGTTGCTGGCCGTCTACGAAGAGGGCATCAGCCGCGTGCAACAGTCGGTCGAGACGTCCCTCGACACCGCGCCCGACGACGAGCCGTGGAGCCGGCTCGAGGCCGCCCTCACCGGACACATGGCAACGNNCATCGTCGCCGTGCTGCCGGACGACGTCCCCGAGTTGCGCGAGGAGATCACTGCGCTGCGCGACGCCTACGAGGCGCAGTGGCACGAACTCATCGATGCCCTCGACGCACCCGTGGACGCCGACCTGCTCCGCGTATTCCTGCTCAGCGCCGCCAACAGCACCCAGGTCTGGTACCGGGAAGGCGGCGCTTCGCCGGCCGCGATCGCCCAGTTCATCGTCGACATCCTGCGACGCCCCATGGAGACCACGGCATGAACGAACCTGCCGCTGTGCTGCGACCAACCGACCTCGCCCCCACCCCACTCCGGGTGCTCGTCACCAAGATCGGCCTCGACGGGCACGACCGCGGCTCCCGGCTCGTCGCCGCATTCCTTCGCGATGCGGGCCATGAGGTCGTCTACACACCGCCGTGGCAACAGATCCCCGACGTCGTCAATCTCGCCCTCCAAGAGGACGTCGACGTCATCGGCATCTCGTCGCTGGCAACGGATCATCTCATCGTTCCGGATCTGATGGCCGCGCTGCGCCGGGCGGACCTCGAGCACGTCGCCGTGGTCGTCGGCGGCATCGTGCCCGAGCCCGAGGTACCGGCTCTGATCGAAGCAGGGGTCCGCGAGGTCTTCGGACCTGGGTCGTCGCGGGAAGAAATCGTCGACGCCGTCCTCGCGTGGGGAAGCGAGGCGCGGCGCCAGAAGCTCGCCCGAGGAGGGTTCGACACATGACCGCAGTAGACCCGATCCAGATGGCGCTGCCCGGCTTCGACGAGGTGAAGCAGCGATGGGAGGAGGCCTACGAGCAGCAACTTCCGGAGTCCCGCGCTGTTCGCAACCGATCCGGCATCGAGATCAAGCCGATGTACGGACCCGACGACTGGGACGGTTCGCGCTACCTCGACCAGCTCGGGTTCCCCGGCGAGGCCCCCTTCACGCGCGGCATCTACCCCACGATGTATCGAGGCCGCACCTGGTCCCAGCGCCAGCTCATCGGGCTCGGCACTCCGGCCGACTACAACGAGCGCACTCGTGACCTGCTCACCAACGGCGCGACGGCTATCTCCCTCATACCGTGCAACTCCGTCTTCCGCGGTCACGATTGTGACGAGGTCCCCTTCCCCCTTCTCGGAACGTGCGGGACGGNNCACATGGATGCCGCGCTCGACGGCGTATCACTCGGCGATATCTCGACCGCGATGAACGACCCGACCCCGTTCACCCTGCTCGCCTTCCTGTTGGGCGTGGCGAAGCGGCGCGGCGTCCCCTTCGACCGCATCACGGGGACGTCCAACCAGTCGGACTACATCTCGCACTACGTCGCCAACCACATGTTCTACCGCCTGTCCCAGCCCGGCTCGCGGCGCCTGCTCGTCGACCATGTCGAGTACTGCCGCGAGCTCGTTCCGAACTGGAACCCGGTGTCCGTCGTCGGCCAGCACATGCAGCAGGCCGGGGCGACGCCGGCCGAGACCATGGGGTTCACGCTCTCGACCGCGATCCAATACGCGGACGATTGCATGGCTCGCGGCATGGACCCCGACGAGATCCTGCCCCGTTTCACGTTCTTCTTCGACATCTCCATCTCGCTGTTCGAGGAGGTCGCGAAGTTCCGGGCCGGCAGACGCATCTGGGCGCGCGTCGCCAAGGATCGGCTCGGTGCCCGCGACCCGCGATCCTGGCGGTTCAAGTTCCACGGCCAGACGAGCGGTGTCGACCTCACCGCCCAGCAACCGCTCAACAACATCGCCCGCGTTGCGGTCCAGGCGATGGCCGGGATCCTGGGCGGCCTCCAGTCGATGCACACCGACGCCTACGACGAGGCGATCACCACTCCGACCGAGGACACCGCGCGCATCGCCGTCGCCACCCAGAACATCCTCCGGGAGGAAGCGCACCTCTGCGACGTCATCGACCCGCTCGGAGGCTCCTACTACGTCGAGACCCTCACCAATCAGATGGAGGACGAGATCCTCGGCGTCATGGAGAAGATCGAGGCGGCCGGCGGCATGTACGAAGCGGTCGGCGCGGGCATGGTCCAGTCGATGATCGGACAGTCCTCACTGGCAGCACAGAACCGCATCGATTCAGGTGAGGAGAAGGTGGTCGGCGTCAACTGCTACCAGCACGACGACGAGAGCCCACCTCCACCGATGCGGCCCGATGCTGAGAAGATGCGCGCCCACGTCGATGCATTCGTCGAATACAAAGCCGGTCGCGCCCAGGCCGACGTCGACCGGGCAGTCTCCGCGCTTCGCCGAGCGGCCCAGAGCGAGGACGAGAACATCTTCGCCCGCGTCGTCGACGCCGCCGAAGTCGGCGCGACCCACGGTGAAATCGTCAGTGCTCTCCGCGAGGAGCTCGGCTTCGGGGAACCCCTGGTGATCGCATGACAACAACCGAGCCCCACCCCGTCGCCCCCGGCGAGCCCCACCCGGAGACGGATTCCGCCTTCGACCGCCTGCGAGCCGGCGACCCGGCGACACTGGCGCGGGCACTCACGGTGCTCGAGTCAGGCGGTCCCGACGCCGACGCACTCCGTCACCGGCTACAAGCGCTGGTGGGATCCGCCCGTGTCGTGGGGTTCGCCGGGCCACCAGGCGTCGGGAAGTCGACCTTGGTGAGCGCATACGTCCGGGAGCTGCGGCGTCGTGACCGCACGGTCGCCGTGCTGGCCGTCGACCCCTCGAGCCCCGTCTCCGGCGGGGCCATTCTCGGCGACCGCACCCGAATGGGCGAGCACACCAACGACCCCGGTGTGTTCGTTCGCTCGGTCGCCTCGCGCGGTCACCTCGGCGGCCTCGCCCTCGCCGTCCCGTCCATGCTCGACGCACTCGACGTCGCGGGGTTCGACGACATCGTCCTCGAGGCGGTTGGGGCCGGCCAGTCCGAGGTCGAGATCAGCCGGTTCGCCGACACCACCGTCGTCCTCAACGCACCCGGCCTCGGCGACGACATCCAGGCAATCAAGGCCGGCATCTTGGAGATCGCCGACATCCTCGTCGTCAACAAGGCCGATCTCCCGCTCGCCGACCAGACCCGGCAACACCTCGAAGACATGCTCCAGTTGCGTGCTACCGAGCGGGTGCCACCGGTGCTGCTCGTGAGCGCAACGGAACGGGTCGGCATCGCCGAGCTCGTCGACGCCGTCGCCGAGTCGCAGCTCACCGCCGGCGACCCCGCCGGTGGTTCGGAGCGGCGAGCCACCGAACTGCTGCGGCAGGTCACCATGGCCGAGCTCGAGCGGCGTCTCGCCCACGGCGACCAGCTGCGAACGATCGGGGCAGCGTTCCATCGCGGCGAGCGCAGCCTGGCCGAAGCCAGCGCCGAGCTGCTCACGCTGTGCATCTGTGAAGACGGGAGGGGCCACCATGACTGAACCAATGCCCGAAGTCGTGCTCTGCGGCGGCAAGCGCACGCCGTTCGGCGACTTCGGCAAGTCACTCAAGGACGTTGTCGGAACCGACCTCGCCATCCACGCCGCGTCGGCCACGCTGGAGGCACTCGGCCTCGATGCCGGACACGTCGACCATCTCGTCTGCGGCAACGTCATGCCGGTCGACCAGGGCGGGTACTTCGCCGGCAGGGTGATCGCGCTCGGTGTGGGGATGCCCGAGGAGTCGAGTGCGCTCAACGTGTCGCGAGCTTGTGGCTCCGGTACCCAAGCCATCGTCAGCGCCGCCGAGCAGATCATGACCGGCCACTCGGCGGTCGCACTGGCCGGTGGCTACGAGAACTCCTCGCGTGCTCCGTATGCGCTGACCGGGGCGCGGTGGGGAATGAAGCGCGGTTCGGGCGAGATCGTCGACACGCTCGACTACGGCTACCGCGACCCCTTCGACCTCTCGCTGATGGGCGAAACCGCCGAGAACCTCACCGACGACTACGGCTACGAGCGTCTCGACATGGACCTCTACGCGCTCGAGAGCCAGAAGCGCGCCGGCAAAGCCATCGAGAGCGGGTTCCTCGCCGAACAGATCGCACCGATTGACGTGCCCGCCGGGCGCGGCCAGACCCGGCGGTTCGAGGTCGACGAGTTCCCCAGGCCGGAGATCACCCTCGAGAGGCTCGGGTCACTCCGTCCCGCCTTTCGCGAGGGTGGACGCGTGACCGCCGGCAANNATTCGAGCGGCATGACGGACGGCGCCGCCTTCGTCGTCGTCGCAAGACGCGATCGGGCCGAAGAGCTCGGGCTGGCACCGCGGGCACGCGTCGTCGATTGGGCGGTGGTCGGCGTCCCGCCCCGGATCATGGGGTGCGGACCCGTGCCGGCGATCCGCCGGCTGCTCGATCGGCGTGCGCTCAGCATCGGCGACATCGACTACTTCGAGATCAACGAGGCATTCGCCGTCGTGAACCTTCACGCAGAGCGCGAGCTCGGGGTGACCCGGGAGTCGTGCAACCTGTACGGCGGTGGGATCTCCATCGGCCACCCGCCCGGCGCGACCGGGGTCCGCATGGCGTTGACCGCGATGCGCCACATGGAGCTCACCGGCGACCGGACCGCCATCATCTCCATGTGCCTCGGAGCCGGTCAGGGGATGGCGCTCCTCATCGAGGCGCTCTGACCAGGCACGGCGAGGTGTGAACGCCGTCCTGTCAGGCCCACTTCGGTGGAGCTCGATGAGGCCGTCCGGGCTGCGGAGTCGCTCCGTCAGGCCACGGGGGACGCGCGTGGACCCATTGCCGGCCGATTCGTTCCGCGCCCGTGGCGGCTAGCTGCCGCCGTGGGGTTTGTCGACGACAGGAACGGTGGGGAGGCCCGCACCGACCCAGCCGAAGAAGCCGCCTTCGAGCGTGGCCACATTGAGGTATCCGAGCTCCTGCAGTGCCAGCGCAGTGAGCGCACCGTTTCCCCCGCCATCGCAGAACGTGACCACGCGCCTGCCGAAGTCGCCGAACACGCCGCCCGGTCGGAAGTACGGGCTGTCCGGATCAGCCCACCACTCCACCACCTGCCGGGGCACCGGGACCGATCCCTCGATCGTCCCCCTTCGCTCGATCTCAGCGGGCAAGCCGACATCCAGCAACAGAACCTCACCTGAGCCCAGCTCCTCGGCAAGATCGGTGGGTGACACCAACTCGATCCGATCGTTGGCCTCGGCCCACATCTGTAGCACCGTCTTGCGCGCCATCGCTGCTCCTTTCGGCTCTCCGGGTCGAGGCCCACCTGAATGATGGCAAGTTGTCGCCGCTCGGGCTCAACCGCTGACGGCGTAGAGCTGCCAGGTTCCGTTCACGCCTTTGAGTGCGTACTCGCCCTGATCCTCGAACTCGAGACCGGACCCGGCGACAAGGTCGCTGACGGTTCGTGACACGAGCACCTGGCCGGCGTCGGCCTCTGCCGCCACGCGGGCCCCGATGTGAACGGCGATCCCGCCGATGTCGTTGCCGCGGAGCTCGATCTCGCCCGTGTGCACCCCCACCCGGACATCNNGCGGCGGGGAGCCGCCGCCCGCACTCCACGCCGCGAGCCGGGCCGTCGAATGTGGCGAGGACCCCGTCGCCGGTCGACTTCACGAAGCGGCCACCGAAACGCTCGATCTCGCGGCGCACCAGCAGATCGTGGGAATCGAGGAGCTCCCGCCACTGCCGATCTCCTATCGAGGAGGCCTTCGCGGTGGAGCCGACGATGTCGGAGAACATCACGGTTGCCAGCACCCGGTCGGGGGTGGTGACGGCGCGCCCGCCAGTGAGAAACGACTCGACCTCGTCGCCAAAGCGATCGACATCGAACACGACGTGCTCGCCCGGGATCTCGATGAAGCGGGCACCTTCGATGTGGTCGGCCAGCCAGCGCCCGTTGTCGATCGGGACCGCCCGGTCGTCGATGGNNATCGTGGGGAGTGCCGCCCTGACGTCGCTGTTCAACAACCCGTCGACGACGGCCTTGATCGTGCGGGGGCTTCCACTCGCCCGCTCGATCCGGCCGAGAAGCTCACGGAAACGGGGGTGGTCCTGGAGAGACTGGGCGAACACCTCGGCAGAGACGCCTGAGCCCCAGCCCTCGTCGAGCATCCGGTAGAGCTCGACGAAGACCGCCTCGTTGCCGTGTGGGTAGTCCGGTGCGGATTTGACCCGGGCCATCGTGCCGAACAGCACGAGCGCGATGGTCCGCNNGCATGCTCATCAACCCGCCCTCGGAGTGACCGATGAGGGCCGCCCGCTCGACGCCGACGGCATCCATGACCGCCCGCACGTCGTCCATCCGCTCCTCGAGCGTAGGGGCGCCGACGCTGCGATCGGAGAGGCCCATGCCCCGCTTGTCGAACGTGATGAGTCGGGAGAAGCCCGCCAGCCGCCGGTAGAGCGGGGCCTTGACGTGGTCCTCCCATTCGATCTCGAGGTTGCTGATCAAACCTGGAACCCAGACCAGGTCCAAGGGACCCGAGCCGAGGACCCGATAGGCGATGTCGATCTCGCCGGCCTGGGCGTACTGAATAGGTGGAAGTTGGGTCATCGTCGATCTCGCCGGGAACGAATCACCGTAGTCGCGCCGGGGAGCTCGACCAGCGTCCCTGGCACTCAGGAGACGGCCTACCGGGTCCGCCCGAGGAGCACGTCGGTTGCCGGTGGTCCTCGCTGGGCCTCGTGTCGGAGGCGGTGGTGGTGCCGGCAGAGGAGGGTGAGGTTGTCGAGGCTCGTGGTCCCGCCGTCGGCCCAGTGCCGGATGTGGTGGGCGTCGCACCAGCGGGCGGGCCGATCGCAGCCGTCCCAGGTGCAGCCACCGTCGCGCACGACGAGGGCGGTGCGTATCGCCGACGGGACAGTCCTCGTGGTCCGGCCGACATCGAGGATCCGGGAGGCGCCCGAGGTGACGACGCGGCTGATCGCGGCGTCGCAGGCAAGCCGGCGGGCCGTCTCACCGGTGATGACGGCGCCGCCGTCGGTCTCGCACCGTCCCCGGCTGCGTTGCTCCAGGACCTCGAGGTCGACGGTGACCGTGACGTGCGGCCGGTTGCCCCCCGCCACCGGGGTGTCGCCGTGGTCGAGATGATCACGACAGACGTCGACGAGGGCGTCGGCCCGTCGCTGGGCCGGGCTGCGGGCATCCCCATCGCGCCCGGCGGGCTCGGTGAGCGACCGGAGGGCGGTCCGGACGACCTCGCCTCCCTCTCGGTCGAGCTCGCCGTCGATGCGCACCATGCCGCTGAAGGTCTCGGAGACGTGGAGGCTTCGCCGCTCGTGGTGCACCGCGGCCTCGGCTTCGAGGCGCTCCGGCGCTGCGGCCTGCCGCCAGTAGTCGACGGCCCGGCCGAAGTCGCCACTTCCCAGCGATGTCGCCGCATCGACGAGGACGGCCTCGTCCCTCGAGAACATCTCCGGCGCGTCGCCGCGTGCGGTCATCAGCCGCCGGGCTTGCCACCGGCCGATGTCTCCCCGCCGGAATGCAGCCGTTGTGTGCGGCATCCTGGCGAGGGCGCGGGCGAGGCCGACGTCGCTGCGGGCGCCCGCCCACGTCACCGGCGTCCGGTGCGCCAGCCACGCCGCGGTGGAGGAGGCGCCCTCGTCGGCCGCCAGGCCGCGCCGATCGAACTCCGCGACGACCGCGAGACGCTCTGCGTCGAGGCGGCGCTGCAGGCGGCTCAGGGCAACGACGGCGTTGGCGAGCTGGTCGTCGAACAACGTCTCGGGCCCATCCGCGGCGAGATCGTCGACGGCGATCCTCAACGCCTTCAATCCCGGTGTCTCCTGCTCGAACATATGTTCGATACCGTACCATCCCCCTGAGACACGAGCCCGATGCCCGAGCGGCCGCCGTCGGCTACGACAGAGGCCGGGCGGTAGCCTCCTCTCCTCGACGAAGGGAGCGATGCCGTGGGCGAGAGGGTCGATCTGCGACCCGTCGACGGAGTCGAGGTGACGATCGTCATGGACAACGCCATCGACATCCTCGCCGCCCCAACCGACGTCGCTCGCCGGCCTCCCTGGGAGTGGGACTGGTCAGACGGCGACCAGCTGCGCGCCGAGCACGGGTACTCGCTGGCGCTGACGGTGCACCGCGACGGCGGGCGCGAGTCGTTCCTCTACGACGCGGGGTTGACCAAGGACGCGACGACGCACAATCTCGACGTGCTCGGCATCGATCCGAGGGAGTTCCGCAGCGTCATCCTCTCCCACGGGCACGCCGATCACCACGGCGGACTCGAGGGCCTCTACGGCCGCATGCGGCGGGGTATGCCGCTCGTGCTCCACCCCGATGCCTGGAGGGAGCGCAAGGTCGTGTTCCCCAACGGCGAGGAGATCCGGATGCCGCCGCCGAGCCATCAGGACCTCGATCGCGAGGGTTGGCAGGTGGTCGAGGACACGGGTCCCACGCTGCTCCTCGACGGCGCGGTGCTGGTGACGGGCCAGGTCGATCGGCTCACGGACTTCGAGAAGGGCTTCCCGCTCCAGTTCACCCGCAGCCACACGGGCTGGGAGCCCGACACCTGGATCTGGGACGATCAGGCCGTGGTCGTCAACGTGCGCGACAAGGGCCTCGTCGTGCTGTCGAGTTGCAGCCACGCGGGGGTCATCAACGTCCTGCGGCACGCCAGGCGTATCACCGGGATCGAACGCGTTCGCGGATTTGTCGGGGGGCTCCACCTCACCGGCGGGCTCTTCGAGCCGATCCGGGAGCGCACCGTCGACGAGCTCGTCGCCATCGGCCCCGACGTCGTCGTGCCCGGACACTGCACCGGGTGGAAGGCCGTGCACTCGGTCGCCGCGGCGCTGCCGGCTGCGTTCATCGCCAGCAACGTGGGAACGACGCTGCGGTTCTTCGCAGACGGAGTCTCCGGCGGAGGTGGTCTCTAGAACCAGGTTCGCGGAGGCTCAACTCGGAGCACAGTCGTCGAGAACCCGGACCACGGCGAACTCGGTCTCACGGTCGATGTTGCCCTCCACCGTGTACCAGGCGTCGAATCTCGAGCCGACTTGCGGGGTCGGATTGCCGTAACGGATGCCGATACCGTCGCCATCCCGCAGCCGGGGCAGCGCGTCGTCGGGGATCGGGAACTCGATCCTGTTCGTGGAGAAGTCGGGATAGCGGCTGGAACTGAACTCGGTCCTGCCGATGCGGAGAATCCACACGAGGGCACCCATGGTGAACCCCTCGTCGGACGACACGATGACGCTGAGCCCGTCCGGGGTCTCCACCATCTCGGCGGCGCCCTCGACACGGAGCAAGTCTCGCGGCGTACAGTCCTCGCCCGGGCGGGTCACGACGATCGCGGCGACGACGACGATGGCAAGCGCAACGAGTGCGAGCGTCGCTCGCTGCCAGCTCATGTCGCAGCCGACTCCATGGCATCAGCATATGGCGCCTACACCGTCGACCAGGCGCGCAACCGGCTACGACAGAGGTCGCGCCGTCGCTACGTTGCCGGGGTCGGGTCGGCTGCGAGCACGAGCGGGCAGTCGCGGAATGGGTGGTCGACGACGACCATCGGCTGCTCGTACACCTCCGACAGAAGGCCCTCGCGCAGCACCTCTCGAGGCGCGCCGCTGGCGACGACCTCGCCCTGGTGCATGAGGACGAGACGGTCGGCGTAGACGGCGGCGGCGTTGAGGTCGTGGAGAACGACCACGACAGAGCGTTGCCGTCGTGACAGCCCGACCGCCTCGCGCATGATGCGCACCTGGTGGGCCACGTCGAGGGCGGTCGTCGGCTCGTCGAGGAAGACAATGGGCGTGTCCTGGGCGAGCACCCGGGCGAGGGAGATCCGCGTCTGCTCACCGCCCGAGAGCGTGGCGTAGATCCGGGCGGCGAAACGCGTGGTGTCGGTGCGTTCCATCGCTTCGGCGACAGCGGCCGCATCGCGCGCGCTCGTGTTGTCTTCATCCCGGCGATGAGGAAACCGACCCATCGCCACGACCTGAGCCGCGGTGAAGGGGATGTCGGTACGGGTCCGCTGGGTGAGGACGGCGCGTACCCGGGCCAGCTCGCCGGGCAAGACGTCCCCGATGTCGATCCCGTTGAGGAGGATCCGTCCGGCGCTCGGATGCAGGTTTGCCGACAGCAGGTTGAGCAGCGTCGACTTGCCGGCGCCGTTGGGACCGATGACTGCGACCAGCTCACCCGACGCGGCGTCGAGGTCGACCCCGGTGACCAGCGTGGCGTCGTCCACGCGGTAGGTCAGCGACCGGGCGACGACCGCGGCTTCAGACATCGCGGCGCCTCGTCAGGAGCCAGAGGAACAGCGGGCCGCCGACCGATGCCGTCACCAGTCCGACCGGGATCTCGACCGGCTCGAGGGCGAGGCGGGCGACCAGGTCGGAGACGCCGACGAACAGCGCTCCTCCGCCGAGCGCCGCCACCAGGAGGTGGCGATGCGAAGGGCCGGTCATCCGCCGGACGACGAAGGGCACCAGGAGGCCGACGAAAGCGACCACGCCGACGGCACCGACCGTGGCACCGACCGCTCCTCCGGCGGCGATCAGCAAAACGGTGCGCACCAGGTCGACGTCGACGCCTAGATGCCGGGCGTCGGCTTCACCGAGGCCGATGATGTCGAGGAGCCGGGCCGAAGCGAGCATGGCGACCGAGGTGATCACCAAGAAGGTCACGGCGGTCGCCAGCGCTCGCCACGTCGATCCCGTCAGGCTGCCGAGCAGCCAGAACTCGATGGGCGGCACCGTGGCCCGGTCGGCGGCGAAGACGACGAAACCCACCCAGGCGCTGAGTGCGGCACCGAGAGCGACGCCCGAGAGGATGATCCTGGTGGGGTCGATGGAAGCCCGCCGAGCCAGGCCCCTGATGGCGAAGGCCGTCAGGATCCCCGCCGCGACCCCCCCGGCGACAGCGCCCTGGATTCCCGCGGTTGCGGAGCCGATGGCGGCGCCGATGGCGGCGCCGGGGCCGATGCCGAGCAGGTGTGGATCGGCAAGGTCGTTGCGGAGCAGCCCCTGGAGGACGCCGCCCACCAGACCCAGGGCGGCGCCGACCGTCAGACCTAGGAGCAGACGCGGCATGCGGATTCCCCACACGACCGCCTCCGCCTGCCGTGTCGGCTCGGCGAACGCCTCGATTCCGAGTTTGCGGGCGAGCACGCCCAGCACCTCTCCGGTGGGGACCGACACGGCACCGAACGAGAGCGCGGCCCACGCCGTGGCCATCAGGCCGGCTCCCACCACCGGCGCCACCCACCGCCGTCGGGACGAATAGGGGTCTAAGGCGGCGAGGTTCACCCGTTTGCCACTGAGGCGCCGATGTCCGGGTACAGGTCCCGGACCAACTCGTGGAGCGCCTGGCCGGCCCGGGGCCCGAGGTTGAAGAAGTAGGCCTCTTCGTAGGCGAGGAACGCTCTGTCCCGTCCGGCCGGTGTCTCCGCGATGCCGGGGATCTCGAGCAGAGCGTCGATTCCGCCGAGAGACTCGAGGCCGCCGGCGGAGAGCACGATCACGTCCGGGGCGGCGGCCACCAGCGCCTCCGGCGTCAGGCTGGCCGGTCCCACCAAACCGGCGGCGGCACCGGCATCGATGGCGCCGGCTCCCTCGATCATGGCCTGGGTCGCCATCTCCTGGCCGAAGAGGAGAACGATCTGCGGGCCCCGGACGTAGATGTAGGCGACCTTCGGCGTGGATTCGGCCGCTGCGGCGAGGCTGCGGGCCGCGTCGATGTCGGACATGACCCGCTCGGTCAACGCTTGCCCCTCGGCGGGGACCGCGAGGATCTCCGCCACCTGGCCGATCTTGGTGGCGATCCCGTCGAGCGTCGTCTGCAGCTCGAGGATCACCACTGGCACGCCGGCTCCGCGCAGCTGTTCGATCGCTTCCGGAGGCGCCACCTGCTCGTCACCGATCACCAGCGTCGGCTCGAAGCGGAGGACGGCTTCCGGAGAGAGCGCCTGGCCGAAGCCGACGAGGTTCCCTTCCTCGCCGAGGGCGGCAGCCTCGGGCGGGTACGACGTCGTGATGTCGACGGCGACGATGTTCTCGCCGAGCCCAAGCTCGAAGATGATCTCGGTCAGGTCGCCGTTGAGGGACACGATCCGAGAGATGTCGCCGATCGTGGTCTCCATGCCGTCGACCCCGACGAAGGTCCGTTCCTGCGGTGCCCGTGGCGCGGTCGTGGTCGTCGACGGCTGCGGAGCCGCCGATGTCGTGCTGGATGGGGCCGCGGACGTCGCCGGGGCCGCCGGCGACGGTGTCACCTCGGTGTCGTCGCCGTTGCAGCCCCCGAGCACCAAAGCCGCGGCGGCAACGAGGAGTCCGAGGCGACCCGCTCGGGCGATCACCTCGAGACGCTCCCGTCGCCGAGCGGCTGACGTGCGGTACGTTGCGCTTCGAAGATCGAGAGAACCCGATCTCCCGAGATCGTCCGGTATCCGGCCCATATGAGGAGGAGGCCCAGGATCTCGGTCACGTAAAGGACCTCGACGACCCCGGCCCGGGCAAACCCGCCANNCGGAAGGATCGCACCCACGGCGATGAGGCTGTTGCCCAGCACCCGAGACTGGGCATCGCCACGACGCCGGTACCGCCAGGCCGACCAGGCGGCGCCTCCAACCAGGAATACCACTGCGTACAGGTTGACGAGTGGCGAGAACAGCCGGACCCATTGCCAGGCGAGCACCTCGCCCGAGAGTCGGTTCGCTTCGACCAGCTGCTCGTCGATGGGGGAGGAGATCACGAACGCGGACGCGATGGCGACGTAGGTGAGAAGAGCCACGGCGAGACGATCGGCGGTGCGCTTCTTCACCAGCAGATAGACGGTGCCTTGTGCCAGAGGCGCACCCCCGAGGAGCGCACCGGCGACGTACCAGGAGCGGAAGATGGGCTCGTGCCAACCGAAGATCGTCGTGAGCGCCTCGGTGAGTGTGCCCAGTCCGAAGAGGGCGATGCCAATAGCCCACCACAGCACATATCTCGCCGTGGGGTTGCGTTGCCAGTGACGCCACAAGGCGCGAAAGAACGCCGCGGCGACGAGCGTCGAGAGCACCGGCAGGTAGTGGATCAGGTTCGTCGACACAGGCTCTTCAGGCTCCTCCCGGTCGCAGTGAAGCCACGACGGGTCCCGACAGGAAGTCGGGACGGAGCGGGCGCCCGTGTCCGGACCGCGAGGTGGGTACCTGGCTCATGCCGCCGGGCACGAGGACCGGGCCGAGGCCATCAGGCCGCAGAACATCTCGCGGGTGATCTGCCAGGTGCCGTCGGTGAGGGCGGCGTCGCCGACCTGACCCGGGTAGGTCGGGTTGCCGGCGAACATCAAGGTGAAGACGACTTCGGCGGTTTCGCCGTCGATGGTGACCTCCGTCACGTCCACGGAGACGCCGCCGACCATGGTGCCGTTGTCGGTGTACCTGGTCACGGTGTCCTCGAGACCATCGGCGTCGACCAGATACGGCAACTTCTCTTCGTACGTCGTGGCGCTGTCGAACACGACGGTGTACGCCTCGACGACGGCGTCGACGTCGGGATTCTGGCCCGGAACGATCGAGGGCAGGGTCGTGGTCGGCGCCGCTGTGGTGGTCGTCGTGGTGGTGGTCGTGGTCGTGGTGGTGGTCGTGGTCGGCGCCGCTGTTGTCGTGGTCGTCGTGGTGGTCGGGGCCGCCGTGGTGCTGGACGTCGGGGCGGCGGTGGCTGCCGCACTCGAACCGCCGTCGCCGCACGCGGCGGCGACGATGGCGAACAATGCGACGAGAACGGTGAAGTGTTTCACGGGGTGGCTTTCTCCTGTCCGATCCCGCAGGAGTCTGACAACCTCGGCCTTCGACACCGAGTCGGATGCTGGTCCGGGACCGGCGCAGAATGCCCACGGCGGCGGTCGTCCCGCGAGCTACTCCTGCGTCCCTCCGGTGCGTCGAACCGCGCTGTTGACCCGACCGGTGGGGTGAGGCGGGTCCTATGCCTCGTGCCGTCGATTCGTCCTTGGCGCACCTTGGCGAAGCATCCAGCACCACAAGGAGTCATGGTGGAGACGAGCCCAATCGAGAGCCTGAGCCTGTTCGAGACGGTCCACACCCAGTATCAAACGTGCCGTCCTGTTATGCGACAACCCCAAGTGTTGGCGGACCCCGGAGGATCATCAAGGTGAATCTTCCCATCGTGACGGACGACGGAAACGTCCGCGATTTCATTGGGTATCGCGTCTCCACGCCACGGTGCGCGGTCCGGCGAAGGAGGGCCTCAGGTTCCCCCGCTGGTCGATCAGGACGAAGTGAAGGCACTCGCCGCTCTCATGATGTGGAAGTGCGCCCTCGTCGACATCCACTCTGGTGGCGCCAACGCGGCATCGAGTGTGACCCGGCGACCGTGTCGCGCCACGAGCGCAGTCACGTCGTGCGGCGCTACATGACGGCGGTGGGCGACACGGTCGGTCCCCACACCGACCGCCGGGTCGGCGAGTTCTTGCCGGGTCTACACGGCGATCGTGATGACCGTCTTGCCGCTGGCGTGACCGCCGGCGATGTAGTCCATGGCCGCCGCGGCTTCGGCGAGCGGGTACGTTCGGTCGATGACGGGTCGGAGCTTGCCGTCTTCGATGAGCGCGGAGAGGTCGACCAGGTCCTGTCGGCGAACCGGTGAGTAGAAGGGACGGCCCTGCTTGGGTATGAACAGCGACGAGACGCCCGCACGCGCCATGCGCCCAACTGCCCCGAACCAACGACCATCGGACCGGGCGCTGTTGGTGATGTAGGAGCCCCCCGCAGCGACGGCCCGCCGAGCGTCCGCCAACGACCGATTGGCCACGTTGTCCAGGACCAGGTCGTACCGAGTGCCGCCCTGGGTGTAGTCGTCCTGGGTGTAATCGATGACGTGATCGGCTCCCAGCGCTCGAGCCAGCTCCACGTTCCCTGGCCCACACACGGCCGTGACTTCGGCCCCGAGAGACTTGGCGATCTGGATGGCATAGATCCCAACACCGCCTGTGGCTCCGTTGACGAGCACCCGATCGCCGGCTTCGACCTTGCCTGCGTCGCGGATTCCTCTCAGGGCAGTGACACCGGAGACGGGAACGGCTGCAGCTTCCTCGAAGGTGAGCGAGGCAGGCTTGGGCGCCATCGTCTTCGCAGTCACCACGACGTACTCTGCGCACGAGCCCCCGTTGGCCTCGCCGAAGACCTCATCGCCAACGGCGACTCCGGCCACGCCGGTGCCGACGGATTCCACGACCCCGGCGAAGTCGAACCCCGGGATGTGTTTCTTCGGCCCACGAAGCCCGGCGCCGATCCGCATGACGTACGGCTCCCCGCGCATCATCATCAGGTCACCGATGTGCAACGCGGCGGCACGGACTGCGACGAGGGCCTCCTCGTCCCCCGGCGTCGGGTCCGCGACGTCGCGCATGACGAGCCTGTCGGGCCCCCCGTACGTGTCTTGGATGATTGCTCTCATGCTCTTCGTCCCTCGGCCGGCAGCTGGAGAGTGTCGGCCGGCAGCGTCGCCGCCATCGGCCGCCTGGCTGTGTCGACAACCGCTTGCCAAGCCGTCGTCGTCGTCTCGACCCTACCGATCGGGGAGCACGCGGCGATTCGCCCTCACAACGTGGCGATGCCGCCGGATACGGGGATGACCGCGCCGGTGAGGTAGGCACCGGCACGAGAGGCGAGCCAGACGGTGGTGCCGCCGACGTCGTCGGGTGCTCCCGCCCGGCGCAGCGGGATGCGGTCGAGCACCATCGCCATGACGTCAGGGTTCTCCGTCATGAAGGCGGTCATCTTCGACGGGAAGAGCCCGGGGGCAATGGCATTGACGGTGATGTGGCGGTCGGCGAGGTAACGGGCGAGGTGCCGGGTGAGCATGTGGACGGCCGCCTTCGAGGCGCTGTAGGCGTAGCTCTCCATCACCGGCGAGACGATGCCGTCGACGGACCCGATGTTGATGACCCGCGACGGGTCGTCTGGCGACGCCCGTTCGGCCAGCAGCGGCAGCAGCTCCCTCGTGAGCAGGAAGATCCCCCGGACGTTGGTGTCCATGACCTTGTCCCAGCCGGCGTCCGGGTACTCCTCGAGGGGTGCGCCCCACGTGGCGCCGGCGTTGTTGACGAGGATGTCGAGCCCGGTGGTGCGCTCACGAACCTCGGCGGCCAGTGCGGCGCAACCATCGGGAGTCGACACGTCGCCGCCGAAGCCGACGCAGCGCCCGCGTTCCGACAGCTCTTCTGCCGCGGCGATACACGCGTCCACTTTCCGCGACGAGATGTAGACGGTGGCTCCGGCGTCGAGGAGTGTTGCGGCGATCATCACCCCGATGCCGCGGCTCCCACCGGTGACGAGCGCCGTCTTTCCCTCCAGGCCGAACAGCTCCGTCACGCGATCGGTGTCCATCCCCGCAGTCAACCATGCTCGGCGTAGCCCGGTCGACCGCCGGTCGCAGGCCTTCTTGTCAATTGCCGTTGACACACGACCCCTTGTCAACCTACGATGACAACTGCATGAAAGCCGACCACGCGCAGCTCCTCGAGCAGGCCGGTGGGGCAGATCCCGCCGACGGGCTCCGCGCCGTCGCTTCGCTGCGGCTGCTCACCGACCGGCTCGAGGCGTTGCACGTGGCGAATGCCCGCCGATCCGGCTGGACGTGGCAGGCGATCGGCGAAGCGCTCGGGGTGAGCCGGCAGGCCGCGCACAAGAAGCACCGTCGGGGAGGGCGGTGATGTTCGAGCGATTCACCCGGGAGACCCGGCTCCTCGTGATGGGCGCGGTGGATGAAGCCTCGTCGCTGCAGCACCGGCGAGCCGGGACCGGCCACATCCTCGTCGCCATGATCGCCGACACGGGAGGCCCGACGAGCTCCGTCCTCGGGCCGGTCGTGCCGTCGATCGACGCGGCCCGCGCGGCGCTACGCGAGGTCTCGGGGCCCTCGGATGCCGGGTTCGACGATCTCGACGCGGAGGCGCTCAGGAGGCTGGGAATCGACTTGGAGGAGATTCGCAACAGCGCTGAGACGGCGTTTGGGAGCGGCGCCCTCGACCGGACGGGCAAGAAGCGCCCGGTGCGGCGACTCACCGACGCTGCGAGGCAAGCGACGTTCCTCGCATTCAAAGAGGCCAAGCAGCTCCGGCATCGGAGGCTGGACACGCGTCATTTGCTGCTTGCGCTCCTGGACCAGCCGGGCCCCACGGCGGCCCAGCTCGTGCTGGACCGGCTCGGCGCCGACCGGGACGCGCTCAGATACGATCTCGTGGCCGCGTTGCGATCCTGAAGGACGCACAGCACGGCACAGGGGGCGTCACACCGTGACGACGACCTTGCCCCTGGCGTGGCCTTCACCGAGATAGCGGAGGGCGTCGGGAACCTCGTCGAGCGGGTAACTCCTGTCGACGACGGGGATCACCTTCCCGCCTTCGATGAGGTCTCGCATGAGGTCCAGATCCTCGGGATTGACCCGCTGGCGGAACACGGTCATCGTCTGGCTCACGAGCCGCGACAGCAGCAGCAGCCGGGCAAGCTGGAACATCGGACCGAACCAGAGGTGGTCGGGACGGCCGAACGACGCGACGTACACGCCTTCGGGTTTCAACACCCGCCGGCACGCCGACGGTGAGTGGTTTCCTACGAGGTCGAAGATGAGGTCGTAGCGGCGGTCCTCCCGGGTGAAGACCTCCCGGGTGTAGTCGACGACGTGGGCTGCGCCGAGCGATCGCACCAGGTTCGTGTTCTTCGTACTGCACACCCCGGTCACTTCGGCGCCGAAGGACGCAGCGAGCTGCACAGCGAACGTGCCGACACCGCCCGACGCGCCGTTGACCAGCACCTGCTGGTCTTGTTGGATCCGCCCCTTCCGAAGGCCCTGGAGGGCGGTGAGCGCAGCCATGGGCACGGCCGCCGCCTGTTCGAAGCTCAGGTTGGCCGGCTTCAGGGCGAGGCGCTCCTCGGGGATCGCAGCGAACTCGGCGAAGGTACCGCCGTCGTCGGTCTCCCCGTAGACCTCGTCGTCGACCTTGAGCCGTTGGACGCCACTGCCGACGGCTACGACCCGCCCGGCCACGTCGGCACCCGGACCGGGGATCTTCGGCTTGGCCAGCCCGAACTCCAGGCGCGATACGTACGGCAGGCCGGTCACGTAATGCCAGTCGTACTGGTTCACAGATGCCGCACGAACCTCCACCAGCACCTCACCGTCCCCGACGACCGGTGTGGCCGTTTCGTGAAGCTCGAGGACGTCGGGGGAGCCGTACCGGTGGTAGCGGATTGCTCTCATCGTGATCTCCTGATCTCCTGATGGGGCACTGCCCACGCTATGGCGCTGCCCCCGTCGCCTGATAGGGCTGAACGCCCTTCCGATCGCCGGCTGCGGAGGCCTTTCGGCCCTAGCTGCCCGCGGCGAGGTCCCGAACAGTGTGTCCGTCGGAGTCCGCCGGGCGCGCCGGGCGGCGTCGAGGGCAGTCGTCGTCGGGTCGATCGTTGCCGGTGGGAGCGTGTTCTGGCTGAGCGCGGTGCGCTGCGGACCGGGGCGGCGAAGGTGCCCGGAGCTGAGCCGAGCCCTCACACCTCTCGCAGGCGCTCCACGACCTCGTCGTAGCTCCGGATCCCGAACGAGGCCTCCATCGTCTCCCTCCAGTTCTGCTCCATTGCCGCGACCGCCTCGGGGGAGAGGCGGTAGCGGTCCGGGTCGAAGACGCCGTCGGTGACCTTGGTGGCGCCGGACCCCGGCGGCAGTGCCCCCACCGCCTCGGACCGCTCTCGGTGGAGCCGGTCGTTGAACCGGTCGATGTGCTCGAGCATGAACTCGAGGGTGGACTGCTTCGTGACGAGGTCGATGAGGTGGTCGTCGGCCGCGATCCCGATGAACCCGGCGACCCTGCGCACCGCCGGCCGGTGGCCGTCCTTCATGAGCTCGTAGGAGAGGAGCAACACGTCGCCGGCGTCGCGCCGGTGCCACCACGACTCCATGTGCGTCCAGTAGTCCTTGCCACGGCTGCGATCGAGGTGCGGGGCGAGGTACTCGTCCAGCGTCACCGTGCCCGGCTCGAAGAGCCACCCCTCGTAGAACCGGTAGTAGGACACGAGCGCCGCCGCCGGCTCCCGGAACGACACGATGTAGCGGGCGCCCTTCGGCACTGCGGTGTAGGAGTAGTGGCTCTTGAACGCCCGGGGCCACCATCCCTGATCGGCATCGAGGTCGATGCCGAGGGCGTCGGCGACCTCGATCCACGGCGAGACCCGCGAGATGTCGTCGAAGTCCATGTCGCCGCCGGAGCGGAGGCCGTGGACGATCTGCTGGAGCCACGTCGTGCCCGACTTGCTCCAGGGCGTGATGATGACATCGTCGGGCCGGGGTCGGAACGCCTTGCCCCGCTCGAAGGTGACCGGCGGGAAGATGAGTGCCTTGGCGGCGACCATCTCGGCGTACGAGCGGGGAAGACGGTCGATCGGCATCGGCGCGGATGCTACTGGACGGCTCGCCGGTCGCGGCTCAGGCACGTAGGTCCATCTGCAGGTACTCGGTGACGTTGAGCCAGTTGGGCGGCGCCTTGGTGGTTTCGGGCAGCAGGCGCCACGCCTCGTCCTTCGTCACGAGCCTCGGGTTGACGAGGTCGACCTCGTCGTCGCCGACGCGGAGGCGGGCGCGGCCGGCCGCGAGCACGTTGCGGACCCAGTCGGAGCCCGAGCCGTACATGAGGATGAAGATGTATCCCGCATCGACGCGGTGGGCGTCGAGAGGCGTGTGGTACGTCCTCCCCGACGAGCGGCCGACGTGGGTGAGGACCGGCCGGGACCCACGCCTCACCTCGAGCTTGTTGAACACGCGTTTGTTGACCTGGGCGACCCACATGGGCACGGGCATCTCGGTTCTCCTGGATCTGCGTCGCAGCGAGACGGCGGTGTCGACGTGAGCTTGGCGGACGGCCGGCCGAGAATCCAGCCGACATCGCGCCGGCGGNNCGGCGGGCTCGGTAACCTCCGAGCGCCGTCGTTGGACCGACGCGGCGGTGGAGGGAGGGACACATGGCAACGGGTCTCGACGCGACCCAGTCGGGTCTCGATTCGTACTTCAAGATCTCTGAGCGAGGATCGACGTTAGGGACTGAGGTTCGCGCCGGTCTGGCGACGTACCTCGTCATGGCATACATCGTCTTCCTCAACCCGATCATCCTCGACCCACTGGGCTTCGACCCGGTCGCCGTGGCTGCAGCGACTGCGCTTGCCGCCGGGCTGCTGAGCATCACCATGGGCCTGTACTCCAATTACCCGGTGGCGATGGCCACCGGCCTGGGGATCAACGCGGCCGTGGCGTTCCAGCTCGTCGTCGGCGAGGGCCTCACGCCCAAGGGTGCAATGGGTGTGATCGTGCTCGAGGGCATCGTCGTGACGATCCTCGTCCTCGCCGGTTTGCGCGAGGCGGTGATGAAGGCGGTCCCGAACAGCCTCAAGCTGGCGATCGCCGTTGGCATCGGGTTGTTCATCCTCTTCATCGGGCTCGTGAATGGAGACCTGATCGTCGGCCTCGACAGCACCAACACCGACGTCCCGGTTGCGTTCATCTTCCCGAACACCGCCACGGCGTCGCTCACGTTGGTCGGACTGGTCATCGCCGTGGTGCTGTACGCGCGCAAGATCAAGGGCGCACTGATCCTCACGATCGCGGCGACGGCCATCCTGGCGCTGATCTTCGGCGTCAACGACTGGCCGAGCGACTTCCCTGGCCCGAAGTTCGACACGCTGTGGCAGTTCGATCTCGGCAACGTGTGGGATCTCGGAGTGCTCGTCGCCCTGCTGACGATCTTCACGTTCATGCTCACCGACTTCTTCGACACGATGGGAACGGCGACCGCCATCGTCGAGCAGGCGGGACTCATGGACGAGGAGGGCGAGATCCCCGAAGTCGGCAAGCTGCTTCTCGCCGACTCCGCCGGCGCAGCGGTCGGCGGCTTGTTCGGCGTCAGCTCGAACACCAGCTACATCGAGAGCTCGGCGGGTGTCGCCGAAGGCGGCCGAACGGGCCTGACGTCGGTGGTCACCGGCGTGCTCTTCCTGGTCACGATCCTCCTGTCGCCGCTCGCGATCCTGATCCAGGGGCCGGTCACCGCGGCCGTCCTGATCCTGATCGGATTCCTGATGGTCGGCTTCATCAAGCAGATCGACTTCGCGGACCTGGAAGANNTGGTCGTCGGGATCCTCTTCCTGGTGACGATCGTCCTGTCACCGCTGGCGGTGCTCATCTCGGGACCCGTCACCGCGGCCGTGCTCATCCTCATCGGGTTCCTCATGGTCGGGTTCGTCAGGGAGATCGACTTCAACGATCTCGAGGAGGGCTTCCCGGCGCTGCTGGCGATCGTCCTGATGCCGCTCACCTACTCGATCACGGTCGGCATCGGCGCCGGCTTCGTCATGCACACGCTGATCAAGATCGTGAAAGGCAAGTTCGAGGAGATCCCGGTGCTCATGTGGGTCGTCTCGGCTGCGTTCGCCGTCTACTTCGCCCAGGACCTCCTTCTCCGTTGGTTCTGAGCGACCGTACGATCGAAAAAGCCGGAACCGCCGCCTCCCGGGGCGGCGGTTCCGCGTCCGGTTGGCGTACCATCGACGCCCTGGGAGGAGGGTGATCGGATGGGATCGTTGCGGTCGGCCACAAGACCACGACCGCACGACCGGGGAGGTGGGTCCTTCGGTCCGTCGACCTACTCGATCGTCGGCGCCGACCCCGAGGCGAACGAGTGCGGCGTCGCCGTGCAGTCGAAGTTCCTCGCCGTCGGCGCGTTCGTGCCGTTCGCCCGGGGCGGTGTCGGGGCGGTGGCGACCCAGGCATTCGCCAACATCACGTACGGACCCCGCGGGCTCGACCTTCTCGAAGAGGGGATGTCCCCCGAAGAGACGATCGCGGCGATGACCGGTGACGACGAGATGAGCGCTCACCGCCAAGTGGGCGTCGTCGCCGCCGACGGGCGCAGCGGCTCGTTCACCGGCGCCGAGTGCTACGAGCACGCGGTCTCGGCCACCGGGGATGGGTTTGCCGCTCAGGGCAACATCCTCACCGCTCCCGGGGTCGTCGACGCGATGGGGGAGACGTTCGCGGCGACGGCGGGCCCCCTCGCCGTGCGCCTTCTCGAGGCGCTCGACGCCGGCGAGCGGGCCGGGGGAGAGAAGCGGGGGATGGAGTCGGCCGCACTCGTCGTTGTCCGGCCCGGCGGCGGCTACGGCGGCAACAACGACCGCTGGCTCGACCTGCGGGTCGACCACGACGACAGTCCGATCGATGCCCTGCGCGGCCTGCTCGACCTCCACACGCTCTACTTCGGGTCCTCCGATCCCGCCGACCTCCTCGCGTTCGACGCCGATCTGCGGGCGGAGGTGATCGAGATCCTCGATCGGCTCGGCTGGGGGGAGCCCGGCGACGACGTCGAGCAGCGGATCTTCTCGTGGGTGGGGTGGCACAACCTCGAGGAGCGGTGGCGAGGCATGGACCGGCTCGACCCACTCGTGCTTCGGGAGCTGCGGGCGGTGCAGCCCGACCCCGGCTGAGCACGACCCGGCGGGCGCTCCTACTCGGGCAGCCCCGCCTTCACCAGGCCCGCGACGAAGTGGTCGCGGTCCTCGTCTCGCACGTAGCCGAGCCGGGAACGATGCTGGGCGCAGCTGAACCCGGGCCGTGCCCGGAGCACGGACTCGACGTGGGGCCGGGCTTCATCGGGCCGGTCGAGCTGCCCCAGGGTCGCTGCCAGGAGGATCCGCGCCTGGAGGTAGTCATCGACGAGCTCGAGCGATGTGCGGCCCCACATCAGCGCCGCTTCGTACTTGCCCGCCATGTAGTGGGCGTGAGCGAGGTCGTTGGCGATGTCGTAACGAGAGGGCTCGTGGCGGCCGAGACGCCAAGCCTGGGTGAGTTCCGGGATCGCGTCTTCGGACTCTCCGCGGATGTCGAGGTTGTGACCGAGCATGTGGTAGCCGGCGGGGGAGTGGGGGTTCAGCTCGATCGCCTTGCGGGCAAACCGGATGCCTTCGTCTGGCCGGCCGGTTGCGCTGCGGACCGCCGAGAGCACGAAGAGCGTGTCGTAGTCGTCGGCGTCGATCGCATGGGCGGCCTCGGCATCCGCGAACCCCCGCTCCCACGGGTTGACGTCGTCGTCGCGCCATCCGAAGACGGCGAGGAGCATCCACGCCGTCGCCGAGCCGGCGATGGCGGAGACGTTGTCGGGCTCGAGCCGCCGGGCCTCCTCGAACAGGTCGATGCCCTTGAGAAAGCCCTCGGGCGTGTGCTGACTGACATGGAACTGGCCCTGGATGACGAGATCCCACGCGTCCACCGACTTGACGGCGCCGGTTGCCCGCCGTCTTCCCGCGCCCTCGAGCAACGTGGGCCGCAGCCGGGATGTGATCTCGTCGACGAGCTCGTCCTGGAGCTCGAAGATGTCACTCAGGGAGCGGTCGTACCGCTCCGCCCAGATGTGGTGCCCCGTCTCGGCGTCGACGAGCTGCACGGTGACGCGCACCCGGTCCCCGGCCTTCCGGACGCTCCCTTCGACGACATGAGTGGCGTCGAGCTCCCTTGCCACGGTGCGGATGTCGGCCGCGGTGTCCTTGTAGGCGAACGTGGAGCTGCGGGCGACGACGGCGAGGCTGCGGTCGTACGAGAGCGCGGTGAGAAGGTCTTCGGTGATGCCGTCGGCGAAGTACTCCTGNNCAGGTTGGCGAAGGGCAGCACCGCGATCGTCGCCAGCGTTCGTTTCGGCCGAAGCGCCGGCTGCGGGCGTGGTGTGGCCTCGGTGCCCAGCCGCCACACCCGCACCGGCCTCGGGATGTTCTTGAGCTCGTGCTCGCCGTCGTCGACGAAGTCGACGTCGAGTCTGCCCCGCACGGCGTCGACGACGGCGTTCGTCACTGCGATCCCACCGGGGTCGGCGAGCGCCTCGACCCGAGCAGCGATGTTGACCCCGTCCCCGAACACGTCACCGCTCTCGTCGACGACGACGTCACCGAGGTTGATGCCGAGTCGCAACTGCATCCGCCGCGACTCAGGGAGTTCGGCGTTGCGGGTGCGCATGAGGTCCTGCACCTCGATCGCAGCGTCGAGCGCGGACGTCGCCGACGGGAACTCGACGAGCATGCCGTCGCCGGTGGTCTTCACGATGCGACCGCCGTGGTTGAGGATGACGGGGTCGGTCGTGTTGCGGTGCGCCCGGAGGGCCGACAAGGTTCTGTCCTCGTCCTCGGCCATCATTCGCGAGAACCCGGCAACGTCGGCGACGACGATTGCTGCAAGCCGGCGCGCTTCAAGTCCCACGGCGAACACGGTAACGCGTCGCGACGGCGCCTCCCGCAGCGGTCGCGACGCGGCTCGCGTCGCGTGTCGGCTCGACGGTCCCCTTCTTCTGGTTCATCGACTAGGCCGACGGGGANNCCGGGCTCCGGGGTGCTCATCGAATACTCGGGGCTGCCGTCGGCAGCGGTGTCTCGGCTCTGCCACACTGCCTCACCTTGGCGAACGAGCGAGACCACGGGGACCTGAAGCCTTCGATTGCAGTGCTTCCGTTCGCGTCCAGCGGTGACGACGACGGAATCGCCGACGTGGGCGACTCGGTCGCCGAGGCAGTCATCGGGATCCTCTCCCGGAATCCGTTCGTCGTGGTGGCGGCGATGGCGTCGAGCTTTCGCTTCCGCGGTCCTCTTCCCGAACCGGGGGAGCTGGGCGAAGCGCTCGGTGTTCGGTACGTCCTCCAGGGCGGAGTGCGGGCGAGGGGAGGCCAGCTCCGAGTCTCCGTCCACCTCGGTGACACGCGCACCGGCAGGGAGATCTGGTCGGACCGACTCACTCGGCCTCTGGATGATCTCTTTGCCGTGGAGGACGAGATCTCGGTGGAGATCGCGCTCGGGATCGAGGGGCAACTCGTCGGCGGGACCCAGCTGCGGAAGGTGAGGACCCCGACCACGGATCTCGACGCGTACGCCGAGCTCATGAAGGGCACGGAGGCGTATGTGCGGTTTCGCCGGGACTCCAACCTCGAGGCGCGTACGCACCTCCTCGCAGCACTCGAGCACGATCCCGGGCTGGCGCAAGCCCGCGCGTTCCTCGCCTGGACGTATGCGACCGAGGCCCACTTCGGATGGTCCTCCGATCGCGCCGCGTCGCTCCGGGCGGCTCGCGAGCAGGTGGATCGATCTCTGGATCTCGACCCGGACCTTGCCATGGCGGTGATGGCGCGCGGCCACATCCTCATGCTGTCCGGGAAATACGAGGACGCCATCGCGGTGACCGATCGTGCGCTCCGGCTCGACCCACGCTCGGCGGACGCGTNNCGCAGGCCGCTTCTCGGAGGCTGCGACGCTCGAGCGCCATGCGCTCGCACTCTCTCCCCTCGACCGCGTCCTGCTCGACAACGCACGGGCAATCCTCGCCGCCGCCGAATGCCACCTGGGCCGGTTCGAGCAGGTCCTCGAGGTCGCCGACCAGTGTCTCGTCCGCAACCCGGCGTGGCTCTTCGCCCGGGTGTCGCGCGCCGTTGCCCTCGAGCAGCTGGACCGACATGTGGAGGCGGAGCTGGAGGCCCGGCGCATCCTCCAGCTCAACCCACGGTTCTCCACGACGTGGTGGCGAACGATCCATCCGTACCGCCTGGCGGAGGACCTCGACCCGATCGTCGACATCCTGGGCGCAATCGGGCTCCCGGCCCAACCGGGGGAGAGCTCGCTCGAGCCCGCCGAGCTGCCGACTGCCGAGCCCGGGCCGGTCGACGGTCGCTGGCTCGCCACCCTCCTGCTCACCGACATCGTCAACTCCACCGAGCTCGCCTCCGAGATGGGGGACCGGGCGTGGCGGGAGAGGATCGAAATGCACGACCGGGTTGCTCGCGACACGGTCGAGGATGCGGGCGGACGCACGGTGAAGCTGACCGGGGACGGCATCCTCGCGATGTTCGATCACCCCGGTCAGGCACTGGGTTGTTCGATCGCACTCCGCGCCCGCCTGGCCGCACACGGTCTCAAGCTCCGAGCCGGGATCCACACTGGCGAGGTGGAGGTGGCCGCCGACGAGGTGCGCGGCCTCGGCGTCCACATCGCGGCTCGCGTGTCCGCGCTTGCCGGGCCGAACGAGATCCTCGCCACGTCGACGGTGAAGGACCTCGTGGCCGGCTCCGGGCGCTCATTCTCGCCACAGGGCCGCCACGAGCTTCGCGGCGTTCCCGACACGTGGCAGCTCTTCTCCCTGGAGGCCTAGCCGACCCCGCTCAGCTCGCCGGGGACTGCGGCGTATGAAGGATGCACGAGGTCGTGTGCCCGCCTCCGACGTCCTCGAGCCGGACCGCATCGACCTCCTCGAACCGGATCCGCAATTCGGGGCCATTCGCGGCCAGCT
>JABAOE010006017.1_pt1 | contig 32253 bp, 30 predicted proteins | sample 7062141 | NCBI WGS metagenome assembly JABAOE01 (sample SAMN14538627, study PRJNA623070) | marine sediment metagenome | biome: marine biome [ENVO:00000428]; feature: marine pelagic biome [ENVO:01000023]; material: deep marine sediment [ENVO:00002113] | place: India: Gulf of Khambhat ...
GGTGAGGGCGGCATGGGCGAGGTCTACCGGGCCGAGGACACCAAGCTCGGCCGCGAGGTGGCCCTCAAGGTGCTGCCCGAGGCCGTAAGCGCCGACGCCGATCGCCTCGCTCGCTTCGATCGCGAAGCCCGGGTCCTGGCCTCGCTCAATCACCCGGCGATCGCCTCGGTCTATTCCGTCGAACACGAGGACTCGCTTCATTTCCTGGTCATGGAGCTGGCCGCGGGCGAGGACCTGGCGAAGAGAATCGCTCGGGGGCCGATCCCGATCGACGAAGCGCTTGGCATCGCGCGACAGATTGCAGACGCGCTCGAGGTCGCCCACGAGAACGGGGTCGTGCATCGCGATCTCAAACCGGCCAACGTGATGCTCGCGGCCGACGGCAGCGTGAAGGTGCTCGACTTCGGACTGGCCAAGGCGATCGCACCGATTGCGACCGAGGACTCGCTGAGCCCCACGATGTCGCCGACCGTCACGTCCACCGGCACGCTTGCGGGCACGATCCTGGGCACCGCCGCCTACATGAGCCCCGAGCAAGCCAAGGGCCGCCCGGTGGACCGGCGCGCGGACGTCTGGGCCTTCGGCTGCGTGCTGCTCGAGATGCTGACCGGTCGTCTGACCTTCGCCGGCGACTCGATCGCGGAAACGCTGGCAGCGGTGATGAAGGAGCAGCCGGATTGGGATTCGCTGCCGGCCGGAACGCCTCCGCGGATCGTCCGACTGTTGCGCCGATGCCTGGTCAAGGACCCACGCGGGCGCTTTCGCGACGCCGGAGACGCGCGCATCGTGCTCGACGAGGTGCTGGCGGGAGACGAGGGCGATAGCGGTATCGCCGCGACACCCGTTTCCGCGCCGCTCTGGAAACGAGCCCTGCCGTGGGCGCTGGCGCTTCTCCTCGCCGTCGCGCTCGTCTTCACGCGCTTCGTTCCGGGGACCGCAGGATCGAAGCCGGCTCCCTCGGTGCCGACGCTGGATCTGTCCATCGTTCTGTCCGACGAAGAAACCGCGACGCTGGCCAGCTACGACTACGAGGTGATGCCGAGCTTCGCCGTGTCCCCGGCCGGGGATCGCCTGGTCTACACCACGCTCGAGGGCGGCCGGAAGCTGCTGAGTCGAAGGCTGGACTCCCCCTCGACCGAGTTGCTGCGCGGCACCGAAGGCGCCTCGGGGCCGTTCTTCTCCCGGGATTCGAGCTGGATCGGCTTCTTCGTCGACAACGCGTTGGTGAAGGTGCCCGCCGGGGGCGGCGCGCGGATCACGATCACGGAGGGCGTGGGCATCGCGAACGGGGCGTCGTGGGGCGAGGACGACACGATCGTGTTCGCCCAGTCGTACGTCGGGCCGCTGTGGACGGTGCCGGCCGCAGGCGGCGAGGCGCGGGCGCTGACCGCGTTAAGAGAAGACGAGCGGAGCCACCGCTATCCCCAGATCCTCCCCGACGGCAAATCGGTGCTGTTCACGATCAAGCCGGCCGGGATCCTCAGCTTCGACGACGGCCGGATCGCGGTCGCCGACCTCGCGACCGGGGAGCATCGAGTGCTCGACGAACGCGGCACGTACGCACGCTACGTCCCGTCCGGCCACCTCGTGATTGCTCGCGAGGGTGCGTTGTTCGCCGCGCCGTTCGACCTGGACGAGTCGCGGACCCGCGGGGGCATGGTGCCCGTCCTCGATAACGTGTTTTCCAATCCGATCACCGGGGCCGCGCTCTACGACTTCGCGGACAACGGAACCTGCGTTGCAGTGCGGGGCGACTACGGGACCGGGCCGGCCTCGCTGATCGCCATCGATCGCGAAAGCGGAGAGCGGACACCGCTCGCCGTCGGAAGCCTGGCCGTGGCGCCGCGACTGTCCCCCGACGGGAAGTCGTTGTTGCTGCACGGCGCGGCGGCCAACGATCAGGTCCTGATGCTGGACATGGAGCGCGGCACGGTGACCCGGCTCACCGAGGCGTCCTACAACAACATCCTTCCGATGTGGGGACCGAAGGGTGAGCGCGTGGTCTTCGGCAACGACCGAGCGGGCACCCATGAGCTCGCCTGGATGACGACCGACGGACGAGGGCTCGAGACACTGGTCCAGACAGGCACGATCTCTGCGGCGACCGGCTGGTCGCCGGACGGTTCGACACTGGTCTTCGAGGTCGGCATCGGCGCCCTCCGCGATATCCGGCTTCTCGACATGCAAACGCGAGAGACGCGGCCCTTCATCGAAACCGGCGCGGACGAGGGGGACGCGATGTTCAGCCCCGACGGCCGTTGGTTGGTCTACACCTCGGACGAGTCGGGGCGCCGGGAGTTGTACGCCACCGCGTATCCCGGTCCCGGTCTCAAGCTGCAACTCACGACCGGCGGTGGAGAGCTTCCGCGCTGGAGCGCCGGCGGAAAGGAACTCCTCTACAAAGCGGGACGGACGCTGGTGGCCTCGGCGGTGACCTGGCGGGACGGACCGCAGCTGGGGCCGCCCGTACTCGTGGCGGAACTGCGGTCGGCGATCGGCGTGGGCTGGGATCTCACCGCGGACGGGCGCACATTCTACGTCGGGGATTTCGACGAGAAGCGCTGGGAAACGTCGCGTTTCGACGTGCTCGTCAACTGGGATCCGGGCGGGCGCTAGTCGCCACACAACGGCTGTGGAATGCCGTGGTCCCTTCGAAGCCCTTGAAACGCAAGGGATAACGCGACTTCATCGATGGGCCAAGACCGGGGGGCTCCCCGGGTGTGACGCTAATCAAAGCGCCTAATGCACCAAAAGTCCAATGAAATCTGCGACTCTCCACTCGACATCTCGGTTCGACTAGACTCGGATCTCATGTCCATCGAACCCGGCCAGACACTGCTGCACTACCGCATCGCGGAGAAGATCGGTGAGGGCGGGATGGGCGAGGTTTACCTGGCCGAGGACACGCGGCTGGGCCGGCAGGTTGCGGTCAAGGTGCTGCCCGAGAAGTTCTTCGGTGACTCGCACGCCCAGGAACGCTTCCAGCGCGAGGCGCGCGCGGCGTCCGCGCTGAACCACCCGCACATCTGCACGATCTACGACGTCGGCGAGCAGGACCGGCACCCGTTCATGGTGATGGAACTGCTCAAGGGCCGCACGCTGAAGGAGCGCATTGAATCCGGCCCGCTGTCGAAAGAAGAGCTTCTCGAGACCGCGGTGCAGATCGCCGACGCGCTGGCCGCGGCGCACGCCGAGGGCATCGTCCACCGCGACATCAAGCCGGCCAACATCNNNTCTGGCCAAGGTGTTGAAGGAAGAACCCGGCGCCGAACCCGACACGCGGGCCGAGACGGTCGAGGACCGCGATCTCACACGGCCCGGCACGACGATGGGCACGATCGCCTACATGAGTCCCGAGCAGGTGCTTGGCAAACCGCTCGACGCCCGCTCGGATCTTTTTTCCTTCGGTGTGGTGCTGTACCAGATGGCCACGGGAGTCTTGCCCTTCAAGGGCGACACAATGGGGTCGATCTTCGACAGGATCATCCACCAGCCGCCAGACCCCTCGGTCTCGGGCCACCCGGATCTTCCGCCCGGACTCGAGCCCGTGATCGCCGCCTGTCTCGAGAAGGACCCGCGGGCGCGGGCGGACTCGGCGAAGGAGATCCGTGACGAGCTCCAGCGCGCGCTCGACGCGCTTCGGGGTCAGGTCTCGGCCCCCGTGGAGCAGAGCAAGAAACCTCTCGTGCTCGGAGCCGTCGCGATCGTCGCCGTGGTCCTGGCCGCCGCGGTGCTCTGGTCCACGAACCGCTCGCGACGGATTCAGCAGGCCAGGGAGACCCTTCCGCAGATTGAAGAGCTGGATGGAGAGGGACAGCGCGTCGAAGCCTTCCGGCTGGCCGAGCAGATCGAAAGCCTCCTCTCCGGCGATCCCGAGTTCCAGGCGCTGGTGTCCAAGCTGGCCGTGGGGGTCTCGATCGACACGGATCCACCCGGCGCGACCGTTTTCGCCAAGCCTTACGATCAACCCAACGTGGAATGGGTGCGGATCGGTGAGACCCCGATCGAGAATTACCGTACCGCAGCGGTCTTCACCCGCTGGAAAGTGGAAAAGCCCGGCTACGAGACTGTGGAGGACGTCTTGGTTCCCGGTAACGAGGAACCACCGGACTTCAACTTGGTCACCGAGACTCTGAAGTGGACACTGACCGAGCCCGGCAACCCCTACAACGGGATGGTGCGGATCCCGTCCACGGATCCGCCGGCGTTCTGGATCGACAAGTACGAGGTGACCAACCGGCAGTTCAAGGAGTTCGTCGACGCCGGGGGATACCGTAACCCCGAGTACTGGAAACACGACTTCATCGAAAACGGGGATGCCCTGCCGTTCGACGCGGCGATGGGGCGCTTCGTCGACCGCACCGGGTTGCCCGGCCCGAGCACCTGGGATGGGGGTGAGTACCCGAGCGGACAGGATGATTACCCGGTGACGGGAGTCAGCTGGTACGAAGCGGCGGCCTACGCCGAGTTTGCCGGAAAGAGTCTCCCTACCCTGCGACACTGGAAGGAAGGCACGGGCTATTCCGTCGATGGAGCGCAGTGGAGGTTCACGAACCTGTTGTTGCCGATCAGCAACTTCGACGGTGAGGGGACAAGAGCGGTCGGGTCGAGTAACGCGATCAGCCCGCTCGGCGCCTACGACATGGCGGGGAACGTGAGGGAGTGGTGCTGGAACGCCTCGGAGGCCGGCCGCACCCTGCGCGGAGGTGCCTGGAACGACCAGCCGTACATGTACGGGAACGTCTCGCAGGCCGGGGCGTTCGATCGCTCCGAGAAGAACGGCTTTCGCTGCGTTCGTTATGACGACGTCGCGGAGGTTCCGACCACCGCGTTTGAGCCGCTCGAGACCGAAGGCGTCCGCGATCTGCTTGCGGAGACCCCGGTCTCCAACGAGGTGTTCGAGGTGTACCGCGAGCAGTACGCCTACGATGCATCGGAGCTCGACGCCGTCGTCGAGGAGCGCGTGGAGAAGGATGATTGGATCCGCGAACACGTTACGTTCAACGCCGCCTACGGCGACGAGCGGGTGCCCGCCGAGTTGATGTTGCCGAAGTCCGCCGAGCCGCCGTACCAGGTCGTGGTCTACTTCGCCGGTGACGGCGTGTTGTGGTACCCGCCGCTGGGCGATCTGGACGGTAAAATCGAATTCGCCCATTATGTCGAGTTCCTGATCAAGACCGGACGAGCGGTCCTTTACGTCGGCTATCAGGGCGCGCATGAGCGCGCAGCCGGTCGACCGAAAGACGACGAGTGGAACGGAACGGCACGCGCCTACGCCGATTACAAGATCCAGCAGGTGCAGGATTTCTTTCGTGCTGTCGATTACCTGGAAACGAGACCCGACATCGACACCGAGCGGATCGCGTTCTACGGCATGAGTCGCGGCGGCGTCGAGCTGAACCTGGTCGTTGCCCTCGACGATCGCTACAAGACGGCGATCAGCGCCGTCGGTGGCCTGGTTGACTACCCGCTACGCCCCGAGATCGACACACTCAATTTTGCGCCCCGGGTCACGGTCCCGGTGCTGATGCTCAACGGGCGTTACGACATTGCCGTCTCGCTGGGAACCAGCGCCAGGCCGATGCACGAGCTGCTGGGCACGCGCGCCGAGCACAAGGACCTTGTGGTCTACGACAACGACCACTTCATCAATCGCAAAGACCTGGTCTCGGAGATCCTCCCCTGGCTGGACAAGTACCTCGGTCCGGTGGAAATGGCTCAGCGTTAGGGGGCGGCTTGAAACCGCGAGGCGCATGCCACGCAAAGGATGTGTGCTGCGCTATCTCGCCGAGCACGGCATTCCGGAAAGAAGCGGATCGGCGCCGATGTAGTCCGCCGCGGCAGGTTAGGCATCGTCGTGCAGAATGTCATGCTATGAAGAAGATCCTGATCATCAACAGCGCCGAACCAGAAGTAAAGTCCTTCACAGATCCAATAGCAGAGGAGCTCGAGGGTAGCGCGGTCCGACTCGAGCTTCGGGAATGGAGAGAGCTTCGGGGCCTCAACGAGATCGATCCTTGCGATGCGGTGATCATCAGCGCCTCTCCCCGGGGCGACAATGCCAATTTCGAAGAGAGGATCCAGTCGTTTCAATGGCTGAAGAACACGGAGATTCCTGTGCTCGGCATATGTGCCGGGCATCAGTTCATAGGATCCGTGTTCGGGAGCGAGCTGATCAGGGAGAAAGAAAAAGAAGTGGGTCGCCACATGGTCCGGGTCCTGTCCAGGGATCCTGTATTCGAAGGATTCTCCAATTGCCTGGCGGCAGAACAGCAACATCACGATTCCATTACCCTGCCTGAAAAGTTCGTACTTCTGGCCAGTTCAGATCGATGCAGGGTGCAGGCTATCCGGCACAAGGAAAGGTTGATTTACGGTTTCCAGTGGCATGTGGAGGTTTCATCGCGAAAGCTCCTCAGCAACTATGCCGCCCTCGTCTGAAGCAGCTCCTGAAGAAGGCCACCGTCTTTCTCCTGACTAGTTCTTTCCCCATCTCTTAGAGGGGGATCACTGATGCATCGACGTGCAACTCGCGGCCGTCGGCGGCGAACGTGACGCCGGGCGATGCCGGGATCGATGAAGCTACGGCCAGAACGGCGAGCGTTGCCACGATGGCTCGAAACATGAATCCGCCTCCCTGACTTTGGGATTCCGATTGTCCGGATGTCCGAGGTCAAGGAGTACAGAGCGCTTCTGAAGGAGAGGTAACGGCCGGGAAGTCTCCAGCCAGCGCAAGCGCTGGGCCGGAGTGGATTTGGAGATGTCACGTTGAACGAAACCTAAAAAGGCCCCTCGTCGCTCCCCGCCGGACAACGGCTGTTGAACGGCGACCACAACGGCCTCGGAGATCATCCTGCACCGCTACACGTTCGAGCTGCAGGACTTCGTCGAGACAAACCCCGAGTTCGATCCGGCCACTCTGCGCCGAGTCGGTTTCGTGTTCGACGCAAGCCCCAAGGGTGCGATCGTCCTCGATGCAATCGGACTAGCGCTCTAGTGGTCCGGCGCGATGCGTTGGCTCCCCGGGCTTGACGCTAAACGAAACACCTTAGCCATCAAAAGTCCAAGCAACTGTGCGGGTTTCCGTCGAGTAACTCGATTCGTTTAGACTCGCCCGTCATGTCCATCGAACCGGATCGGAAACTACCGGCTCCTAAATGCACAAATGCAACATTTCATAGTCTGACCCCTCCGGGGTTGGAGAAGCAGGGAGACGCCACGGGAAGTTGGGTCACCTAGTACGAAATTCCAGGTGTCTTATGAAGATAGCTGTTGTCAGTCACCTGAGCCAAGACGAAGTCGGCAACATCGGCGCGGGAGATCTTGAGTTTGAGTCCCTTTGCACCGGCCGGAAACCCGTGCCGGTAGTTACCCGTACGTTCGCCGTCGGTGTACGCCGCTGGACGGACGATCGTCCAGTCCAGCCCACTTCGTATTACATGCTCTTCCTGAGAGACATGATCGGCGAAAGCCGCGCGTAGCAACATGCCAAACATGATGTACTTCCAATAGAAATTCAGATGGACGCGGCTGTCACCTACGCCGAGGGTGGAGAGGCAAACCAGCCGCCGAACGCCGTTTCTTTGCATTGCCTGAATGATATTGCGCGTACCCGTCGAGCGAACCTGACCCTTCATGCCCGCGCCCAGCGCAACCAGGACGGCATCGTGACCCGCCACCGTCCGATCGACGAGCCCGGAGTCCATGACGTTGCCTGCGATAAGATCGAGATTGGGGCGTCTGATCTCCAGCTTCAAAGGGTCGCGGGCAAATGCGGTAACCGTATGGCCCATTTCAAGCGCTTGCATTACCAACTCCCGGCCGACGGTTCCGGTTGCACCGATAATCAGGACTTTCATTTCGGTCTCCCTAGAGCACATTACAGGCTAACGGGCAAACCTGTATCGGGCTAGTGTCTGCGGACCCCACAAGAGCGTCACCACAATCGCCGCCGACAGCACAAGGCCAGAGGAGACCGCGGGTCCCAACGCCCCGACAGTGCTGGTGTCCGGCAGAGTGACCATGAAGGCATTGACGGCAGCGTGAAAGAGTGTGGCTGCAAACACGCTCTTGCCGGCGTTGTTATATGCCCAAGCGATGAGGACTCTGGTGTTCACCAGCGTGACAACCTGAGCGGTGAAGACGATCGCGTTGGGCATCATGAAGACAAAGAACGGAACGTGCCAGATCGCCCAGACCACTCCCAACCCGAGTGCAGCCCGCAAGGCACCGTATCGCTCCTGCATCAGGTCGAAAGCGTATCCCATCCAACCCACCTCTTCCCCTGCCGCCAGAACGAAGAAAAACGACAGCGCCAGGGGCAACGCCGCCAACGGTGCCGCACCGGACGGCAGGTCTGCGCCGAATAGGAGAGAACCTCCCAGCGACAGTAGAGAGACGAAGAGTGGCAAGAGAAAGACCGTCCCGTACCAGCGGTAGCTTCCGATTCGCTTGAAGTCGAGAATCCGCCACAGCAACCGCTTCAGACCCTCTCTCCCGCGCCGGCGGAACGTCAGCCACGAGGCCGACGCAATCGGTGTAAAAGTGAACAGGGCAATGTAGATCGGGCCCAGGCCCGGCCCGCCCAGGATTTCGACGTACGCGAGTGCGTTGAGGATGTAGAAAGGCGCCGCGAGCACGAAGGTCATCGCGAAGAACGCGGCAAGTGGGTCTATCGAGACTCGTGACTGGCTCTTTCGGTACACGGCAGTAAGAAACCCGAACGTCTTAACGAACGGCTGGTTGGAGTCGGCGGCATCCATCCTAGCGCCGTTTTACCGGGCGCCGGCCATGCGAAGCGGGCGCTCGCCCGATTTCCCGGCCACCGACTCGAAGAAACCCAAGTGCGGCTTGTCGGGCCGGGCTGGCGCGGTACTTGGCCAGGCGGTTAACGATGCCGCCAGCCGTGATTCAGTGTACACCTGGCGATGTGTACTACGGCCAATCAGGAGGGCCAGGAGTCGCGTCAGGGCAGCCATGCCACAGATGAGCACTGTTGCCAGGGCCGTGACAGACCGTAGCCGTCAGGTGCATGCCCTAGGTAGACGCCAAGCTGACTATGCTGATTTTGCGGATCGGACGGCGATGCGGTCCGTATCCTCTACGTGGCGAACATCGGCCGAGGTAAGAGTCACGACGGATGTCGTCCGACCGGAAGCGGCAACGAACTCGACCTCGAGACCGTCGGGTTCATACACCTCGACCACGGCGCCGAGGTCGCCAGCGCACAGCCCTTCTTCAGTCAGATCGCGGGCCAAGACCACCGTGTCGAGTTTCTTGTATTCCATGGCTCTACCTAGGATATACGGTCACAAGGCGAGGCGTGTCCTCACCGATCAGAATAATCCAGACTGAGATAATTTCGGCCGATCCTTCCGGCCCGGCAACATGGCCCGGAATCAGGTACTTCTGGCCGAATAGCGTTTTCTGACCAAGCTTGGCATCGGAGTTGGCTGCGAAATCCAAGAGGGCGGATCGCAGCAGTTCCCAATTGTCGACACCGATGCCGAGGGAGGCGAAGAAGCGCGCCTTGAAACGGCCGATTGGATGAGTCGGCGACAGCACGTAGTCGACAAGCTTCGCTTGCTCGACTATGGCATCGCTTCCGTTAGGCAGCTTCACTGTGGCTCTTGTGCGTCTAACCCAGAATTATACAGAACTAGCTAAGAAACTTATCACTGCAAGTCTGCCAGCATGAGCCGGATTGCAGAATGACAACGAGCCTTAGCAGTTCGCTTAGCCTGTTCAGCTTGTGTACGCGGAAGCGATCTCGCGTTCCCACATATGCAGATCAGTATATGACGAGCCCGCTGAGACGCTCTCTCCGGCGGTAGGAGAGCGGAAGAGCCGGAAACTGGTGAGTCGGGCGTGGGTCTTTTCGCGACGGCTCTCGGGGTGACCCGCGTTCTGCGGAAATTTCGGCCCCACCCGTTAACCACAGAGCCCCGATTTCGCTCCGCGGTACATTTGGCTCCCCAGACAGAACTCGAACTTCTGACCCGGTGGTTAACAGCCTGCTTTCTTGATCAGCAACTTCTCACCGAGCTCGACGCAGGCGAGCGTCTCGACGATGCGTCGTGCCGCGTCGCCGTCCCCGTAGGGATTGCTCATGCCGCGCAGCGACTCCCTGAACTCTCTGGAACGCGCCCGCGCCAGGGCTTCGACGATTGCGTCCTCGTCCGGCTCCGCGTCCAGGATGTTCGCCGCCCGCTCGCGGCCGCGTTGACGCATCCCGACGTTGACGCAGGGCAAGGCGAGCGACGGGCTCTCCATGATGCCGCTCGACGAGTTGCCGAGCATCGCCGACGCACAGGCGAGCAGGCTCCAGTAGCGCAGCGGGTGCAAATTGACGAACAGGTGCGCCCCGTCGCGGGAGTCGCAGAAGGCGGCCGCACGGCCGTAGAGCTCGCGGCTCCCCGCATCCGCGTTGGGGAAACAGAACACGATCTGGCCGTCGTGGCCTTCCAGCGCGCCGAACAGCGCGTCGGTCTCGTACAACGTGTCGCGGGCGAGGGTGACCGGGTGATACGCCACCACCAGCGGGTCGTCGATCGCGATGCCCAGCTCCTTCTCCAGCGTCTCCCGCGGGATCAACGTGTTGCGTTTGAGATGATCCAGCGACGGCGCGCCGCTCCGATGCACGCGCCACGGTTCCTCTCCCATCGCGATCACGCGACGCTTCGCCGTCTCGGTCGGCGTGAAGTGCAGGTGGCTCATCTTGGTCAGCGCGTTGCGCACGGCGTCGTCGATCGCGCCTTCCGAGACATCGCCGCCCTCGATGTGCGCCAGCGGGATGCGCAGCGCGAGCGCGACCGCGGCGGGGGCGAGCATCTCGTAGCGATCCGCGATCAGCAGCAGGATGTCCGGGCGCATTCGCCCGAGCACTTCGGCCAGGCCCAGCGTGGCCACGCCGATCGTCTTGGCCATGCCCACGTCGGTGTCGGAGCTGAGCAGGCACTCGACGCGCTCGTCGACGTGAAACCCGTCGCTCTCGATCTCGCGGACGGCCGCACCGAACTCGTCGGCGAGCTGCGCGCCGATCGCGATCAGCTTCAGATCGACCTCCGGGTGTTCCCTCAGGTCGTGCAGCACCCAATAGAGATGACTGTAGTCGGCGCGTGACGTGGTCACGACGGCGATGTTGCGTTTCACGGCGCGTGTCCCCCGGTCATCCGATACGGCGCGGTTTTCGTTTTGACGGATCAAAAGCGCAACGCGCCGACCATCATAGCCCGTCGGGGAATCTGGGCTATACTCCCGCGACTTCGCACCCGGAGGATCCCACCCCGATGTCCAAGCCCCGGTTCCGCGTCCCCCATACCCTCGTCTTGCTCCTCGGGATGATCCTGCTCGCACAGGTGCTCTCCTACGTGCTCCCGCAGGGCGAGTACGAACGAACGATGGCGATGGTCGGCGAGAGCGAGCGCGAGGTTGTCGTCCCCGAGTCCTACGCTCCGGTCGAGCAGCGGGTCAGCCTGCGCGTCTGGCATGCGCTCACCGCGATCCCGCGAGGCTTCGAGGACGCGCAGGACGTCATCTTCTTCGTGTTCATCGTCGGCGGTGCGTTCGGCGTGTTTCGCGCCACCGGAGCCGCCGACGCGCTGATCGGTTCGGTGCTGCGCCACATGGGAAGCCGACCGACGGCACTGATCGTGGCCGGCATCGCGCTGTTCATGGTGGGTTCGAGCACGATCGGCATGGCCGAGGAGTACCTGCCGTTCGTCCCCGTCCTGATGACGTTGTGTATCGCGCTGGGCTACGACGCGGTCACCGCCGTCGCGATCATGACCGTGGGGTATGCCATCGGATACGGAGCGGCGGTGATCAACCCCTTCACGGTGATCATCGCGCAGAACGTGGCGGGTGTGGAGCCGTCGTCCGGCATCGGTTTCCGCCTGATCCTTTCGGTCGTCTTTCTCGTGGTCGGCGTCCATCACGTGCTGCGTTACGCCAACAAGGTGAAGGCGGACCCCGCGACGAGCCTGGTCGCCGACATCGAACCGGATGCCTCCACCACGGAGGTTCACGAAGTCAAGATGGAGCCCCGTCACGTCGGCGCGCTCGTCGCGATCATCGCGACCATCGGGCTCCTGGTCTGGGGCATCAAGGTTCACGGGTGGTACATGGAGGCGATGGGGGCGATCTTCCTCGGCCTCACGATCCTGCTCGGAGCGCTCGGCGGTCTCGGCCTCGACGGAACCGCCAAGAAGTTCTGCTCCGGCGCCGCCGAGTTCACCAGCATGGCGCTGCTGATCGGCTTCGCGCGCACGATCAAGACGGTGCTCGACGACGGGCAGATCATCGACACGATCATCCACGGGATCTCCGGCCCACTGCAGTCCGCCGGCGCTTACGTCTCCGCGGTCGGCATGTACTTCGTGCAGTCCGCCTGCAACCTGTTCATCCCGTCGGGCAGCGGACAGGCCTACGTCACGATGCCGATCATGGCGCCGCTGGCGGACCTGTCGGGCGTGTCGCGCCAGGTCGCCGTGCTGGCCTACCAGTTCGGCGACGGCTTCACCAACATCCTCGTGCCGACCAACGCCGTGCTGATCGGCATCCTGGCGATGGCGAAGATCCCCTACGAGCGCTGGCTGCGCTTCATCCTGCCGTTCATGATCAAGGTCTGGATCGTGGGCTCGCTGGCGCTCGTCGTCGCCGTCGCGACCGGCTACCAATAAGAAAGGGCCGCAACTCTCGTTGCGGCCCTCGAAGATCTCGAAGTCGTAGGCGGTCTTACCTGCCGCCGCCGTCTCGCCTCGACGGAGGCGGTGTCGTGGGCGGCGGCGTGGCCGGTTGGAACGTCACGATGGACCGGTTCTCACCGTTGAACTGAACCATCTTGCTCTTGTCATAGATGCAAGCGTCCTTCGAAGTCGGTTCGCACGGCGGCAGGTCGTAGGGCGTCAGCCGCGAGCGGTTGTCGACGGAAGCCGATGCCGGTCTGAACGCCTCCGTCCAGGTCTTGTCGTAGGAAGAGTTCATGAACTTCACCGCATAGTTGCGCGCAGAGGTCTCGACGAAAACGAAACCTTCGGGCGAGCGCAGCGTCGGCGGCGCGAATGACAGTCGCACCAGCGTGGCGGTTTCGATCGCTGCGCCATCCTTCAGCGCCGGATGGAAACGCCACATCTTGACCGCATCCGCTGCGGCTTGTTCGAAGCCCATGTCCGGGACGCTCGCGTTCAGGACATTGACGTCACCAACCTTGCCGTTCTCCAACACCTGCAGCGAAACGACGACTTGTGCGTGGAGGCCGGAGGCCCTCGCGGTGGCCGGGTAGTACGGCTGCAGTTGCGAGCCGGGCTTGACCTCGGCCAGCGTCACCCCGTCAACGACGGTCCGTTCGATCGGGGTCTTCTTCTTGGCCAGCGCCGGAGTCATCGCCAACGCTACGAACAGCGTTGCCAAGAGCGCCAGTTTGAATAAGGTGCGCATCGTACTCCTCCTCTGAACAATCCCCTCAACTGTGACGATTTTGCGTTCGATGAACACTGTTTACCGCTTCCCGCGATCGAGGTCAAGCCTCACCCCGGCATTCTCGTCGAAGTTGCCGGTCCATCACCGTCGCATCGAGAAAAGCGCGGAAAGTGGCGCGAAACGGATCGCGCCGCTTACCATGGGGTGTGACGGCGATGGGGACACCCCATTCCGCAAGGCGGAGAAAACGTGAACTGGAGCGATCCGAAGGTCAAGAGAAGACTCCGCACGGCGGCGGTCTGGACCGGCATCGTGCTCGCGTACATCCTGATCGGAATCGACGATTGGGGTCGCGACTGGGTCGAGTACGAAGCGACCATGACGTTCGAGCCGCAGCAACGGCGCGTCGCGCACCTGCTCGCGGCGCCGCCGGGTCATCCCAACCACGTGTCGCTGTCGGAGTGGTCGGCGGCGGTGCAGTGGGCGGGCAAGCGGATCAAGAATCTGGAGTTTGCGGGTGAGGCCGCGAACGAGGACACCCTGATCCTCAAATTCGTACGGACCCATCGCCTACTGCGACTCCGGGATGACGTCACGGTCCGCGTCACACGCGTCGGCACGGATCAGCAAATCGAGACGCATGCGAAAGCGCGTCTGGGAATCGCCGATCTCGGCCGCAACCCGAAGACGATCCGGCGCCTCTACGCCGAGCTCGAAGACGTGCTCAACGAGTCCAACCTCGTCATGGCGATCGGGTTTTAGTCGATGCGGCGCGTGTTGATCCCGGCCCTGCTCTTGGTCGCCGTCTTCCCGTCATACGCACAGTACGAGGACGACCAGACTCGCGACCACGAGGAGCGGGATCGGCGTTACCTGGAGCAGCTGCAAAGCACGCGGCAGAAGGGCATCGAGAGCAGCCCGATCACCGACCCGTCGGCCGCGTTCCTGGAAGTCGCCGAGAGACTGGTCCGTGACCGGAACTACACATCCGCGCGAACGGAGCGCTACTTCGTTCAATCGGACGACCCGCGGCTCGACCCCCAGGCCACGGCGGAGTTCCTCGAGACCTTCCGTGACTACTTCGATGCGTTCTGGGACGGGCGGTTCGAGCTCGCCCCGTACGGCAAGACGTCGCGCGTGTTTCTGCTCTACTCGTTCTACAAGTACAACCAGCTGCTGGCGGGAGACTTTCGCTTCAGCGCGCAGCGTCCGCAGGGACATTACGGCTCGCTCTACGACGTGATCAGCCTGCACTCCGATGCCGACGGCGGCCCCGGTGCGACACCGGATGCGTTGATCCACGAGGCCACACACCAGCTGGTGGATCAACGGATCTTCGGCGGCCAGCCGCCGCCGATCTACTGGCTGACCGAGGGTCTGGCGAGTTACTTCGGCTACACGCTCGTCGATACCAAGAGCGGGTTCCGCGAGGGCGCCATCGGAGGGAAGGCGGTCTCGATTTTTCGCGGCGCGCGGAACCAGCCGGGCCAGGAAGCCAAGCTGTTCCTCAAGGAATCCGGCAAGGCGTTCAAGGCCTACGCCAACACGCACGACGAGCCCCTGGTGGAACGGCTCCTGGCGATCGACTCCCCTGCCGCCTTCTACGGTGAAGACCGGCGGCTGAACTACACCGCATCGTGGCTCTTGGTGCACCTGTTGTTCCACGCCGACGAGGGTCGTCACGAAGAGGCGTTCCTGCGCTACCTGGCCCGTGCCGTCGAAGGCGACGCCGGGCCGCAGGCGCTCCTCGGCGAGCTGGGGCTCGACGCCCCGGCGTTGCAGGCCGCACTCGAGCGGTACGCCAAGACGCTCAAGGCGCGCTGACGCCGAATCCGCTATCGTTTTTCTCTTTCGCGCGTCGTCCGGCGCGCCTCCGGTAGAGCCATGCTCCGACCCCCACGTGAAGAGCTTCGATCCCTGTTGGTGCTGGCCGTACCCGTGGTCATCGCCGAGCTCGGTTGGATCGCGATGGGTGTCGTCGACACCCTGATGGTCGGACGGCTCGGGGATCATGCGATCGGTGCGGTCGGTGTCGGCCGGGCGTTGTTCTTCTGCGTCGCGGTCTTCGGGATCGGTCTGCTTCTGGGGCTCGACACCGTGATCTCGAACTCCTTCGGCGCCGGAAACCTGGAGCGTTGCCGATCGGCGCTGTGGCACGGCGTGATCCTGGCCGCCGCGATCTCGGTCCCGCTCGGCCTGGCGATCCGGCTTCTGGCTCGAGGCCTCGACGACTGGGGCGTCGACCCGAGCGTCCTCGGTCCGACCGTCGCCTACACGAAGGTGGTGAGCTGGTCGGTGTTGCCGATGCTCCTGTACTCCGCGGTGCGCCGTTATCTCCAGGCGATGGATCGCGTGTTGCCGGTGATGTTCGCGCTGGTGTCCGCGAACGCCGTCAACGTCCTGGCCAACTGGATCCTGATCTTCGGTCGTCTCGGGGCTCCGGCGATGGGCGTGCGCGGCGCCGCCTGGGCGACGGTGATCTCGATGTCCTACATGGCGCTGTTCCTCGGATTCGTGGCTTGGCTTCACGCGGCACGGCTGAACCTGGCGTCCGCTTTCCGCTGGACGATGGACCACGCGATGATCAGGCGGTTGCTCACGCTCGGTCTCCCCGCCGCGTTCCAGCTGCTGCTCGAGGTCGGCGTGTTCTGCCTGGCGACGGTGCTGGCGGGCCGGCTGGCACCCGCGGCACTGGCCGCGCATCAGATCGCCATCAACGTCGCGAGCACCACCTACATGGTGCCGCTGGGGATCTCGCAGGCGACCTGCGTGCGCGTCGGCCACAAGCTCGGCGGGGGCGATCCCGCCGCCGCGCGGCGCGTCGGCTGGATGGGCATCGGGCTGTCGTCCGCGTTCATGTCGCTGGCGGCCATCTCGTTCGTGGCGTTCCCGCGATTCTTCTTCTCGCTCTGGGAGGCGAGTCCGGACGCGGTCGCGGTCGGCGTCACCCTTTTCGTGGCCGCCGCCGTATTTCAGTTGTTCGACGGGCTGCAGGTCACCGCGATCGGTGCGTTACGCGGACTGGGCGACACGCGCTCCGCGCTCTACTGGAATTTCATCGGCTACTGGCTGATCGCGTTGCCGATCGGGTACGTCCTCTGTTTCCCCTACGGGCTCGGTGCGCTGGGGCTGTGGATCGGCTTCTGCGCCGGGCTGATGGTCTGCGGCGTGGCGCTTGTGTGGCGCTGGTCGATCGCGTCGCGCGGCGCACGGCGAGCGGGCTAGGTCGTGACACTCAACGCCGCTCCCATCGCATCCAGTGTCCGGTCGATCTCGGCCGGGCCGATGTTGCCCATGTGACCCACGCGGAAGGCCCTGCCGGCGATGGGCCCGAGCGCCCCGGCTACGACCACGCCGCGCTCGGCCATGGCGCCGCGGAATGCCGCGTCGTCGACCCCTTCACGATGCATCACGACCGAAAGCGTGTCGGCGCGACACGAGGCATCCGTGAACAGTTCGAGACCCAACCGTTCGAGTCCCGCGCGCATCCTTGCTGCGAGCTCGCCGTGACGGTCCAGGCGCGTTGTCAGCCCCTCCTCGAGCACCAGTCCCATCGCTTCGTTGAGCGCCAGGATCTCATTGACCGGCGGTGTGGAGAAGTATTTCGCGGGGTCGTCCATGATCGGCAACCAGCGCAGCCAATCCCCGCTGTAGGCCGCGATCGTCTCCCGTGAACGCCGGGTCTTCATCGCGCGCGGGGAGACCGCGAGGATGGCGACACCGGGGGGCGCGCCGAGGGCCTTCTGCGCGCCCGTCAGCAACACGTCGAGGCCCCAGTCGTCAAAGCGCTCGTCGATGCCCGCGGTCGCGCATACCCCGTCCAGGATGAGGTGCTCTTCACGACCGTTCAGTATCGCGGCGTAGTCGGCGACCGGCGCCTCGACTCCCGTCGACGTGTCGACGTGCGTCACCGTGACCGCGGCATAGCTTCGCGTGTCGAGCTGCGCCGCGAGCTCGTCGGCGTCCACGGCACGCCCCCACTCGGAGCGCAGGACGTCGCACTCGACTCCGAACGCCTGGGCGATCTGCTCCCAGCGATCGCCGAAGAACCCGTGCGATACGACGAGCAACCGGTGGCCGGGAGCCACCAGGTTGACCAGCGCCATCTCCATGGCGAACGTTCCGCTTCCCGATACGACGAACGGTTGCGCCGTCTCGCTTCGCGCGATCCGGCGCCAGCGGGTGAGACACTCGCGGTAGGCCTCGACAAATGCGGGGTACTGATGAGAGACCGTCGGCCGGGCCAGCGTTTCGAGGATACGTTCGTGGACCGGAGTCGGGCCGGGTATCATGGTCAAGACAGGATTCGACATGTCGAGCATCAACCTCCACGGCGCGGGATGCCGCCGGCCCCATCTTAGCGTCCTTCTCGCCTTCGTTCTCGCGGCGCTTCTTGTTGCGCCGCCGGACGGGGCTCACGCGGACAGCCCGTGGCAACGCTGGAAGTCGATCCGGCTGAAGGTCAAGTCGATGCCGCTGCTCTCGGGCCGCGTGTGGATGCACTTGAAGCCGGACGGCGATCACGTTCGGTTGGAAACGGAAACGACGGCCAAGTTCTTCGGAGCCCGCGTCAGCACCACGCGCACGAAGACGGTCATGGATCCCGGGACCGGGCTGCCCAAGAGCTACGTGAGCTGGAACTCGAAACGCGCGCGACGCTTCACGTTCGACGAGTCCGGTTATCTCTTCGAACGGCTGCGACCGGAGGACGGCAAGCGCACCCCCTATTCCGAGTGGCCGGCCAAGACGAGCGAACGCTTCGAGTACCCGCTCGACGCGGAGGGCCGCCCGCTACCGGTCTACGATCACTACGGCATGTTGCTGCAACTCCGCAGCACCGACCTGGCGGCGGTCGGAGACGAGCTCGTGGTGCACGTGGCCACGTCGGATGGACCGACGCCCTACCGCATCCGTGTGGCCGAGCTGCGGGCCGGGGAAGTGCGCTACTCGACCCTGCCGGACAAGCGGAAGCGTTCGACGATCGTGCGCCAGATGCGCCTCGAGGTCGTGCCGGCCGACCCCGAGAAGGCCGAAGAGGGGTTCCTGAACATGAAGGGCGAGACCGAGCTGTGGGTCGAGGCACGCTCGAAGACGCTGTTGCGGATCGGCGGACGCGCCCCGAAGATCGGGAAGATCGCACTGGTCCTGGCCGAGATGGGCTGACGGGTATCCGTCCCGACAACTCCGCCGGGTTGCCGCGGGCGATCGGCGACCTACGTTAACCACAGGGGGGATGGGGTGAAGGAGAAACACCATGCGTCCTCGAAGCCGATCCCTGGTGTTCCTGGCAGTCGCTGTCCTCGTCACACAGCTGAGCGTCAGCGTCGCCGACGCCCACCGGCACATGGGGACGACCGCCGTGATCGTCGTCGGCAAGCCGAAACCCGTGAGCCGCGTCGTGGTCGTCAACGGCGCACGTCTCGGAGTACTGGACCTCAACGTCAAGCCCAAGGCGACCGAGGTCTGGATCAACGGCCGGCTGCGAGGCACCTGCGCCGAGTTCGACGGGCACCCCGACAAGCTCACGCTCCGTCCCGGGATGCACTCGATCAGGTTCGTGACCCCCGACGGGATCGAAGCCGCGCGCGACATCCGGGTGCGTGCGGGCCGCGAGATCAACGTCGGTCTCGACCTGCGGTAATCCCCTCGGCAACTGTTACGATCCGCTCGTGGCGCAGCGCAACGCGGATCGTGGCTGGCTCAGCCGCAACTGGGGCTGGTGCCTCGGTTGCGGTTGCCTGCTGCCCGTCCTGACGATCGGCGCGACTCCGAGGTGCTTGCCGTCGCGTAACACCTGAAACGCGCCGCGGGCCACCGGGACACGTTGACGTGGACACAGGTCCACAGGAATCCGTTACGGCGCTTGCGTTCCCGGGATTTCGCGTTGGCACGCTTCCTGCGATGAGGTCGTGCACAACCGTGGGGTCGACGGAGGTAACGCCGGTGAAACCGATCGCCCCATCCATTTGCATCTTCACCCTCTGGATCGTTCTCAGCGGTTTCGGTCACGCTCAGACGGAGCGACCTGCCACCGTCGACCCCAATCAAGCCACCAGCGGCGACCTGTTCTGGATGTCGGACGCGGGTCCCGTCGCGCTCCCGATGACGGATGTGCAGGTCGACCTGCGCGTCAGCGGTGTCGTCATCGACGGCACGCTCGTCCAGCGCTTCGAGAACACGACCGGCGAGACGATCGAGGCGCTGTACGTCTTTCCGCTGCCCCCCGACGCGGCCGTCTACGCGATGGAAATGCGAGTCGGCAACCGCAGGATCGTCGCCGAGGTGCGCGAGCGGGAACAGGCGCGCCGGATCTACGAGGAAGCCAAGCAGGACGGCCGCAAGGCCGCGCTGGTCGCGCAGCACCGCCCCAACCTGTTCCGCACGTCCGCGGCCAACATCCTTCCCGGCGACAGCGTCTCGATCGAGTTGAGCTTCGTCCAGCGCGTGCATCGAGTCGGCGACGAGTACCGTGCGACCTTCCCGCTGACGATCACGCCACGCTTCGTCCCCTCCGGCCAACCGGGCCTGCCCGCATCGAACGTGGCGCTACATCCCGGCGCACGGGTGCGTGTGGAGATCGACGATCCCGCCGCGCTGGAGCGCATCGAAACGCCGTTGCACACGATGCGCCGCACGCCGGCCGACGCGAAGCGGCTCGTCCTGGAGCTCGCCGACGGCCTGGTGCTTGCGGATCGCGACTTCGTGATCCGTTGGAGCCCCAAGCGATCCGCGCTTCCGGAGATCCACAACTTCGTGGAAACGCGGGGCGACGAGCGTTACGCGTTGGTCATGCTGGTCCCGCCGCAGATCGACAGTGCGCTCGGGACAGGGATGGCCACCGAGACGCTGTTCGTCATCGACGTGTCGAGCTCGATGCAGGGTGCTTCGATCGATCAGGCGCGCCAGGCGCTGGCGCGCGCGCTCGACCGGCTGCGGCCTGGAGACCGGTTCAACATCCTGCGCTTCAACGACGAGTCGTTCGCCTACGCGGCGGGGTTCGAGTCCGCGACCCCCGCGGCAATCGAGCGCGCCAAGGGCTGGGTCGCCGGCCTGCAGGCCGCCGGCGGCACGGCGATCTACCCGGCCCTCGCCCGGGCGATGACGCTGATCGGTGAGGGCTCGGCCGGCTACGCCTCGCGGGTGATCTTCCTCACCGATGGAGCCGTGGCCAACGAGCAGGAGGTGCTTCGCGCGATCGCCGGACGGCTCGGCGACACGCGACTCCACACGATCGGTATCGGTGCCGCCCCCAACGCCTACCTGATGCGCAAGATGGCCTGGCACGGTCGTGGGATCTGTGAGTTCGTCGCCACCATCGACCAGGCGAGCAACCGCATCGACGCCTTCTTCGACCGACTCGAGCGTCCTGTCTGGACGGACCTCGAGTTGCGTTGGGACGGCGTTCGCGTCGACGGTGTCGCGCCGAGCCGCCTCCCCGACCTGTATCGCGACGAGCCGCTGGTGCTGTCGGCGAGACTGCAGACGGTGTCCGGCGGGACGCTGACCGTCGCCGGTTGGACCGTCGACGGCTGGACCGAGCGAACCGTCGATCTCGATTCAAAGGGGATCGAGAACGACGGCATCGCGTTGACCTGGGCGCGCGCCCGGGTCGAGACGCTCATGGACAGCCTCGTCGAGGGTGCCGACGAGCAACTCGTGCGCACCGACGTGATCGACCTCGCGATGGCGTTCCGTCTGGTCACGAAGTACACCAGCCTCGTTGCCGTCGAGCAGTTTCCCGGCGAGCTGTCCGATGGACTCCGCGACATGGCTCGCGCGTTGCCGCGGACCGGCACACTCGGACCCCTGAAACAGCTACTCGCCCTGATGCTCGTCGCCAGCGGGCTGTTGAGTCTCTACGGGCTGCGGCGCACGGCGTGAACCGGCGGCTCGGGATCGCCGCGGGCTTCCTCACGCTGGCGCTGGGCCTCGGCCTCGTCGGCGAGCAGGGTTACCTGGCGGTGAAGGCCAAGCTGGCCGAGAGGCTCATCGATCGGGCCTACGCCGCCTACCTCGAGGACGGCGCCGCGCATCCGCCGTGGTCCTGGGCCGACACGCACCCCGTCGGCCGGTTGGGGGTGCCGCGTCTCGGTGTCCGGCGTACGCTGCTCGCCGGTGCGAGTGGGACGTCGCTCGCTTTCGGCCCCGGGCACATCGACGGCACCGCCGCACCGAACACAACGGGCAACTGTTGCGTGGCCGGCCATCGCGACACGTCCTTCGCTTTCCTCGGCGAGTTGCGCGTCGGCGATGTCCTGTGGCTGGAAACCCGGCGGGTGCGGCTTCACTACCGCGTCACCGAGCGGTCGGTGGTGTCGATGTGGGACAGCGAGGTGCTGGATCGCACCGCAACCCCGCGGTTGACCTTGATCACCTGCTGGCCGCTCGACGCCTGGGCGCCGGGGCCCGATCGGTTGGTCGTCGTCGCGGAGCCTTATGGCGAAGGCGCGATGGCTAACGGAGGGCAGGCTCCTTGGTGGTCCGACCCGTCGCTTTCGTTATGAAAACGGAGCCTGCCCTCCGATCTTGTCCGTTCCTAGGGCAACCTTCGCGCCAGGCGTTTCACGTACTTGCGCAACAGCGGGTGCGGCCCGGGCAGATCCCGCGCGAGGGTCAGCACGTCCGCCGACAGACCCGCGAGCAGGTCTCCGCTACCCCCACGCGCGTAACCCGATGACAGCTGCACGAGTCGGCCCAGCGCGGTGAGGTCACCGCCGGAACGATAATCACGTTTGTAAGGGTTGCCGTTGGCGCGCACCGCCGCACGCCAGTCGGCGCGCAGGCGAAGCAGCATGAGCTCGCGCACCTGGGCGGTCTCGAGCGGGGTCGCGCCCGCGGCGAGCATGCGCCGCAGTAGCCGCGGCAGATCGCGGCTCGAGAGATCGGTCGCCGTCTCGACGAGATCGGCGGTCATCCGGTCCTGCTCGACCCCGTCGGCGTCCAGGAACAGGTCCAGCGACACACGGCCGCCGATCAGCGCGAGCGGCGAGAGGCCGTCGACATCGAAGCGCACGGTCACGACGTCCTCGGGCCGCACCGGCGCGAGCTCCTGCGACAAGGCGAGGTCGTCGTTCAGATTCGTCGTCAGGCTGACCTGCGCCGCGCGTTCGCGACGCGAAAGGTTGCGCACGTCGAGCTCGACGAGGACCTGCCCGCCGAGGTTGTCGCGCGAGAGACGCAGGCTGCGGTCGACCCACTCGAGCGGACGGTTGATCTGCAAGCGGACCTCGCGCGTTTCCTCGCCCAGTCGAACCTTTAACCGCGCGGGCGTGCGCGGACGGACGGAACCGTCGATCACCGCCTCGAGCAGGCCGCGGCGAATGACGGAGCTGCGGCGTGGGAGGCGCGTCTGCTTGGAGTCGATCTCCGCCAGCGCAGTCCCGTCGATGCCGGCCACGAAGCGGCCGTCGGCACCCCCGAAGTTGATCAGCTCGATGTCCACGATCACGCTCTCGCCGGGTTCGAACACGCCGTCGTCGTTGCCGTCGAGCAGACGCACCGTGCCGATCGCGGGCACCGCGCTCGCGGACCAGCGGTCGAACGATGCGGCATAGGCGGTCTCGAATTCCCGTGCGTAGGCGGAGCGGAACACCGCCTGGGCCACGAGACCGGCCTGCTGGCGAAAACCCTTCGCGAAACCGGTTCGATAGTCCAGCTCCTGGCGGATGAAGGCGCCGTATTCCCAACCGCGGTCGAGCCCGAGAGTCCACGCCGGGGTCAGCTTGACGTCGGCAAGCCGGTCGATTCTGCGCACGAACGCGTCGGCGAAGACCGCGCGAAGCCGGTCGACCTCGGCCGGCGCCAGGCCGCGCAGCAAACGCTCGTTACGCGGGTTGCGGCGCCATTGACGGAAGGCGCGGTTCGCGCTGTCCCAATCCCGGGTGTAGAACTCGGTGTAGCTGCCGCAGGCGAACAACCGCGCCGCGTCCCATCCCCAGCCAGCGAGGTAGAGATCGAAATCGCGACGCAACGAGGCGAAACCCGGCAGCGGGAACTCGATCAGCAGGTCGTTCACGCCGGGCGCGTCGAAATCCACCCGCGGAGCGGCCCACACGGGAACGCTCGTCGAGGGCGCGAAGCGCGGCTCGTTCTCGAGGTCGTGGAACTGCGTCGCGACCCGTTCCTCGGCGTCGGCGACCGCGAGCTCGAAGGCGGCGTCGGACCCGAGGCGGCGACCGATGCGCGTCGCCTCTCGATCCGCGCCCCCGTGACGCAGGCCCTGGCGGAAATCGCGGCGACCCAGCCGGTCGTCGCTCAGCGCCTCCGACATGCCCTGGTGGAAACCGACGCGGAAGTAATTGCGTATTCCCGGGCCGGCCACCTGGGCTTCGGCGGCGCGCCGCGCGTCGGCGACGAGGCGGCGTTCGAGCGTGCCGCTCGTCGCGGCGATTTCCGCGCGTGTCGCGGCGCGTTCGACCGCGGCGGGAGCGCGTCGAAGGCCTCCGGGCAACTGGGCGTTCGGCCGCGTGTCGACGGCAGCCCGGTCGCGGCGCTTTTCGCCACGTTCCCACGGGGGGACGGCCCGGTCGTCGTCCGCGAACGCCAGCGACGCGACGGAGAGCAAGGCGACGGTGATCAGGGCGATCGTCGGTTCCTTCTTCATGATCGTCTCCACCCGGCACGCGGCCGGCACCCGGTCTGAAGAGCAAGGTCGATGCCAGTCGTTTTGCGCCGTTTTTTGGTGCATCGACCCTCGGGCCTCGTCCTCGAATCAGGACGGGGTGACGCTCCCGGAGGTCGTAGAATGGGCCGATGGAATTGCGCGTTGCACGACTGGAGACCCCGTTGGGGCCGCTGACGTTGACCTCGACCCCGGCGGGACTGGCCGGTCTTGCGTTCGAGGATCGTGTCGACGGCCTGTGGCGCTTCCTGGAGGCGCGGTTCGGCGCGATCGAACGACGCGCCGGTGCGACCCCGGATCCGGCCGAAGCGGGGTTGAGGGCGTACTTCGACGGGAACATCGCCGCGCTCGACGGCATCCGGACGGACGCCGGGGGAAGCGAGTTCCAGCGCGAGGTCTGGGCCGCTCTGCGGCGGATCCCCGGGGGGCGGACGACCTCGTACAGCGCGCTGGCTCGGTCGATCGGGCAACCGACCGGATTCCGCGCGGTCGCCACGGCCAACGCGACCAACCCGGTCGCCATCGTGATCCCCTGCCACCGGGTGATCCACGCGGACGGCTCGATCTCCGGCTACGGTGGCGGGGTCGAGCGCAAACGCTGGCTGCTCCGTCACGAGGCCGACAACCTGCCGTTCGCGTTGGGTGCTACCATCGGCGTCACGCCGGAGGGCCTCCGGCACGACACGTAGCCAAAAAATCAAGAGGAAGACTGATCATGACGGCAGCAAGTGGCTCTCGAGAGCTGATCGACAAACTCAACCAAGCCCTCGGATGGGAGATGCGCGCGCAGACGATGTACGCGCACTACGCGGCGTATGTCGGCGGGATCCACCGCCTGCATCTCAAGCCCTACTTCGAGACGGAAGCGACCGAGTCGGTCGGGCACGGGAACCTGGTGCGTGGCGCCATCGTTAAACTGGGCGGGACGGCGGTCACCGAACGCGACTCCACCGAGATCGTTCACACGACGGACTACAGGGTGATGCTCGACGAAGCGCTGAAGACGGAAACCCAGGCCGCGGAGACCTACAACGCGATCCTGTCGATGGGCGGGCTGGACGAGGAGCTGGCCGACTCGCTGGAGCAGATCCTGTTCGACGAGGAGCGCGCGGTCGAGGAGCTGAAGCGGCTGCTGGCGTAGGACCCGCTAGATCTCCCGCTCGCCGGTGATCAGCCGCGCGCCGCGTTTGCGTGTGAAGTAGCTGAACGCCCAGTGGACGAGGACGAGCACACGGTTCTCGAACTCCACGAGATACATGATGTGCACGAACAGCCACAGCCACCAGGCGGGGTAGCCGCTGAAACGCAGGCGCCGCCCCAGATCGGCGACCGCCGCGGCACGGCCGATGACCGCCAGCTCACCCCTGTTGCGGTAGCGGAACGGATGAACCGTACGCCCGGCGGCGCGGAGGCGGATCGCGCGCGCCACGTAGCGGCCCTGTTGCATCGCAACCGGCGCGACGCCCGGCAACGGTGCCCCGTCCGCTCCTTCCAGGTAAGCCAGGTCGCCGATGACGTGCACGTCCGGGTACCCCGGGATCGTCAGGTCGGGCTGAACCTTGATGCGTCCGAGGCGGTCGGTGGTGGCGCCGGTCGCTCGCGCCAGCGCGTCGCCGAGTCCGGTGACACGCACACCGGCGGCCCACAGGACGGTCGCCGACTCGAGCCTCGACGTGTCGTCGCCGGAGGCCGCTCTGAGGGTCACCGTCCGGGCGTCGATGTGCTCCACGAACGTATCGCAGATCACCTCGACGCCGAGTTTCTCGAGGGACCGCCGCGCCGCGGCCGGCAGGGGCTGGGTGAAACCGCCGAGCACCGCGTCGGACCCCTCGACCAGCAGCACGCGGGCGTCGCCCGTGCGGATCCTGCGGAAGTCGCGACGCAGGGTGTGGCGCGCCAGCTCGGCCACGGCACCGGCGAGTTCCACCCCGGTCGGTCCGCCGCCGACGATCACGAAGGTCATCCAGGCGCGCCGGGTAGCCGGGTCGTTCTCCAGCTCGGCGCGCTCGAACGCCTCGAGGATTTTCGAGCGGATCCGTGTGGCGTCCTCGACGGTCTTCAGACCGGGCGCATGCGTCTTCCAGTCATCGTGACCGAAGTAGGACGGGCGTACACCCGTCGACACGATCAGCGTGTCGTATTCCAGCTCAGCGGACTCCAGGGTGACGCGTTTGGCGTGCGGGTCGATCGCACTCACGTCGGCGTGGATGACCGTCGTGTTGTTCTGGCGCTTGAGCACCGCGCGTAGCGGCGAGGCGATGTCGGCGGGCGACAGACCTCCCGTCGCGACCTGGTAGAGCAACGGCTGGAACAGGTGGAAGTTGCGCCGGTCGATCAGCGTGACCGAGACGTCGGTCCGCGACAGGCCCAGCGTTGCGTTGAGGCCCCCGAAGCCACCGCCGACGATCACGACGCGGTGTGCGGTCATCGGACGCTAGTCCGCTTTGACCGCAGGATCGGTCAGCAGGCCGTCCGGGAACGCTTCGTGAACCGCGATCTTCCAATCGGCGTCGCGCCCGCGGTTCGTGGCCAGCTTGATCCGCCCGAACGTCCGCCAGTCCTTCCACGCACCGACGAAGTTGGGCTCCTCCGCGGACGTGTCGGCGTAGAAGTCCCATTGCTCGACCAGACCCGACTCCTTGCCGACATAGACGTGATAACGGTTCCGGGGCGTGTAGCCAACCCCGTCGCCGAACGTGAGCTCGAGCACCCAGGCGTCGTGACCTTCGGCAGTGGCGCGCTCGCCGACGTAGCCGAGCGTCACCCCCGGATCGAGCAGCTTGTAGGGCATGAACATCCAGTAGGAGTCGTTGACCCATGCCTGGTGGCCGTTGCTCAACATCTCGGCCAGCTCGTCCCCTTCCAACTCGACTCCGTCGCGGAATACGCGGCCCTGTCGGGTGTGGATGTTCATGAGGATGATCGTCATCACCCCGTCGCGCTCGCTCTCGATACGGATGTCACCCGTGTGCCGGTCCCAGTAGTGTTGCCGTCGGCCGAAGAACTTCCAGCTGACGAAACGCGTGGCGTCGAGCGCTTCCCAGCCACCCATCGCACGGACCGTCGCCTGGGCGATTTCGATCGCGCGCTCTGAAGACCCTTCGTTGACGTGGACCTTCGACGGATCGGCGGACACGCTTCCACTCGCCACAAGGACGATTCCCAGAAGCAGCATCGGGATGGCTGTAACAAGCTTCACGGCCTGTCTCCTTATGCGGCCGGCCAGCATACCAGCCACCCGCGTCAGCGCTTGGCCGCCGCCACGATCGCTCCGAACGACTCGGCGGCGAGCGACGCACCGCCGATCAGGCCGCCGTCGATGTCGGGGCAGGCGAAGAGCTCCGCCGCGTTGTCCGGCTTGACGCTCCCCCCGTACTGGATGCGGATTCGAGAGGCGACCTCGTCGTTCTCGACGGATCCCAGTCGGCCGCGCAGGAAGGCGTGCGCCGCCTGGGCCTGCTCGGGTGTCGCGTTGCGACCGGTCCCGATCGCCCAGACCGGTTCGTAGGCCAGGACGAAGGCGTCGGGGTTGTCGGTCAATCCGTGAAGGCTCCCGATCAGCTGGCGCTCGAGGACCGTTTCGGTCCGGCCCGCCTCGCGCTGCTCGAGTGTCTCTCCGATGCAGACGATCGGGCGCAGACCCGCCTGCATCGCCGCAGCCGCCTTGCGCCGTACGACGTCATCGGTCTCGCCGTGATTCGTCCGCCGTTCGCTGTGGCCGACGATCGCGTAACGGCAGCCGAGGTCGGCCAGCATCGACGCCGCAACGTCCCCCGTGTGGGCACCCTCGGGCTCGAAGTGCACATCCTGGGCGCCCAGCGCGACCTCACCATCGAGTGTCGCGCCGATCTGCGACAGGTACGGGAAGGGCGGGCAGACGACGACCTCGGCATCCGATCGCGCGGTCGCCGCAACGATACCGGTGGCGAGCGCGGTCAGCGTCCCGCCGGCGCCGTGCATCTTCCAGTTCGCGGCCACGATCGGCCGACGGCTACCGGCGTCAGCCATCGCTCAGTGCCGCCACGCCGGGGAGTGTCTTGCCCTCGAGCAGCTCGAGGCTCGCGCCGCCCCCGGTCGAGATGTGGTCGAATCGATCGGCGAGCCCCGACTTCTTCGCCGCGGAAGCGGAGTCTCCACCGCCGACGATCGTGAGCGCGTTCGATTCCGCGCAGGCGCGAGCCAGGCCCATCGTCCCGGCGCTGAACGACTCCCACTCGAAAACACCCATCGGTCCGTTCCAGATCACGGTGCCCGCGCCGGCCACCGCCTTCGCGTAGGCCGCGGTCGTCTCGGGGCCGATGTCGAGCCCCATCAACCCGGCGGGGATCGCCGCCTCGCGCACCACTTGCGGTGTCGTCGTCTCCTCGAACGCCGACCCGCACACGTGGTCCACGGGCAACAGTACCTCGACGTTCTTCTTTGCGGCCTCCGCGAGGATGCGCGACGCGACATCCAGCTTGTCTTCCTCCACCCGCGAATCGCCGGTGGCGATGCCCTGTGAGCTCAGGAAGGTGTAGGCCATCGCACCGCCCACGAGCAGTTGGTCGACGTTGTCCAGCAGGTTCTGCAAGACCAGGATCTTGTCGCCGACCTTCGCGCCGCCGAGCACGGCGACCAGGGGGCGCGCCGGATCCGTCAACGCCCGAGAGAAGTACTCGAGCTCCTTGACGAGCAGGAAGCCGGCGGCTCGCCGCTCGAAGCGCTCGGCCACCGCGACCATCGACGCGTGCGCCCGGTGCGCGGTCCCGAACGCGTCGTTGACGTAGACGTCGCCGAGCCTTGCAAGCGCGTCGGCGAACCCCGGTTCGGTATCCGGTTTCTGTTCACCGGGATGGAAGCGGAGGTTCTCGAGCAGCAGGATGTCGCCGGGACCCATCGCCGCGGCGCGGGACTCGACCGTCTCGCCGACGCAGTCTGCGGCGAAGCCGACCTCGCGGCCGAGGTGCCCGGCGAGGCAGTCGGCCACCGGTCGCAGGCTGAACTCCGGTTTCACTTCGCCCTTGGGGCGCCCCAGATGACTCATCAGGATGACCGCGGCGCCGGCGTCGAGCGCGTGCCGGATCGTCGGCAACGCCGCGACCACACGCTTGTCGTTGTCCACCGCGCCGTCGCGGATCGGCACGTTGAAATCGACGCGCATCAGCACCCTGCGCCCGGCCAGCTCCAGATCCGCGATGCTCAGCTTCTTCATCAGAAGTTCGGGTTGACGTCGGTCCATGCATCGAGCGGCGGGAGGACGCCCATCTCGACGACCTCGTCCCGCAACTTCGACAGGTGCTCGGCGCTGGCGCGCAGCTCGGCGATCTCCGACTCGGTGCCCGCGGGCATCGCCCAGGTCACCCCGTCCCGGTCGAGCGTGGTTTCCATCGCCATCATCAGCTTCGTGAAACCGGCGTCGGCGTCGTCGACGTAAGCTCCCGCCGGCCAGGGGTATCCACCGCCCTCGATCACGCTCTTGACCATCACCAGCGACTGATGCGACGGGCTCTGGAACGAGCTGCGCCCACGCAGCTGGATGATACGTTTGCCGCCCTGGCGGACGTGCTGCTTGATCGACTCCCATGTCTCGTCGGGAAGCTCGTCCGTTCCGATCAACTCCGTCAGCGGGCGCCCGGAAACCTTCGCGGTGCTGGCGAAGACCGCCATCATCTCGCCGTGACCGCCGTAGGTGCGGCAACCCGTCACCTCGTCCTGGCGCACATTGAAATGTTGCGCCAACGCGGTCTGCAGGCGGGTGGAATCCAGCGCGGCCAGCGTCGAGATCTTCGACGGCGCCAGGCCCGAGTGCACCAGCGTGACCAGACCGGTGATGTCCGCGGGGTTGAAGATGATCACGCCGAACTTCAGCTCGGGCGCGTGCTCCTTGATGTCGCGTCCGAGCTGGGCGGCGATCTCGGCGTTGCCCTTGAGCAGGTCCTCGCGCGTCATGCCTTCCTTGCGCGGGGCCCCGCCGGAGCTGATCAGGTAGCGTGCGCCGCGCAACCCCTCGCCGGCATTCGCCGTCCACGTCACGTTGGCCCCCGGGAACGCGCAGTGGTAGATCTCTTCCGCGGCCCCCTCGTTGCCCTTGTCATACGGGTCGACCATCACGATGTTCGGGGTCAGGCCCATCGTCAGCGCCGCCTGCACCATGTTTGAGCCGATCGCACCGGCCGAACCGAAAATGACAAGCTTGTCCTCGGTCAGGTAACTCATGGTTTGATCCCTTCGATGAAATGTTTGCTTGATCCGCAAGGGGTTACAGGTAGCACGAAACCCGCCGCGGTGCCCTCGCCCCCGGTGCTACGATAGCAGCACGATGAAGGGTTCCAGCGCCATCACGCGGGGCTTCCGCGTGGAAGTCGAATCGACCTACGTCCCGGAGCGCTCGGACCCTGCCGGGAAACGCTGGTTTTTCGCCTACGCCATCCGCATCACGAACGAGGGTCCCGAGACCGCGCAGCTGATCAGCCGCCACTGGATCATCACGGACGGTGACGGGGACGTCGAGGAGGTGCGTGGGCCGGGCGTCGTCGGCAAGCAACCCACGCTGGCGCCCGGAGAGTCGTTCGAGTACACCTCCGCCTGTCCGCTGCCCACGAATTTCGGGACCATGCACGGGACCTATCAGATGGTCAGCGACCGCGGGGAATCGTTCGACGTCGAGATCGCGCCGTTCGCCCTGGCCGAGCCCTACGCCATCAACTGACGCGGTTCCGCCGCACGGGACACAGGATGCGGATGTCGGTGCGCACGGTGGCGCAAACCTGCCCCCGCTCGTCCACGGCATGGACCTCGAACTCGCGTGCCGAGCGCCCGCTGTCACGGACCGCGCGCAGCACCTCGGCGACCGTTTCCTCATCGAGCTTGAATTCGAGGGTGACGTGTGACTCGGCCGGCCGAAGGAACGTGATCACCGCCTGCTTCATCCAAGCCTCCACGCGGAGCCCCTCGTGCGCGCAGATCTGCCACAGCAACAGCGCGTGGAACGGGTCGACGGCGGAGTAGATCGTTCCGCCGAACGTCGAGCCCTGGAGGTTGCGCGAGAGAATCGAGCGATGCACGCGCACGACCGCGCGCCGGAAACCGGGATCGATTCGCCGCGTCCAGACGCGTTGCACCAGCAGCGGCGGGTACAGGCGCATCAACCAGCACAGTTGACGTGGCGACCAACGGCGTGCGGAACGACGGCTGGACAAGTGCAACCCTCACCCGAAAAACAAGACGAGGATACCGTAAAAACACTGTAAAACGAGGGAATCGTAGGACGTCGCGAGTGACCCGCGGTGGCCAGGGGGTAGGTTCGGCAGTATTATTCGGACACTCGAAAGCAGATCATTTCGTCAAGCTCAGCGGAGGATTCGATGCGTTCACGTTTAGCCCTTCTGGCCCTCTTTGCCTGTGCGCTCGCGGTCGTCGTACCGTCGCCGGCGCTGGCCCAGTCCGAATCGGACATCAAGACGTTGACCGAAAAGGTGGACGCGTTGGAACAACGCATCGCCACGATGGAGCGCAACCTGACGACGCAGCTGTCGCGGATCTCGCAGCAGCTCGCCGCCGGTGGCGCCGCCAACCCGGCGATGGAAGCCGAAGCGAAGACCGCGCTTGCCGCGGTGAACCAGCTCATCGCCTCCGGCGACAGCACCAAGGCGAAGGCCGACATGACGGCCTTCATGCAGAAGTACGGCAACACCCAGGCGGCCAAGAGTGCCCGCCGCACCTACCAGGAGCTGCAGGTCGTCGGCAAGAACGCCCCGGCGGACTGGGGCATCGAGAAGTGGTTCCAGGGTGAGAGCGACGTCAACCTCGGCAATTCCGGCACCACGCTGCTCGTTTTCTGGGAGACCTGGTGCCCGCACTGCCAGCGCGAGGTACCGAAGCTCCAGGCGCTCTACGACTCGCTGAAGAGCGACGGGCTCGAGGTCGTCGGCCTGACCAAGATCAACAAGAGCTCCACCGAGGAGAAGGTCGCGGACTTCATCAAGGAGCGCAACGTGAGCTACCCGATCGCCAAGGAAAACGGGTCGGCCAGCGTCTACTTCGGCGTCAGCGGGATTCCGGCGGCCGCCGTGGTCAAGGACGGCAAGGTCATCTGGCGCGGGCATCCGGCGCGGTTGTCCGAGGCGCAGCTGAAGGGCTGGCTGTAAGCGACAACTCGATCTCGTACGACAAGGGGCGGTGCCTGCGGCACCGCCCTTTTCTTTTTCAACGTGCACCTGAGATTGTTGGTCCGG
>JABAOE010000599.1_pt7 | contig 32172 bp, 30 predicted proteins | sample 7062141 | NCBI WGS metagenome assembly JABAOE01 (sample SAMN14538627, study PRJNA623070) | marine sediment metagenome | biome: marine biome [ENVO:00000428]; feature: marine pelagic biome [ENVO:01000023]; material: deep marine sediment [ENVO:00002113] | place: India: Gulf of Khambhat ...
CATCGTGATGGCGCCCATCGATTCGGGCTCGTCCATTTCGCCGTCGCCGAGGAAGCACCAGACCTTGCGATCGCTGGTCGGGATCATGCCGCGATTTTCGAGATAGCGCATGAAGCGGGCCTGGTAGATCGCCATCATCGGCCCGAGCCCCATCGACACGGTCGGGAACTGCCAGAAGTCGGGCATCAGCCACGGGTGCGGATAGGAGGACAGGCCGCCCCCGCCCACTTCCTGCCGAAACCGGTCGAGCTGGTCCTCGTTCAGCCGGCCCTCGAGGAATGCCCGCGAATAGATACCCGGCGCCGAGTGCCCCTGCATGAATACCAGGTCGCCACCGTGCTCCTTCGTCGGCGCGCGCCAGAAATGATTGAAACCGACTTCGTAGAGCGTCGCCGAGGACGCATAACTCGAAATGTGGCCGCCGAACTCCGAACTGACGCGATTCGCCTGCACGACCATCGCCATCGCATTCCAGCGAATATAGGCCTCGATACGCCTCTCGATCGAACGATCGCCCGGGTAATCCGGCTCGAGACCGGTCGGAATCGTATTCAGATAGGCGGTATTCGGCGAGAACGGCAGGTAGGCGCCGGAACGTCGCGCGAAATCCACCATCTGGTTGAGCAGGAAGTGGGCGCGTTCGGGCCCGTGCGCACCGAGAACGGAATCGATCGACTCGAGCCATTCTCGGGTCTCGGTCGGGTCGATATCGTCAAATCGATTGAAGTCGCTCATATGGCATCCACAAAAATGCCGCCTCCGCTGCGGCAGAGAGTGGCGGCGTGAATTCGGTCAGGCGTCCTGCTAGGATCACCGCTCGATCATGACCGGACTGCTCGTCCGGCGAGTTCTTTTAGATGCCGCATATTATGGCCCAAGCGAGGCCAAAAAGGTTAGCCCCTGAATGACGACTCTTGCCGAAACTCTGACGAAAACCAGGCCGATAAAAGTTTCTCAGGTAACCGGCGCGCCGGCCGCGAAAGCGCTCGCAAGCGTCGATCAGCTGTTGCTGGTATTGCCGAAAAAAGTGCCGGCTGCGCTTTGGCGCAAGGTGCCGCAGGGCAACAGGATCCAGGCATTGCTGCGGCGCGCGGCGCCCGAGAGCACGCCGGCGGTCGCGACCCGGCTTGCAAACAAGAAGCAGACGGCGCTGTTTGTCGGCACTGTCGACGCTGCAGCCGACACGTTCGAACGCCTGACGTTCGGCCGCAGGATGGTCGCCGCCACCGCCGCCCAGAAAGCCGGCGTGCTCGGCATCTGGGTGTGCGGATTCGACGATGCGGATCGCGATCGGCTGATCGCCGACCTGACCGCCGCGGCGCTGGCCGCGGCCTACGTCATGCCGGCATACAAATCCAAGCCCGCGCCGCAGCGAATCCGCAGCGTACGTATCCTGGGCGCGCCGGCTCGTGTCGATCTCGGCCGGGTGATCGCCGAAGCGGAAGGCAATAACGTCGCGCGCTTCCTGACCGCCCTTCCTGCCAACAAGCTCGACGCAAGCGCCTACACTGGCCTGCTCAAGGACCTGGCAAAAGACGTCGGCTGGGAATTCAAGCGATACGGCGTTGCCGAACTCAGGAAAATGGGCGCGGGCGCATTCCTCGCGGTCGCCCAGGGCAATGCCGACGACAGCGCAGCCATCGTCCGGCTGCGTTACCGGCCGGGCGCCAGGACGGCGAAACCGGAACTCAGCCTCGTCGGCAAGGGCATCATCTTCGACACCGGCGGCACCAACCTGAAGCCCTTTACATCGATGCTGGACATGCACATCGATATGGGCGGGAGCGCTGTCGCGCTGGGATGTTTTCTCGCGTTGACGCGACTCGAAGTGGACATGCCGATCGACGCATGGCTTGCCATCACCGAGAACCGGACCGGGCCGACGGCCTACAAATCCCAGGACGTGATCACGGCCCTGAACGGCAAGACCATCCAGACCATCCATACCGATGCGGAAGGAAGGATGGCGCTCGCGGATACGCTCGTGCTCGCAAGCAGGGACAAGCCGAAAGCCATTATCGACTATGCCACGCTTACCGGCGCCTGCATGAACGCGGTGACGACGCGCTACAGCGGCGTATTTACGAACCGTCCGGACCTGCATCCGCTCATGAAGAAGTCGGGGCGAGAGAGCGGTGAGCGGGTCTGGCCGTTCCCGATCGGCGACGAGTTCATCGAGGAATTGAAAAGCGATACCGCCGACATCGCCCAATGCGCTCCGAACGGCGGTGGCGATCACATACTCGCAGCAAGCTTTTTGAACGAGTTTGTCGATGCTGACTGCGCCTGGGTCCATGTCGACCTGAGTGCAATCAGCCGCGATGGCGGCCTCGCTCATATCCCGTCGAAAATCACGGGTTTCGGCGTTCGATTCTCGCTGAACCTGTTGCTCGACAAGCAACTGACCGGCGCGCCGGGTGACGGCTAACAGCGCGTGACCGAAACATTTTCGATGTCTGACCGCTTTCGCGGTTTCCTGCCTGTCGTAGTCGACGTCGAAACCGGCGGTTTCAACTGGAAGACGGATGCCTTGCTCGAGATCGCGGCGGTGCTCATCGAGGCGAACGAGCACGGCGTGATCCGCCGTGGGGAAACCTTTCGTTACCATGTCAAACCGTTCGAGGGCGCCAATCTCGAACCGGCATCGCTTGCCGTCAACGGCATTGACCCCGACCATCCGTTGCGCCCCGCCATTCACGAAAAAGAAGCCCTGCAGCATATATTCCGCGAGGTGCGCCGCGCCGTCCGCGAGGCCGCCTGTACACGGGCGATACTCGTCGGCCACAATTCATTCTTCGATCTGAGCTTCCTCAACGAGGCCGTCGAACGCAGCGAGATCAAACGAAACCCGTTTCATCCGTTCAGCAGCTTCGACACGGCAACGCTTTGCGGCGTTGCCTACGGGCAGACGGTACTGTCGCGCGCAGTCAAGGCAGCGGGCTTGCCATGGGACGAGGACTCGGCACACTCCGCTGCCTATGACGCCGAAGTGACCGCCGACGTCTTTTGCGACATCGTCAATCGATTCAAACCGACTTTCGAAGAAGTTCGCGGCTAGCCATCGCCGCTGGCTTCAGGATACGTTTTCGCTCGAGCCCGTTTTCTTCTGGCTGGCCTGGCGCTGCTTCAGATTGATCGGGATCGGCATCGATTTGGTCGTCGGCACCGACGTCGGCCGGCCGATAAAGAATCCCTGCGCAAGATCGATGCCGAGTTCCGCCAGCAGCGCCAGCGTCGGACCGCCCTGCACGTACTCCGCGATCGTACGCATGCCGGCTTCCTGGCCGATCTCGCCGATCAGGCGCACCATCTTCTGGTCGACGGGGTTGTTGACGAGATCGCGCACGAAGCAGCCGTCAATCTTGATGTAGTCGACGGGCAGCCGCTGCAGGTAGCCGAAGGAACTGTAGCCGGTGCCGAAATCGTCCAGCGCGAGCTCGCAACCGAGTTCTCTCAGCGAAGCGATCTGTTTCTCGACGTGGCTCAGGTGTTTCACGGCGAGACTCTCTGTGATTTCGAAGATAACGGCGCCGGGGGGAACGCCGTTCTTGTCGAGATTCTTCTTGATGAATCCGGTCAGGTCCTCGGTCTCGAATGCGTTCGCTGACAGGTTGATCGAGAAACGAAGATCCGGTCGGTCCTGGCGATGTTCGGCCAGTTCGAGAATGGCGTTCTCGACGAGCCAGTTGTCGATCTCGCCCATCAATCCGAACCTGACGGCGGCCGGCAGGAAAGCGTCCGGCGCAATCGCCTTGTTGTCGTCGGTCTTCAGCCGCAGCAGAACTTCGTGATGCGTGATCCGGCCGGTGGCGATCTGCACGATGGGCTGAAAACGCAGCGTGAAATCGTTGTTGTCGATCGCGTCGCGCAGCTTGCTGACCCAGCCGACGTCGGCAACGATCTTCTCGGCCTCGCGCTCGGACATGCTGTAGAACTGCAGACGGTTCCTGCCGTTCTCCTTCGCCTCTCGACAGGCGATGTCCGCTTGCGCGATCAGTTCGTCATGATCGAACTTATCGCTGTCGATCATCGCGAGGCCGATGCTGCAGTGCACGTGGAAGATGTTGCCATCCTCGATGTGTGCGAGCCGGCGCATGTCTTCGAGTATCTTCTCGGCGATCTCGCGCGCCTGCGATTTCTGCACGTCGGCGACCAGGATCGCGAATTCGTCGCCGCCGAATCTCGCAACCAGTCCTTGGCCGGTGACGGTTCTCTTCAGCTGATCGGCAACTTTGCGGATCAGGCGGTCGCCCGCCGGGTGGCCACAGGTGTCGTTGACGTACTTGAACTGATCGAGATCGATGAACAGCAGCGCGCTGGATACCTCGTTGACGGTTACGTTGTCGATTTCTTTTTTCAGCTCCTCGACGAGCCGGCGACGGTTGAACAGGCCCGTAAGGCCGTCGTGATTCGCAAGACGGAGTAATCGTGCGTCGCGTTCGCCCAGCGCAGACGCCGTGCTTTCCAGCGCCTCGACGATTTCCGAGATTTCACGGTGTTCAGCGGGCTTGAACTCCACGGCCAGGTTGCCCTTCGCGAGCTCTGCAATGGGTTGCTGCAAATCCGAGATGGCCGTCAGCGCGCGCGCCAGGTAGTGACGTCCGAGGAGACCGGAAACGATCAACAGGATCAGCAAAATGCTGATGGCGATCTTGATATTGGTCAGGAGCCGGTTGTGGAACAGTGAAAAGTCGAGCTCCAGGCCGACGAAGCCGATCAGTTCCGCTGAGGAGCGTTCGGTCTCCTCATCGAGGCCGAAGCTGAACAGGCCGTCGCCGGAGATGGTTTCTGTCCAGACCGGCGCCAGGATTTCGAAGGCCCGCGCGTTGAGCAGACTGGTCTCGACGATGTAAGGGGCTTCAGCGCCAACGAGGAAAGCCAGGTCGGTGACCATGTCGTCGCCGATCGGAACTTGCTCGGCGATCGCGTCGCCGGTGTTCGTGATCGAGAACATGACCGAGCCGTTTTCCTGGTAGTAGGACACCCGGTCGATCTCTGGATACTTGGCGACGAAACTCTCGAGGCGCAGGACCGCCTCGTCGTCATTCGGCAGGTAGAGCGGCGCGCCGAGCTCGTTGAGCTCTTCCGTCCATTGCATGGCCCAGCGGCTGTAGTTGTCCTGCAAAACCCACTGGCCGCCCCAGTAGAGCCCGGCGATCGCCAGGGCGCCGATGATCGTGGTGATGATGAGCTGCAGCGAGAGGATTTCGTTGATGAGCACGCGCTTGCCGTCGCTCTTGACCGGCTTGATCCGGTCGAGCATTTCGCGGCCGTATCCGAACACCGTCGCGAGCCACTGGTTCATTGCGCTTCAGCCACTTTCCGCTCGAGCTCGTCGACCGGCGGCACCAGCCCCAGGCGTTGCAGGACCTCGTCGTTCGGGCGTATGTCGATCTCGGTCAACGACGTGATTTTCGGCACTGAGTCGATGCCGCCGGACAGGACCTTGTCGAGGACGGCAGTGATGCGCTCGGCGATATCGGCTTCCGAGGCCCGGGCGCTGAACAACGCGCCGTACTCGAGGAGCGGGTCATTAAATACGGCGACCTGGACCCGGTGACGCGACGCATACGACATCATCTCCATGAGGACGGAACGGCTCAGGATGCGGTTGTCGGGGAACAGGATGAAACCGTCGATGTCGCGAACCAGTCGATTGAACAGGTACAGGGTCTCGCGGTCCGACGCGGCCACCGCATAGTGGAATTTGACGCCGCGCGCTGTCAGCGCCGCATCGGCTTCGGCAATCAGCGCGTCGTGGCCCTCGCCGAGGATCGCGCCGACGTTGCGGACGCTGGGATCCAGTTCGTGCCATGCATCCATCTGCATGCCGATGGGCGGCAATACGGCGACGGCCCGGACATCGTCAGCCAGGAGCTCGCCCTCGCTGACATTGAAGACCTGGCTGACAACCACCGGAACCGTGGCGAAGCGGCGCGCGGCCCTGGCGGCCGGCAGCCCGATCGCCACCACCGCGCTCGCCCCTGACTCGGCAATCCTTGCAAAAGCGTCGCGGGCCGGCAGCCCGCGGGCACTGAGGTCATAGACGACGTGACGATCGAGGTGCGAGCCCAGCGCCTCGGCGACCGCCGCATATGCCGGCGTCTGGTCGCTCATAATGATGGCAACGAGCGGTTCGATCGTCGGCGGCGCGGGCTCCGGTTCGGGCTCTGGCTCGACGACGACCGGTTCCGGTGCTGGCTCCGGGACAATTTCGGGCTCCGGTTCAACAACCGGCGGCAACTCAGGTGGCGGCGGCGGAGTCGATTCCCAGGGCCGGAATGTCGTACAGCCGGACAGGATCAGCAATGCGAGCAGGGCCGACGATCGGCCGATCATCGTACGCAATTTCCCCCGAGGCTCCGTTTGAAAGAACTGCGCCACTGCTACCCCGCTTGCGGTGCGAAAATACGCTCAAAACAAGGCGTATCAACGCTTTCATCCCTGACCGGGGGACTATAGCAAGCAGCGAATTTTGTGCAGTGATGTGGGTCTCAGTTGCCGGCAGGTTTCACATAAGGCAGGACAAAACGCCACAAATGGGCGATGTGGGGCATTTTTGGCAGAGTTGCCGGAAAAAAATCGGGCCGATCAGGCGTCCGGGTTGTCCGCAGCGTCGTCCCCGAGGAGCGCCTTTAGCTCGCCGGAATGGTACATCTCGACGACGATGTCGCAGCCGCCAATCAGCTCGCCGTTGACATAGAGCTGCGGGAAGGTCGGCCAGTTGGAATAGACCTTGAGACCCTCGCGGATCTCGGGATCCTCGAAGATGTTGACGAAGGCAAACGGCTTGCCGATCGACTTCAGGGCAGCCACCGTCTGGCCCGAGAAACCGCACTGCGGGAAGTCCGGCGTGCCTTTCATGTACAGAAGCACCGGGTTGTTCTCGATCTGTTCTTTGATTCTCTCGTTTACGTCCACTGCGATTTCACCCTTCGGTCATTCGGTCGGGCCTCGGAAATAGGTACGACCGGTCCTGTTTCAAGCGTTCTCATAAATTCGTGTTGACGACGATGCGATTATCGACCGCCCGCACGCCGTCGGTATCCCGGGCAAGGGTAACCGCCCTGTCACGCAGCTCGTAGCCGCCGACCGTGCCGCTCAGCGTCACCCGCCCCGCCTGCGTACGGATGCCGATCGTGTATTGACCGAGGTCCGCATCCGCGCTCAGCTTTTGACGTATCTCGCCGCTGATCGCGCTGTCCGCGGCGCTCGTCGCGCTGCCGGCCGTCGTCGTCGCCGGCGCTTCCCGGCTCGACGTATTGCCGAGCAGCATCGAGGTGCAGCCGGTGAGCAGCAGCCCGATCGCCAGGAGGCATAGAGTTCGCATCATGAAACGTCCGTTTTACGCGGTTCGCTTATTGTACTTAAGCGCAGAGCCGGAACCCAGAGGCCGCACAAATCCTGCAATCCCCTGCCCTAAAGCTCTATAATATGCGGCGCGCCTCCTGGTAGGAGGAGGCGGCGCTCCCTGACAGAAACCAGGCGCAAGAAGAATCAACAATCCCCCCGGGAGAAAGACAAATGAATCCATTGAAAACGGTGCTCAGCACGATTATCACGGGCTTCGTACTGGCGGTCGTGATTTTGCTGGCGGCCGGCGACAACCATATTCCGGCCGCGATGCCGGTCAACGCAGTGATTATCTGGCTGCATGTATTCGCAGGCATCATCTGGATCGGACTGCTCTATTACTTCAATTTCGTGCAGGTGCCGGCACTGGCCGACGCCGCGAGCGATGACGGCGGTCCGGGTGGCGCCGGCATCACCAAGTATGTCGCGCCGCGGGCGCTATTCTGGTTCCGCTGGGGCGCATTGTTTACCTGGCTGACCGGCGCGGCCTTCCTCCTGCATCGCGGCCAGCTCGACGACGCATTCATGCTCGGATTCGTCGGCGACAGCGTCAATGTCTATGCGACGACGATCGGCATCGGCGCCTGGCTCGGCACGATCATGCTCTTCAACGTATGGGTGCTGATCTGGCCCAATCAGAAGAAAGTGCTGGGCCTGGTCGAGGCCAGCGCGGACGAGATCGCCAAGGCGAAGAACATCGCGTTCATCGCTTCGCGCTCCAACACCGTCATGTCGATCCCGCTGATCATGAGCATGGTCGGCGCAGGCCACGGTTTCTTCATGTAGAGAACGACTTCGAGAGCAAAAGAGCCCGGCCCCGCGCCGGGCTCTTTTTTGCAAGAAATGGGGTCGAACCGATTTTTCGTAATTTCGGTCTGACCCCAATTTGGAAAATGGGGTCAGACCCCGCTTTCCTGTGGAGCAAGAATGAGCATTACCGATCAATTGACCGCCGCGATCATCGGCGACGTCAGCGAGCTGCTGGCCGAGGACATCGGCAGCGGCGACGTCACGGCCGAGATCGTCGACGAAGCCGCGACCGCGGAAGCAGTCGTCGTCGCTCGCGAGCCGATGATCATGGCCGGTCAGCCGTGGGTCAACGAGGTGTTTGCGCAACTCGACGACAGGGTGGTCGTCGAATGGATGTATAACGACGGCGATCACGTGCGCGAGGATGCGGAGATCTGCGTCATCCGCGGGCCGGCGCGCGCGATCCTCAGCGGCGAGCGCTCCGCGCTGAATTTCGTGCAGTTCCTGTCGGCGACGGCGACCCTGACGTCGCGCTACGTCAAGGCGGTGGCAGGCACGAAAGCGAAGATCCTCGACACCAGGAAGACGATTCCCGGCTTGCGCCATGCGCAGAAGTACGCGGTTCGCGTCGGCGGCGGCAACAACCACCGGATCGGTCTTTACGATGCCCTGCTCATCAAGGAAAACCACATCGTCAGCGCCGGCGGGATCGAGGCGGCCATCAAGGCGGCGCGCGCCAGGCATCCGGAACTGCCGGTCGAGATCGAGGTGGAATCCGTGGACGAGATGCACGAAGCCCTGGCGGCCGGCGCCGATCGAATGCTGCTCGACAATTTCGACATCGAGGACCTGCAGCGCGCGGTCGAACTCAATCAAAAGGAAGGCAGGCCGCCCGCCGACCTCGAGGCATCGGGCGGCATCACGCTCGACAACATCTTCGAGATCGCCGAGACGGGCGTCGACTATATCTCTGTCGGCGCATTGACCAAGGACGTCAACGCGATCGACCTGTCGATGCGCTTCAGCTACGACTAGCTGGCAGAACCGGCGCCTCTACCTGACGGCGATCGCCTGCATCTCGAAGCGCATGCCGAATAATAACGGCCCGGAGCCGATAAACGCCCGCGCCGGGAAATCGCCCTCGAAGTGACTGCGATAGACCGCGTTGAAATCGCCGTAGAGTGACAGGTCCGGACTGTAGATCGTTACCGATACCAGGTCGTCGAGGGTCATGTCGGCCATCGCCAGCACATTTTTGAAGTTCTGCATCAGCAGCTCGGCCTCGGCCCGCGGGTCTTCAGGCGCGGTCATCGTCTCGAGATCCAGCCCGCCGTTGCCGGACAGGTACAGCGTGTCGCCGACCATGACAGCGTCGCTGAATGGCAGGTCGAGCGCCGCCATCTCGGGCAGCTGGAAGTAGGTGCGTTCGGTACGCGAATCCTGGGCAAACGCGACCGACAACAGGATCGCGAGCGGGAGCAAGACAAGCAGGTGATTCCGGGATTTCATGAATGCCTCCGGATTGAAATCATGATGTATCGGCAATACGGGCGAGCGTTCAGGCGCTCGGCTCAACCATTTCGGGTCGCTGGTCGAGGAAGTCGGTGACCGCTTCGTAGGCCATCGCGAACTCGAGCACTTCCTTGTCCTGCCCCATCCGGCCGATGCACTGCATGCCCATCGGTCGGCCGCGCTCGTCGAAACCCGCAGGCACGTTGACGACCGGGTTGCCGGACAAGGTGCCGCCGATGACGATCTCCATCCAGCGATGATAGGTATCCATCTCGCGGCCGCCCACCGTCTTCGGCCAGTGGATGGTTTTGTCGAACGGGAACACCTGCGCGGTCGGCAGCACGAGTATGTCGTAGGCTTCGAACAGCGAGTGCAGCGCCTGGTACCAGTCGGCGCGGGCGAGCGCGGCTTCGGTGATTCGGGACGCCGGCATGTCGAAACCGCCCTCGATCTCCCAGATCACCTCGGGCCGCAGCAGCGCTTTCGTCTCCGGCTCGTCATAGAGCTCGCGCATCGTCGACAGCGCCCAGTGACGGAAAGTCAGCCAGGTTTGCCAGAGACGCGCCATGTCATAGTCCGGCTGGCAATCCTCGACGACTGCGCCATGCGGCGGCAGACCTGCAAGCGCTGCCGCGCAGAGCTCGATGACGCCGGGCTCGGTGGGCAGGTAGCCTGCATAGTCGCCCAGCCAACCGATCCGGTAGCCGGTCAGGTCGACCGCTTTGAACGCGTCCGCCGACGGCAGCGCGTCCTTCCTGCTGAGCGGCGCCCGCGAGTCGTAACCGGACATCGAGATCAGCAGGCGGATCGTATCCTCGACATTGCGGCCCATCGGCCCCGCCGTCGACAGCTGGCTGTAGAAGGGATCCGTTGCGGGGACCCCGGGCACCCGGCCCTGGCTCGGCCGGAAGCCGATGACGTTGTTGAACGCGCCGGGATTCCTGAGCGAGCCCATCATGTCGCTGCCATCTGCGGTCGGCAGCATGTGGGTCGCCATGCCGCATGCGGCGCCGCCGCTGCTGCCGCCCGCCGTCAATGCAGGATCGTAGGCGGAGCCCGTCGTGCCGTGCACCGGGTTGTAGCTCTGTGAGCCCAGGCCGAATTCCGGCACGTTCGTCTTGCCGATAAATATGGCGCCTTCCGCCCGGATTCTTGCCACGTGCAGGTCGTCCTCCTCGGCGATCGTGCCGGCGAGGATCGGCGAGCCCTCGCTGGTCTCGAGGCCTTTTGCGTACGCAAGATCCTTTACCGCATGCGGCATGCCGTGCATCCAGCCCCAGTAGTCGTCGTTATCCAGGGCGCGGTCGGCGAGTTCGGCCTGGGCGAGCAACTCGTCGTCGGGCAGCATGCTCACGATCGCGGTATAGGACGGGTTGTAGCGATGGATACGCTCGAGATACGCCTGCATCACCTCCACGCAGCTGACATGCCGCTGGCGGATCGCCGCCGACAGCTTCGATGCGCTGAGTTCGGTGATATCGGCTGGCAGATCACTTGCCAGGATATCCGCGGGTAATGACATCGCCAGTCCAGCCACCGAGGCACCTCCGAGAAATTCTCTTCGATCCATTACTTGCTCCAGCTCAGTAAATTGCACGCACTGCGAGGAACAGCACCGACGGTGCGAGCAGGCAACCGACGCCAGTATAGAACGTCGCGGTCATCGCCCCGTAGGGGACGAGCTTCGGGTCGGTTGCGGCGAGCCCGCCGGCGACGCCGCTGGTGGTGCCCATCAGGCCGCCATAGATCAATGCAGCATGCGGACTGTCGAGCCCGATTTTCGGCGCCACGAAGGGCGTGCCGATCATGACGAGAACCGATTTGGTGAGGCCGGCGGCGACACTCAGGGCGATGACGCCCGAATCGGCGCCGAGCGCCGTGCCTGTCACCGGCCCGACGATGTAGGTGGCCGCGCCGGCGCCGATGGTACTGATCGCAACCGGGTCGGTATAACCGAAGGCAACGGCGACGATAGCGCCGACAGCGAAAGACAAGACCACGCCGATAATGACGGACGCGGCGCCCACGACACCGGCGCGCTTCAACGCGTCCAGTTCGGCGCCGAACGCAGTCGCGACGATCGCGAAATCCCGGAACATCGCACCGCCCATGATGCCGACGCCGGCCAGCAGGCTGAAGTCGGCGACGCCCTGCGAGCCACCGGTCATCGAGCCGCCGATCCAGGCCAGCACGAGACCGATGGCGATCGCTATCGCCGAACCATGTATGTGGCCCCGCGTCAGCCTTGCCGAAATCTCGTAGGACAGCCAGACGAGGATGCCGACGAACACGAACGCCGTGATCAGCCCATTCTTGATCAGTACGTTTTCGAGCGTGTCAAGAATCATCGTCTTCCCCGATATGGATGCGATCGAGCAAGGGGATGACGGCGAAGCTGACGGCGACGGCGGCGACGCCGGCGATGATCGCCATCCAGCCGCTCGAGAGCGCGGCAATGACGTTCTGCTTCGCGGCCATGGCGACAACGATAGGGATATACATGGCGCTCCAGAAATGGATGCCGTTCTCGGTCGCGGAACCGATCCGGAACTTGTGGTGCGACAGGTTGGAAAGAACGATCAGCAACAGCATCGCGATGCCGACGCCGCCGACATTCGCCTGCACGCCGATCAGTTCGCCAAGAATGTCGCCGACCCAGATGCCGGCAAGCATGCAGAACGACAGCAGGGCCACGCCGTAGATCACCATTATTGTTCTCCTTGCGGCACCGCGTTGTATGATGCCCGGCAAAACGAGAAAAAGCGATGTCGACCGATAATTTCAATCTCTATGCACATTTCCAGCCACAGTTCGAGCGTCACGCGGACGACGAACTGCTCTGTACCGGCGATGGCGCGTCCCTGACCTGGTCCGACGTCGACCTGCGGTCGGCGGCGATCTCGTCATTGCTCGGCAGCCTCGGCATCGAGCCAGGCGACCGGGTGTCGGTGCAGGTCGAGAAGTCCCCCGAGTCGCTCTGTCTTTACCTCGCCTGCCTGCGCGGCGGCTTCGTCTTTCACCCGCTCAACATGGCGTACACGACGGCAGAACTCGAGTACTTCCTGAACAATGCCGAGCCGGCGGCCGTGATCTGCGACCCGGAAAGGGAAGCCGCGATCAAGGACATCGCAGACGCCGCGGGTGCGCGCTTCGTGTTCACCCTGGACGGCGACGGCAATGGCACGCTGGCCGAACGTGCGAACCAGGCGGCGCCGGATCCGGCCATCGTGCCGCGCGACCGGGACGACATGGCTGCGCTGCTCTATTCGTCGGGCACGACGGGCGTGCCGAAGGGCATCATGCTGACCCACTCGAACCTGCTGCGAAACACCGAGGCGCTGGTCGAGGCCTGGGGATTCAACGAGTCCGATCGTCTGCTGCATGCGCTGCCGATCTTCCACGTCCACGGCTTGTTCGTCGCCATCGGCTGCGCGCTGCTGTCCGGCGCGAGCATGCGCTGGCTGCCGGGCTACAACGTCCGCGAGGTCATGCGCTACCTGCCGGAGTGCACGGTGTTGATGGGCGTACCGACGTATTACACGCGCCTGCTCGGACAGAGCGACTTCGGCAAGGAGCAGACCGACAACCTCAGGCTGTTCATCTCGGGGTCTGCACCGCTGCTCGAGGAGACGTTCGTCGAATTCGAAGCGCGCACTGGGCACCGCATCCTCGAGCGCTACGGAATGACCGAGACCAACATGAACACCTCGAACCCGCTCGACGGCGAGCGCAAGCCCGGCACCGTCGGGCCGCCGCTGCCGGGGGTCGAGGTGCGCATCACCGACGATGACGGCAACCTGCTGCCCACGGACGAGATCGGCAACCTGCAGGTCAAGGGGCCGAACGTGTTCATCGGCTACTGGAAGATGCCGGACAAGACGGCCGAGGACTTCACCGCGGACGGTTTTTTCAACACCGGCGACAAGGGCAAGATCGACGAGGACGGCTACGTGTCGATCGTGGGTCGCGCCAAGGACATGGTCATCACCGGCGGGCTGAACGTCTACCCGAAGGAGATCGAGCTGTTTATCGATGACATCGCCGGGGTCAGCGAGTCCGCGGTCATCGGCGTCCCGCATGCCGACTTCGGCGAGGGCGTGGTCGCAGTCGTCGTGCCGGAGACTGCAGGCGACATCACCGAACACGACATCGTCGACGCCTGCAAGGCCGAGCTCGCCAACTTCAAGGTGCCGAAACGGGTGGTTTTCGTCGATGAGTTACCCCGCAACACGATGGCGAAAGTGCAGAAGAACGTTTTGCGGGACACCTATAATGAGCTATTGAGCTGATGGGGGTCGGGTAATGACAGGAATGACTGTGCCGGCGCTGACGGTACTGGTCGTTGTCTTCATGGTCTCTGCATGCGCCTCGAATGCGGACAACGCGGCGCCGGACGGCATGCTCACGGGTGCCGTATTCTCGGTGCACTGCGCGAGGGGCTGGGCGGACTGTTACAGCGAAGCGCAGCGGAGATGTCCCAGCGGCAGGTTCGACGAAATCGACCGCGCGGCGATCGAGCAGACGTTCAACGATCGCGACGATGCCAGAAAAGCCAACCTCCCGGGCGAGCCGATGAATCGCACGATCGTCGTCAGGTGTAAATAATTGCGTTCCAGGAATGCGTAACTTCTGCGAGTGACCGACATGGCCTGGAAACGGATCCTTGCCGAGGCGACCGCAATCGTCGCCGGCATCCTGCTCGCTTTCGCAATCGATGCCTGGTGGGATGACCGGGCCGAAGCGCGGCAGGAACAACGATTGCTGACCGCGTTACTCGCCGAATTCGAAACGAACATCCAGACCCTGCAGCAGGCAAGGACTGAGTACGAACATTTATACTTGCTCGCCCTGCGTCTGCTGGAATACGTCCCCGGAAAAGTAGCCGAGCTGGACGACGCAGAAATCATAGAACTGTTCCAGAGTCTTCTCGCCGCGGCGTCCATCCATCTCGAATCGGGCGCATACGCTGGACTGATTGCATCCGGCGAATTGAGCCTGATCAGTAATGAATCGTTGCGTAGCCGGCTTGCAGCCTGGCCAAGCTACGTCGATGAATGGTCGGAGGAACAGGATGCGGTCTTCAATAACGCCTTTAACAGTACACGGCCATTCTTCGCCGAACTGTTACCAATAAGGTCGCTCTCCTTGGGTTTCGCGCCATTCCCGGACGGTGATGCGCCACCTGTTTTGCCAACGATCCCTATCGACGTCGAATTGTTGGTCGAGAGCAGTCAGTCCGTCGGTTTCGACAACCTCGTCCATCAAAGGATGCAGGCCCTCTGGTACGCGATGCGCGATGGGGAAACGCTGATCGCACAGGCAGAGACCATAGAGTCGCTGCTTCGCGAAGAACTCGCGGGCGCCAGCCGATAAAAAAGAGACCGTGGTCTAGTTTGCAGGCGTGCCGATCACCTCGATCCAGTAGCCGTCCGGGTCCCTGAGATAAATCTGGCGCGTGCCGTCGTCGCGTTCGGTCACGCCCGGCCCTTCGCCGAGCCAGGTCGTATATTCGACATCCATCTCCACGATCCTCGCCATCAGCTCGTCGAAGTCCGGCGTCCTGACCGCCAGGTGGACTGCCTGGTTCGTCGTCACCTCGCCCTCCACTACTGCCAGCAGATGTAGTTCGCCGCCGCCCTGCATGGTCAGCCAGCGGACACCGTCTATCGGCTCGCGGTCGGTGATGTTCGTCATGCCAAAGAGCGCTTCGTAGAAGTCCTTCGATACTTCTACGTCCGCGACGGACAGCGCAACGTGGTCGAAATCAAAGGATTGGGCCCGCAACTCATCTGCAGCAAAGCAGCCAGCCGCAATCAATGCCGCAGCGAAAATCATATTGTTTTTCATCTTGTTATCCCCATGCCACCTGGCGGCATTTGTGCCTGCACATGGGCAAATTATGACCTAAATGCCGCTTGATACCGTTAAAATGGCGCGCAGCGGGAGCTCAGGGATTCAGGATACTGCATGGCCCGAATGTGGGAGGAATTGAAACGACGCAACGTCGTGCGTGTGGGCATCGCGTACGTCGTCATCTCGTGGCTGATCATCGAAGTCACGTCCACCATCTTCCCGATACTCGAACTCCCCAACTGGGCCACCCGCCTGGTACTGATCATTTTGTCGCTCGGATTCCCGCTCGCGCTCATCTTTGCCTGGGCCTTTGAGCTGACGCCCGAGGGCATCAAGAAAGAGAAAGACGTCGATCGCAGCGAATCGATCACGGCGAGTACGGGGCGCAAGCTCGACAGGGCCATCATCGCCATGATGGCTGTTGCCATCACGTACCTTGTCGCTGCCAACTATGTGTTCGATGACATCAGTCCCGAAGAAAGCGATGTCACTATCGAAAAATCGGTGGCCGTGCTGCCGTTTGTGCCCTTGTCGTCAGGACCCGACGACGGTTACTTCGCAGATGGATTGACTGACGAGATTTCGGCTGCGCTTGCCGGGCTTCCGGACCTGGACGTAGCGCCCCGTGCCTCGTCTTATTTTTTCAAAGGACAGAACCTGCCGCTCACCGAAGTTGCGGACCGGCTCGAGGTCGCGCATGTCGTCGATGGGTCCGTTCGCCGTGATGGCAATCGCATCAGGGCCACCGTGCAGCTCACTCGTGCATCTGACGGTTCAGTTCTTTGGTCGCAGAATTACGAAAGGACACTCGATGACACGTTCGCAGTGCAGCAGGACATCGCCGAGAATATCGCGACAGTTCTCGACGTGGCGCTGGATGATGATGTCCGGCAGATCATGCGCAATGCGGGTATCGGCGATGTCGAGGCGTTTATTGCGTACCAGAAGGGCCTGGAAATCTATTCCGTCGCTCACATCGACGCGGCCAAGACCTCGGAGATGCTGGCCGAGGCCAATCAGTACTTTGACCGCGCGCTGGAATCGGCATCCGACCTGGCGTTTGCGCGAATCGTCCGGGCTGATGCGCGGGGCCATATCCTCAGCGAAATCGCCCAGGGGTTTCGAAAGGAGAGTTATCCGGGCGAGGCGAACGATGTCTTACTTGCATTGCGCGAGGAGTACGCCGCGGCGTGGCGATTGTCGCCCCCTGGAAATCAGCGCGACATCCTGAACGTTGAAAGGGCATTGTTCAGTGGCGACTGGAGCGAGGTGCCTCTCCTGATGGAAGCCGCGATGGCGCCCGGCGATTGCCCGCTGATGAACTGGACCTCCGAAATGACGGCTGTTTTCGGATGGTCCAACGCGTTGATCGGCAAGTACAAGGAAGCGATCGTTTGCGATCCTGGTGATGTCGTCGCCAACTGGATTCTGCCATTTGTACTGATCAACGACGGGCAGCCCGAGGCCGCGATTCAGGCCGTCGCCGATGCGCAGAACAATGGATTGACGCATCCATGGCTGGAAGACGCCCGGTTTTTGGCACTCCTGGCAGCCGGAGAATATGACAGCCCCCTGGTCCAGGGCCCGCGACCGCCGGGATCTATGATGCTTTACAGTCGGGACATATTGCGCGAATCGCTGGCCGGGAACACGGACGTCGCGCGCGAGCTGGCAATGGCGCACTGGTCACAACCCGGCGTGGATGCGTGGTCGTCGCTTGCTGTAGCCGCGGCGGTCGGAGACCGGCAGCGCGCGAACGAGATCGCCGGAAAGATGGACGCGTCGCCCGGTGGGCTGGCCGCACTGAGCATCTCCCTATTTACATGCTTCTGCGGCGCGCCTTTCGATCTCGAGGCGACGCCCAACTTCGCCGCCAGGATCGAGGAAGCCGATTTCCCCTGGCCGCCGGAGACCAGGATCAACTATCCCGCCAAGAACTGGTAGGCAGCGCGTTACCCCCGGACTGCGTGCCCTCCAAGCAAACATAATTGCGATGAAATCGCCCGCTGGGGCGGGCTCCTACAGATGGGTGCAGGAACATCTGGAGCGGGGACCCGCTCCCGCCGGGGATCAGGTTTCTATGCGACTGCGCGGGTTACGCGCTTTGGTTCGGAAACTCCGTAGCCCTGTGCATAGTCGATGCCCATCCCCTTGAGCATCGTGATGATCTCCTCGTTCTCTGCGAACTCGGCGATCGTCTGTTTACCGGTGAGGTGTCCAATTTCATTAATCGAACGAACCATTTCCCGGTCAATCGGATCATGCAGTATCTCCTTCACGAAACTGCCGTCGATCTTGAGGAAGTCGACGGGGAAGTGCTTGAGGTAACCGAATGACGAGAGGCCCGTACCGAAGTCGTCCAGCGCGAACTTGCAGCCGAGCTCCTTCAGCGCATTGATGAACCGGTTGGCCTGTGAATAGCTCGCAATCGCCGCCGTCTCGGTGATCTCGAAACAGATCCTGGTGGCGTCGATCCCGCTCATCTGGAACTGCTCGATGACGAACGGCAGGAACTTGTCGTCGCCGAGGCTCTGCCCGGAGAGATTGATCGAGCACAGCGACAGTCGCTCGCGCTCGTCGGCCTCCGAGACCAGCCAGCGGAACGCATTGGTGATCACCCAGCGATCGATGCGCGGCGTCAGGCTGAAGCGCTCGGCCGCCTCGATGAAGAGGCCCGGCGCGATGATGCCGCCGCCCTCGTCCCGCATCCTGAGCAGGATTTCGTAATGTGCGCCATCGTCCTTGTGCTGCAGCGGCTGGATGGTCTGCCGGAACAGCTCGAAGCGGTTCTCCTCCAGCGCATTGTTGATGCGCGCCGCCCATTGCTGCTCGCGACGCCGGCGCTGCAGGTCGATATCGTTCTCCTCGAAGCTGTGGATGCGATTGCGGCCGGCCTCCTTGGCCGCCGCGCAGGCGCTGTCAGCCGCACTCAGCAAGGCCGCGACGTCTTCGTTGCCGGCCGTAATCGGCACGACGCCGATGCTGACGCCGAGCCGGAAGCTGCGGTCGTCCCACATGAACTTGAAGTCGCCGACGGCGACGCGCAGCTGCTCGGCCGTCTCCATCGCCTGGTCGAGGTTGCAGCTCTCCAGCAGCACGCCGAACTCGTCACCGCCGAGCCGCGCGAGCGTATCGCGCCAGCGGATCTTGGACTTGAGCAGCGCGCCGAGCTGGCCCAGCAAGGCGTCGCCCGCCTGGTGGCCGCAGGAATCGTTGACGATCTTGAACTGGTCGAGATCGAGATAGCACAGCGCGTAGGAGGTTTCCCGCGCCTTCGCGCTCTTCAGCGCGCGCTCGAGCCGGTTTTCGAATTCGGCACGATTGACCAGTCCGGTCAGTATGTCGTGACTCGCGTGGTAGCTGAGCCGCCGATTCAGTTCGCGGGATTCGGACACGTCGTGGAAGACGAGCACGCCGCCGGTGACGTCGCCTTTGCCGTCGCGGATCGGGGATGCCGTGCTCTCGATATAGAGCTCGTTACCGTCGCGGCGGATCAGCAAGGTCGGGCGTACCGACTTGATCGAGCGGCTGCGGCGGATCGAGACGGCCAGCGGGTTCTCGAGCGGCTCGCAGGTCTCCTCGTGGAAGCCGCGGAAGATCTCGTCGATCGGCCGGCCGCTGGCGTCGTCGACCTTCCAGCCGGTGAGTTCCTCGGCAACCGGGTTGATGTACTCGACGTTGCACTCGGCGTCGGTGGTGATGACGCCGTCACCGATCGAGCGCAGCGTGATCTGCGCGCTCTCCTTCTCGCGGAACAGCGCCTCCTCGTAGAGCTTGCGCTCGGTGATGTCGTTCTCGACACCGAGCAGGCGCACCAGGCGGCCGCGATCGTCCTGCAGCGCCTTGGCGCGGCTGGTCATCCAGCGCCATTCACCGCTCTGGTGCTTCATGCGATGGATGCTTTCGAAGAATTCGGTCTTGCCTTCGAGATGTTCGCGCATCTTCTTCTGCACCCGCGCCATGTCGTCAGGGTGCACAAGCCGGTACCAGTCGGGCAACACGTCTTCCTGCTCGATGTCATAGCCGAGCATGTCCTTCCAGCGCCGCGACAGCTTGATGCGCTTCGAGTGCCCGTCGAAATCCCAGATGCCGTCATTGGCCGTCAGGTTGACGAGCTGATTGCGCTCCTCGTACTCGTCGAGGAGATCGGCGCTTTGCATGCGCTCGAGGCCGGACGCCAAGGAGGTGCCGATCAGCTTCATGAGCAGGTGAAGATCAGCGTCCGGCTTGTCGATCGGCCGTTCGTTGGCGAGCGCAAGAAAACCCGCGACTTCGTTGCGGATCGAGAAGCCGATGATCAGCGCGGAACCGATGCCCAGTTCCGCGAGGCGCCCGAACTCCTCGCGCGCGCCCGTCGGCCCCGCGGTGGTGTCCTTGATTTCGATGACCTTGAGGTGGCCAAGGTGGCTGCAGAGCCAGGGCCAGTCGTCGAGTGACTCGCCGGTCAGCGGTTCCGCGTTGCAGGCCGAGAATACGCCGCTCGTCGCAATGATCGATTCGATACCCGAAAAATCGGGCCTGAACAAGGCGAGGAATGCCGCGTCACAGCCGGTCGCATCCGGCAGCTCGGCAATGTTGTCGCGTAGCTGATCCCTGAAGCGGGATTTGTCGAGGTTCTGGACGTTGACCGCAATCTTGGTTTGCAGCGCATCGACGGCGCCGCGATTGCGCTCTCCTGGCGGAGGCCTGCGTCGTCGTACCGGTTCCGGACCGGCCGTTTTGGTGTCAGACGATGCGCTCATCCGATGTCACCTGCCCAAACTCGCAGACATTTTGACAGGTTACCGCAGGAATACAAGATAAGTGACTGTAATTTTTTGGGAAATATGGAGCAAGTCACGGTGATCGAGTGACAGGGCTTGGCTATCTGTAGCCACCCCTTCGACGCCGATAAGGACGCGTTTTCGCGGGTGAGCCGCGACGACCTGGACGCAGAATTCGCCGTCGCTGCGCTCGCGTTGAGGGCGAAGTTCCTGTCAACGCTGCCCACGCTCCCGCGTTAAGGCACTGCAAGACAGGATTATTGAAAGGGAGATCACCATGAACGTTTCCAGTGCCCGGCTGCCGGGCGTGAGCGCGAAAACGATATGGATGTCGACGGCATTCCTCGTTATCGGTGCGTTGCTGACCGCGTGCGGCGGCGGCGCAAGCACTACCAGCAATGACCCGCAACCGCCGCTTGGCGGCGCGTGCATTCCGTCCGACCCGTCAACGGCGGCGGAGTGCGGGACGATCATGATCGGCCTGACCGATGCGGACGGCGACTTCCTGAGTTATGCCGTTGACGTACTGTCGCTGCAACTGGAACGACGGGACGGCGCAGTCATCGAGGTGCTGCCGAACAGCACGCGGATCGACTTCGCACAATATGTCGACCTGACCGAGTTCATCACGGTCGCCACGGTGCCGCCGGGCGACTACGTCGCCGGCACGATCCGCCTCGACTACTCGAACGCGGAAGTGTTCGTCGAAGCCGCCGGCGCTGCGAAAGAAGCGACGGTTGTCGATGCGGACGGCATCGCGCTTGCCCAGACCGAGCTGACGATCAGGCTCGCCGAGCGCGACCACCTGGTCGTTTTCAAGGGCGTCCCGTCCTTGCTGACCCTGGACTTCGATCTCGATGCGTCGCATGAGGTCGACATCGCGCCGACGCCGGCAATCGCGACGGCCGAGCCGTTCATCGTTGCGGAAATCGATCCGATCGACGTCAAGCACATCCGCGTTCGTGGCCGGCTGATCGAAGCCAATGTCGACGAGATGTATTACAGCGTCGCGATCAGGCCGTTCTACGACGCGGCCGGCGACTTCGGTCGCATGCGCGTCAACGTCACGGAGCGGACCGACTTCGAGGTCAACGAGCAGGCTTTTGTCGGCGCCGAAGGGCTGCGCGCGCTCAATGCCGCAGGCCAGGGCACCCTGACCGTCGCCAGGGGCCGGCTCGACGTGGGTGAGCGCAGGTTCACCGCCGACTACGTGCTCGGCGGCACGAGTGTGCCGGGCGTCGACAAGGACGCGGTCAAAGGCAGCGTCATCTCGCGCAGCGGCAACGACCTGATCGTGCGCGGCGGCACCGTCATCCTGACCGATTCGGACAGGGCGTTCTTCCGCGACGATGTCACGGTGACGGTCGGCCCGGACACGATCGTCTACAAAGCCTTCGATACTGATCGCCTGCTCGGCATGCCGGTGCGCCTGCTGGGGATCGAGGCGATCTCGGTCGGCCAGAAGGTCACGATACGCGGCACGGTCACGGCGAACGACGAACTGGGCGTGCACATCGATGCGACGCAGGGCACGGTCGCGATGCACATTACGCACCTGAGCGGCATCGTGAACACGATATTGCCGGGCCAGACGGACATCGAGCTGCATGCGATCGATCGCAGGCGTGTCGGGGTGTTCGATTTCACGGGCACGGGTTCGAGCCCCGACAATGACGCCGATCCGGACAACTACGAGGTCGCGACCGGCAACCTGCCCATGATGGCTGCGGACGCGGCCGGCCAGCCGGTCGTCGTCTACGGCTTCCCGTACGAGTTCGGCGCCGCGCCTCCGGATTTCGAGGGGCGCACGATCATGGATTACTCGGACGTTCGCAGCGCCCTGGGTGTCGGCTGGGGCGCCGAGGGCGCGACTGCACCGTTTGCCATGATGGACGGCACGGGCCTGCTCCTCGACCACAGCCAGTTCGGTGACGATCAGCGCCATCACATCAAGCAGGGCCCGGTCCTGATCGACCTGTCGACCCTCGACTCGAACACGCTGATCGCGCCGAGGGAATCGGGACGCAAGCTGTTCGTCGTCAAGACCACCGACAGCCTGCAGCTCTATGCCGACTTCGACGACTTCCTGGACGCGCTGACGCTGGCGCTGGACGGCGTGAATGCGGCGCGCTCGATGTTCGCCCGTGGCCATTACAACGCCGACACCAACGTCTTCACCGCGTACAAGATTTTCGTTTACATACTCGAGCCATAAGGAATGTGCTGAATAACCACTCCCGGGACCGGGGGAGGCTGTTCCCCCCCTCCCCCGTCAGGACTGGCTCCCCCCGCACGGCGACGTGCGGGGGTCTTTTTATTGCGGCATCGACCGCCTGGCGATCGTTTGATCTCCGGCGGGCGCCGGATGTGCTAGTTTTCCCCAAGGAACAAGAACAAGGGGGAAGTCATGAACGCTATCCAGCGCACCCTGCTGATCGCCGGAGTTCTCTGCTGTGGCGCCGCGCCCGCCGAAAACCTCGATATCCGCGAGTGGCAGGTTCCTTACGAGGAATCCCGCCCGCGGGATCCGTTTGCCGAGACCGAATCATCGGTGTGGTTCGTCGGGCAACGCACCGGCTATCTCGCCCACCTGGACGCGAATTCGGGCGAATTCACGCAGGTCCCGTTGAAGGAAGGCTCCGGCCCGCACAACCTCATCGTCGGTTCGGACGGCATCGTCTGGTACGCCGGCAATCGCAATCGCCTTATCGGCCGTTACGATCCGCAGAGCGGTGACATCGAAGAGATCATGATGCCGGACGAGGAAGCCCGCGACCCGCACACGCTGGTGTTCGACGCGAACGAGGAAAACATCTGGTTCACGGTCCAGGGCGGCAACATGATGGGCCGACTGAACATCGAGACGCGCAAGGTCGATTTGCTCAAGTCGCGCACCGAGCGCTCGCGCCCCTACGGCATCAAGATGGCGCCCGACGGATCGGTCTGGGTGGTACTGTTCGGCTCGAACAGGCTGGCGCACATCGATCCCGGCACGATGACCCACGAGGAGATCGAAATCCCGAGGCCCGAAGCCAGGCCGCGGCGCATGGAGGTCACGGCGGACGGCAACGTCTGGTACGTCGACTACGCGATGGGCGTGCTGGGCCGTTACAACCCCGCAGACGAATCGTTTGCCGAGTGGCAGATGCCGCAGGGAGAAGGCGCGAGGCCATACGGCATGGCGTCCGATTCGCGAGGCCGCTTGTGGATGGTGGCAACCGGCGTACAGCCGAACGTGTTCGTCGGTTTCGATCCAGCCACGGAGGAGTTCTTCAACGCAACCGAGGTCGGCTCGGGCGGCGGCACGATCCGTCATATGCACTACCACGAGCCGTCGGGCGCCGTCTGGTTCGGCACCGACACCAATTACGTCGGCCGGGCGATCGTCGAGCCGGATCGGTAAGCATTCTGCGCTTTGCCATCGCGATCAGTGCGGCGCTCATCGTGAGCGCCGCCGTCGCCCTGCCCGAGGGCGCGCCCTGGGGTTCGGCGAATCCCGAGGCCGCGGAGAACTGCGGTTCCTGCCACTTCGGCTATGACCCGGTGACGGAAGCCGACGCCCTCCTCATCGAGGGCCTGCCGGACAGAGCGGTACCTGGCGAGTCCTATGAGCTGCAGGTCGATTTTCATGACCCCGAAGCCGTGGTTGCCGGCTTTCAGCTGCTTGCGACCGGCGGCGAATTCACTGCCGACTCAGGCGATATCGAGTACCTCGGCGCGGCCGTTCGCTCCGTCGAGGCACGGCATGCGGACGCCGGTTTCCGCTGGACGCTGACCTGGACTGCGCCTGATGTGCCCGGCGCCACGGTCGTCATCCACCTGGCGGCTGTCGGCGGCAACGACGATCTCTCGCCATTCGGCGACCGCGCTTTCTTCCGGAGTTTCGAGACGACGCTGTAACTCTTTCGCTCCAGGCCTTATGCAAAAGACCCGCAAACCAGCGTCGAAAAGGCGCGTTCAGGTCTCGGCCTGACCCCGAATATGATAATTAGGGTCGAACCATATTTTCGTAAAAATGGTTCGACCCCGATAACTTTCAGTGCAGGGTTTTTTCTTTGTCGACGCGATCCGGCGCGATGTCGTGATCGGCGAGGAGCTCCTCGCCCGATTCGGTGTCCGCCAGTTCCCGGTCGGTCGGCTCGGCGACCCCCGATGTTTCGACGAGCGGCTCGTCTTCAGGCATCGCTTCGGTATGCGCCGCAGCCGCTCCCTCGGCAGCGCGCTCTTCGTAATCGCGAGGCGGCATCGCAATCGCCTCCTCGTCGATCTCCTGGACCGCGATCTTCTCGATCGGCGCCTCGAAGATCGCCGGACGCATCTCGCACAGCGAGCCCGCGCCGGCCGCCATGTGCTCATAAAGGCGACGGTACTCGGCGCCAATCGACTCGAAATGCACGGCCGTCGTCTTGAAATGCTCGCTCACCTGGCGACGGTAGTCGTCCAGTTCGGCCTGGACCTCCGCGGTTTTCGCCATCTCCTTCCCACGGCCGATGTTGCCGATCCACAGCCCAAGGCCGACGCCCAGCGTCAATAAAATGGCGCCGGCACCGATCATCATAATCGGACTCATAATCACTCTCTCTTTGTCAGTGGATGCCCAAGCGGGGGCAGGCGTTATTCTACGGCAGTAACATGGCGTTTGTCGCGCCTTTCAGGCCAATCGCTGTTCGACTTCGTCGAGCGCCCGGTAACAATCGATGACCCGGCCGATCGACGCGCGGCTTTCCCGGTTCTCTTCGACTGCGGCCAGGAATTCGCGGTCCTGCAGCTCGATGCCGTTCATCGACACGTCGACTCCCGATACGTCGACCGCGTTCTCGTAGCCGTCGACGAGGTCGTCGTAGCGGGCGATGTAGGTGCCGTTGTCGCAGATGTAGCGGAAGAACGTGCCGAGCGGACCGTCGTTGTTGAACGAGAGCGACAGGGTCAGGAGGATGCCGCTCTCGGTCTTCATCTGGATCGACATGTCCATCGCGATGCCGAGTTCCGCGTGATGCGGCCCCTCCATTCCGGCAACCGCGACGATCTTCTCGCCCGTCTGGTACTGGAACAGGTCGACCGTGTGGGCGGCATGGTGCCACAGCAGGTGGTCGGTCCAGCTCCGTGGCTCGCCGAGCGCATTCAGGTTCGAGCGGCGGAAAAAATAGGTCTGCACGTCCAGCTGCTGGATCCTGAGATCGCCAGCCTTGATCCTGTTGTGGAGCCACTGGTGTGACGGATTGAAGCGGCGCGTATGCCCCACGGCACAGACGAGCCCGGTCTCCTGCTGGACCCTGAGCACTTCCTCGGCGTCTGCCAGCGAGTCGGCGACCGGAATCTCGACCTCGACATGCTTGCCGGCGCGCATGCAGCGGATCGCCTGTTCCGCGTGGATCTGGGTCGGCGTGCAGAGGATGACGGCGTCGACCTCGTCCAGCGCCAGCGCCTTGTCGAGATCGTCGACGGCATTCGGCACGGCGTATTCGCCGGCCACTTTGCGCGCGACTTCGAGGTCGGGGTCGACGATGGCAAACACCTCGGCGCCGTCGATGTTTTTCAGACCATCCAGATGCTTACGCCCGAACGCGCCGGGACCTGCCAGTGCGATGTTGATAGTCAATGGTTGCTCTCAGCGGTTCCTGTAGATGACGTGGCCAACGGCCGTATTCGATGCCGGCACATGATAGAAGCGATGCAATTCGTCGACGTTGTCGTCGAGCGCGCCGCGCATGATCAGCCACATGACGAGTTCGATGCCCTCCGAGCCCGCCTCGCGCAGGTAGTCGACGTGCGGCTTCGCGGCGAGGCCTTCAGGATTCGTGTGCAGGTCGTCGAGAAAGGCCTTATCGAAAGATTTATTGATGAAGCCTGCCCGCGGTCCCTGCAGCTGGTGGCTCATTCCGCCGGTTCCCCAGATCTGCACATCGATATCCTCGTCGAATGCGTCTACGGCGCGACGGATGGCCTTGCCGAGCGCGAAACAGCGGCGGCCGGATGGCGCCGGGTAGACAACGACATTGACTGCCAGCGGGATGACCTTGCAGGGCCAGGTCTCGGGTTGTCCGTACATGAGCGACAGGGGGACGGTCAGACCGTGGTCGACCTCCATCTCGTTGACGATCGTCAGGTCGAACTCGTCCTCGATCACCGACTGCGCGACGTGCCAGGCAAGCTCCGGGCATCCCTCTACCGGCGACACCGGGCGCGGGCCCCAGCCCTCATCAGCCGGCATGAATTGCTCACCGCAACCGATCGCGAAGGTCGGGATGACGCGCAAATCGAAGGCGGACGCATGATCGTTGTAGACCAGTATGACCACGTCCGGATTTTCCCCGGCAATCCATTGACGCGAATACTCGTAACCCTTGAACAGGGGCTGCCAGTATTCCTCGTCGCACTTGCCGAGGTCGATGGCCGCGCCGATCGCCGGCACATGGGAGGTCGCGACCCCGGCCGTGATTCTCGCCATCAGCTGGATTCCTCTTCATACAGGTTCCCTTCCGGGCTGCGGCCGCCGCTCAGCATCATTTGCCGATAATCCTCGCGGGTTACGCCGGTCATCGCAGCGGCGGCCTGCTCGAAACTCTGTCCGTCGGTCGAGAACAGCTTGGCGAAAAAGTAGACGTTGCCGCCGAGGGCAAGGATGCGGTTGTAGTCGCGATCGAGCACAGCCTGCTTCTGTTCATCGCTCATCGGCCATTCGTCGAGATACGCTTTCTCGTCCGCCTTGAAGCGCTCACGATTCTCAGCCTTGATCAGCGACATGCAGAACTGGTTCAGGTGATAGCCCTGTCGGGCTACGTCCGCGTCGAAGACGACGGTACCGGGTATGTCCAGGTATGGTTTGTCGAGCGCCATCAGCCCTCCTCTTCCGGCCAGTAGAGCCGCATCGGGTTGTCTACGAGCAATTTCCTCTGTAATTCCGGCGTCGTCGCGATGCGCGGGATGTAATCGACGAGCTTGCCGTCGTCAGGCATATGAGACTGCATGTTCGGATGCGGCCAGTCCGTGCCCCATAACACCCGATCCGGGAAAGTCTCCACGATCAATCGCGCGAACGGGACGACATCATCGTAGCCGGGTGGGCCGCTGTTCGACAATCTTTCGGGGCAGCTCACCTTGATCCACGCGTTGTCCTTGTCGTCGAGGAAGCGCAGGAAAAGACGAAACGCCTCGTCATCGGGACTGCCGGAGACGTCGGCGCGGCCCATATGATCGACGACGACGTCAACCGGCAGGGATGCAAAGAATTCATAGTACTGCGGCAGGTCCCGTGCCTCGAAGTAGATGACGACGTGCCATCCGAGCGGCGCGATTTTCTGCGCAATCTTCGACAAGGCGTCGACGGGCGGCGCATCGACGAGGCGCGGGACGAAATTGAACCTGACGCCGCGCACGCCGGCCGCGTGCAATTCGTCGAGTTGGGCTGCGGCAATGTCCGGCCGCACGGTGGCGACGCCGCGCGCCCGTCCGTCAGCGCTGCGCAGCGCATCGACGAGGGCACGATTGTCGGCGCCATGACAGGTCGCCTGCACGATGACGTTGCGCGCGAAGCCGAGATGCTCCCGCAATGCCCATAACGCGTCCTTGGGCGCGTCACAGGGCGTATATTTTCGCTCCGCTGCGAAAGGGAACTGGTCGGCCGGCCCGAATACGTGGCAGTGGGCATCGACCGCTCCAGCCGGCGGCTTGAAAGCGGGCGCCGAAGGATCCGGATCGTATGCCAGCCAGCCGGCATCCACTGCGTTACTTTCCCCTATCCTTCAATATCTTGTCGAGCCTCGGGTAAACCCTGCGCGCGTTCAGCTCGAACACTTTGGCGCGCGCTTCTTCGCTCAGCTCCAGCGCCTCGACGTAGCGACGCGTGTCGTCGAAGTAATGGCCCGTCTCCGGGTCTATGCCGCGGACCGCGCCGACCATCTCCGAGGCAAAAAGAATGTTGTCGACGTCGATCACCTCGAAGAGGAGATCGATACCGGGCTGATGATAGACGCAGGTATCGAAGAAGACGTTCTGCATCACGTGTTCGGCAAGCGGCGGCCGCCCCAGCATGTCTGCAAGTCCCCGGTAGCGTCCCCAGTGATAAGGCACCGCCCCGCCACCGTGCGGGATGACCAGGCGGAGCGACGGGAAGTCGGTGAACAGGTCGCCCTGGATGAATTGCATGAATGCCGTGGTATCGGCATTGATGTAATGCGCGCCCGTCGCATGAAAGTTTTCGTTGCACGTGCTCGAGACATGGATCATCGCCGGCACATCGAGCTCGACCAGTTTTTCGAAGAGCGGATACCAGCCGCGGTCGGTCAGCGGCTTCGAGCGCCAGTGGCCGCCTGAAGGATCGGGGTTGAGATTACAGCCGACGAAGCCGAGTTCGTTCACACAACGCTCGAGTTCGCCCACGCTGTTCCTTGCCGGTGCATCCGGCGACTGTGGCAGCTGGCAGACGCCGACGAAATTGTCGGGGTAAAGCTCGCAGACGCGCGCGATCAGGTCGTTACAATGTCTCGACCAGTCGAGGGATACGGTGTCGTCACCGAGATGATGCGCCATCGCAGAGGCGCGTGGCGAAAATATGGTCAGATCTGCGCCCCGCTCTTTCTGGAGCTTCAGCTGGTTCGACTCGACGCTGTCACGAATCTCGTCATCACTGATCGCGCCATAGACCGGCGCCGGCAGTGACGTGTCTTCGTAGTGCGCAAGCTGGTCCTGGCGGAACCGATCGTGCGCCGCGGGCGCGGTCGTATAGTGTCCATGGCAGTCGATGATCATTCGTCTTCGCCTGCCTCGACGTAGCGAAGCCCTTTTGCTTCGAGCCGGTCGCGCATGCCGTAGATATCGAGCGTCAGCTCGCCGGCTTCGAGTCGCGCGCGTTTTTCGACCTCATTGGCTTCGCGCGCCTGTGCGCTGGCAAGCACATCCGCTGCTTCTTCCTTGCGCACGATAAGCACCCCGTCGTCATCGGCAACCACCAGGTCGCCGGGACTGACTGCCTGCCCTGCACAGACGATGGTCGTGTTGACGTCCCCGACGGTTTCCTTGACGGTGCCCTGCGCGTGCACGGCACTCGACCAGACCGGGAACTGCATGTCGGTCAGTGTGCCGATATCCCGCACGCCGGCGTCGATGACCAGGCCGCGCACCCCGTGCGCCATCAGCGAGGTCGCGAGCAGGTCGCCGAAGAAACCGTCGGTACAGGGCTCCGTCGGCGCGACCACCAGTACGTCCCCGGCGCGACACTGTTCGATCGCGACATGGATCATCCAGTTATCGCCCGGCGTCACCTGGCATGTCACGGCACTGCCTGCGATGTGCACAGGCCGGTAGATCGGCCGCATGGCCGGCCCGAGCAGACCTTTTCGGCCCTGCGCTTCATGGACGGTTGCGACGCCGAGATCGGCGAAACCTGCGACGATGTCCCGTGGCAAGCGTTCGATATTCGTAACGACAACCGGCATCAGTATGGCAACCCCACGTAATTTTCGGCGAGCGAGACCTGCGCCGCGCGCGACGATTTCAGGTAATCGAAGTCCGCCTGCTGGATGCGCTCATCGAATGCCGTGTGTTCACTGAATCGATGCAACAACTTGGTCATCCACCAGGAGAAACGTTCCGCCTTCCAGACGCGGGTCAGGGCCGTGTCCGAGTAGGCGTCCAGCCCCGATTCATCGTTCTCTTTAAAGTACTGAACCAGGGCACGCGACAGATAGTACACGTCCGATGCGGCGAGATTCAGGCCCTTCGCGCCGGTTGGCGGCACGATGTGCGCGGCATCGCCCGCCAGGAACAGGCGTTGCCATGACAACGGCTCGCAGACGAAACTCCTGAGTGGCGCAATCGATTTCTCGACCGACGGTCCGGTGATCAGAGATGCAGCGACCGATGCCGGCAGACGGGCCCGGAACTCCTCCCAGAATCGATCGTCAGGCCAGTCATCGACGGCCTCGTCCAGCGAACATTGCACATAGTAGCGGCTCAGTGATCTCGAGCGCATCGAGCAGAGCGCGAAGCCGTGCTCGTGCCCCGCATACATGACTTCGTCGGTGACAGGCGTGGTCTCCGCAAGGATTCCGAGCCAACCGAATGGATAGACGCGCTCGTAAGTCTGCGCGACGGAAGCCGGCAACGACTGGCGGCTGACGCCGTGAAAGCCGTCGCAACCGGCAATGAACTCGCACGCCAGTCTGTTCGATTCGCCATTCTTTACATAGGTAACGGCGGGCGCCGCGCTGTCGAGGTCGTGCAGCCGGACATCCTCGGCTTCATCGATAATGACGCCGCCCATCCCGTCCCTGGCCGCGTAGAGATCCCGGGTGACTTCGGTTTGCCCGTAAACCGTGACTGTCCTGCCGTCGACCAGCGCGTCGAAGTCGAGCCGCAAGGACTCGCCGCGAAACGCGATCTGGACACCGCTGTGCGACTCGCCCTCTGCGTCGAGGCGCTCGCTCACGTTCGCCTGTCGCAGCAGCTCGACCGTGCCCTGCTCGAGCACGCCCGCCCGGATCCTGCCAAGCACATACTCGCGACTGCGCCGCTCGAGGACGACGGAGTCGATTCCCGCGAGATGCAGCAGCTGCGACAGCAGCAGGCCGGCGGGCCCGCCACCAATGATTGCGACCTGGGTCCTGTCAGTCGCCAATGGATTCGCTCCGAGACATTCTTCCTATGGTGTCGCCCGTCGCAGGTGAAACGTGATTTTACCCTCTAATCGAGGGCGAGATTCAGCAAGCGGATCGCGTTCGTCCTGCCGATCGCAAGCCGTTCATCATCGGCGATGACGGCCGTCGCGTCGAACCAGTCAGAGGCATCGGCCATACGCTCGAACGGATAGTCGGCCGAGTAGTAGAGCTTGTCGTGCGCGAAGACATCCAGGGTGCAGCGGAAAGCGGCGTCGTCGAAGTTGCCGCTGGTCGTCAAATGAAAGTTCTCGCGGAAATAGTCGCCGAGCGGCCGCTTGCCGCGATACCCGCGGGGCGAGAAGCGCATGCGCGCGTCGATGCGCCAGAGTCCGAACGGGATGTTTTCGCCGAGGTGGCCGAGACAGATACGAATATTCGGGAATTCGTCGAAGATCCCGGATCCACAGAGCCTCAGGGCGTGTATCGAGGTCTCGACGGCGAAACCCCAGGGCGCGCTCATGAGCCAGGGGTGGTTTTCGTAGTTTTGTGCACGAGACGGAATCTGCATGCGGGGGTGAAGGTAGAACGGCACATCGAGGTCTGAAACGACACGCCAGAAGTCGCGGTATTCGGGCTGGTCGTAGTAATGGACAGTGTCGGGCGCCCCGGCTTGCTGAAAGCCGTTGACCATGCAGCCCTTGAAGCCAAGCTCGTCGACGCAGCGGGTCAATTCCACCGCCGCGAGTTCAGCGTCGTGCATTGGCAGGGCTGCGAATGCGGCGTACCTGTCGGCTCGGGACGCGACCGCGTCCGCCAGTCGGTCGTTGGCTTTGCGAGCGACTGCAAGGGCTTCCTGCGGATCGACGATGCCCTGGATGCCGGGCGCATGCAGCGACAATACGGCGAGTTCGATGCCGGCATCGTCCATGAAGCCGAGCCGGGTCGCGCCGAGATCGAGAATCTCCGCGGTAAACTCCTCCCACTTGCCCGAGTCGCCGGCGAAGGCCCGCGTCTCGCCGAGCGTTTCCTCGATCGCGAAGTGTTCCTCGAAGGCGATTTTCCCCTGCATGGGACGATTTTACAGGAAGGACCCTTGCACGGCCCCTGCCGGCGGTGGCGGATGCCCGCGCTGCGGGCAACCGTCACCCTTGCTGGGCAAGGGCTGTAGGAGCGCGCGTTGCAGGCGACCACCGGCGGTAGGCATTGGTCGTAGGAGCGCGCCTTGCAGGCGACCACCGGCGGCAGGCATTGGTCGTAGGAGCGCGCCCAGCGCGCGATCTCACCGAACCCACGTTGCGATTCTGGCAACCTCTTCCGTCATCGCGAGGCCTCGCAGAGGCCGTGGC
>JABAOE010008198.1_pt1 | contig 31984 bp, 27 predicted proteins | sample 7062141 | NCBI WGS metagenome assembly JABAOE01 (sample SAMN14538627, study PRJNA623070) | marine sediment metagenome | biome: marine biome [ENVO:00000428]; feature: marine pelagic biome [ENVO:01000023]; material: deep marine sediment [ENVO:00002113] | place: India: Gulf of Khambhat ...
CTGATCATATCCAGGCGCCCAGTCTCGCCGGAACCGTCGTAGTCGTAATCGACGTCAGGCACGCCGGCAGTGGCCTGGAAATCGATGGTGTCGATTCGGTCGAGCGCATCGTACGTGAACCGCCAATGCTCGGGTACGGCCTCGCAACTGGAGTAGCCAGCGGTGTATCGCCCGTCTGCCTGGCAGATCAGGTTACCCCCGGCGTCATACCCGTACAGCATCGTCCCCCGATCAGGGCTGATTTCCTTCAGCAGATTGCCGAGATCGTCGTACTCGTGAATCGTGCGAGCGCCGTTCGGTACTGTAAATGAAATCGGCCTGTCATGCAGATCGTATTCGTAGACGGTTGGGGCGAACGGACCGTTGAGCGGGTCGATCACACCGATTAGCCTGCCGAGCTGATCATACTCGTAGTTGGTGACGTTCGTATTCGCGTCCGTCATCCGCGCGAGCTTGCCGGCAGCATCGAACGCGAGCTGAGTCTGTGATTCCGCCCCCTCCCGAACCCATTCCGGCCGATTCCGGGAGTCGTAGGCGACGGCCACCGCCTTTCGCACGGCTTCACCCGAAGGCCCCCTGACGTCCGCCCCGATCCAATTCCCGCGGCTGTCATATCTGTTATCGATTCGATTGCCGAGGCTGTCGTTGACTCGTTCCAGCAGGTGCGCTTCGTTCCATGCATAGTTCAGAGCCCGGCCATTGGGAAAAGTTATCTTGGCGACCTGGCGTGCCGCATCATAGTCATAGTCCAGCGTCCTCACCGAGCCGCCGTCGGTCGCTGTAATCGTGTCGATCAGGCCGCGTTCGGTGTAAGAGACGTTCATTACCAGGCCGTTGGGATCGATCAGGCGTGTCATACGTCCATCGGCGTCGTACCGCTCGAAACGCGTCATGTGCCCGAGCGCGTTGGTTACCGACCTGATTTGGCCACACTCATATCCGGTCTGACACTCGTAGTACTCGATATCGACTCGATTGGCGACGCGCGGGCCGGATACTCGTCGCGGCTGACCATGCGCATTGAAGTCGGAGTACGTCACGGTCCGGCTGATCAGCGTGGTGCAATCTTCCGGGGCATAGCCGGATTCAGTCGAACTCGCGACCCACTGAGTGCCGGGCGCATAAGTAATCCTCGTGTCGCTGTACTGCCCCGGACAGCTGACGCTAGGACGTCGGATCCGGGTCTTAAGATCACTCGTGTCATTCAGATATTGATAGGCGGTCTCGCGCGCCCATGTGTCATCGAAGGGATCGAGTGCATCCCGCCAATCGTAATCTTCCTTCTTGCTGACAAGATGATAATCATCATATTCGTATCGGGTGGCGATGCCGTTTTCATCGATTTCTTGTAGGACACGCCGCTGACCGCCTGCCTCGTTCGTCTGCTCGGCGCGCGACCCGTCGGCTTCGATGATCGTACCCGGGCTGCGCGCCTCCCACGCGTTCTCGCTCGCCGCCTGGAACTGATAGACGGTCCTGTTTCCCTCGGCGTCGGTGACGGTCGTCGATTCGCCGCCGTAGGCATACCTGAAATGAGTGTGCTCATACATGCCGTGCCGCGTCGACTTGGTCCGCAGATCGGTGCCCTGCGTCGCGACGTCCCAATACTCGAAGGTCGCATACTCGACACCGGTCTCATCGATGATGCCCCGAAGCAGGAAGTCTCTCGGGTCCTTGAAGCCGGGGGTATGCTCTTCGTAGACGTACTCGACGCTCGTGCCGTCCTGGTAGATCACCCCTCTCAGCCAGTCCCCATACGTCGACGGATCCTGATAGTCATGAACGAAGTCGATCTTTCCACCCGCCGGATCGACCAGGTAATCCAGCTTGCCGATATAGGGCGGCGTGGTCGCCGACTCGGCGGTTCTGACGAAAGTGAGCGAGTGGCCGAACGGCCCGACGACGGAGGCGATCCATCCGCCGCGCTCCTGTCCGGACGTCACATCGACTTCGTAGTTAACCGTCGTGACATTGCCCTGAGTGTCATGCAGTTCTTTCAGATACAGGTGGGCGATGCCGCTGGAGCCGCTGACGAGCCAGCGGTGCACCTCTTTTGCGCCGGAAGGTAAATACACGATCCAGTCGCCGTCCGGATCGTTGGCATTCCGGGAACGAAGCTGGAGGCCGCTGCCGTTCTCGGCGACGAACACGTTCGGCTCAAGCTCGAGCCATTTGACCAGCACACCATCCGGACTGATCCAGCCGGTGATTGCGAACGGCTCTGTTTCATATACGATTTTCGAACCGTAGTTGTGTACCCAGTTGCCGCCCAGGATTCCGTATGGCGCACCGAACATCGGAAACTCGAGCGGATCAACGCCGTTCAATATGCTGAGGAGGTTGGAACGATAAGTCCGGTAGAACTCGATCCCTGCACCGGCATAGTCGACGACGCGCTCGATCTTCGCGCCGGTCGCCAGGTCGCATGGATTTCCTGCCGTTGGCGGACAATCGGTCGTATACGGATTCTCGAAGTAGTCTCGAGAGCCGCTTTCCGTGGTACAGACCAGGTACGGACCGTCGGGCTGAGGTATCGTGAAGGGCCCGTTATAACCTGACGGACAGCCTGCGGATAATCTCTGCATAGTGAGTATGTGATAGTCATTTACCGTATTGGCGCATGCCGGCGGGTCCGTCTGGTAGCGAACCTCGAAGCCCTTTCTCGCGAGATGCAGCGTCGGCTCGGCCAGATTCAGGTTCTGGAGAGTTCCCCAATACCATGTCGTGTCGGGGACGGCGGACGCTCCGCAACCGAAATCGTGGTCGCCGATCACTTCGCTGATCGCGGCTTCCTCGGACGCGGCGGGCTTGCAGCTGGCGCAGTCGAAATCGAACAGCGTGGCGTCCCAGTCGGGCGGCACTTCGGCACCCTGTGACTTCGCGCCGAGCAACGCAAGCACGAGACCCGGCAACATGGTTGCACGGCCAGTTGTCGGGTGCGTCGTCGTGCGTTTCACTGCTGGTTCTCCGCGGCAGACCCCGCCAGGTAATGGACCCTGAGGCAACGCAGGTAAGCCGCGGCAAAATTCCGATGACTCAGCCGGCCGCCGACCTCAGCGTCATCGCCACGCGGGAACTTGTCGTGATACTCGCTCGTGCATGGCTTAGCGAACGGATAGACGGCCCGCGCGCAGTCTTCGGGCGACCCGCCCGCATTCGCCCGGAGGTCGGGGCTCGCACACAGCCTCGAGACCATCGCGATCTCGTACAGCGGCATGATGCGGTGCGATGCGCCCGGCGGTTCGGTCGCCGCGGGCGCCTTGTCGGACCGCTGTGCCCAGCGCCACGAATCCGCACCCCAGTCGGGCGTCGCGGCCGACGCCGCGACCGAGACCAGGGACACCGCGCACGACATGATCACCACCAGCAATATTCGGCGCCCGGTGAACCGCGAGTTGTGTCGGTTAGCCAACTTGCGTCCTCCTGATTCTGGTGAAAGGGCAGGAGGAAACCTTATGGGCGCAGACAATCCCGATACATCGGAAAAAGTGATGGCTTCACCGGGTTTGGCCGCTCACGTGGCAAACCCGGCGCACGGAGAGTACAGATGCGGCGGGGCGCTATCGCAACGAGTTCAGAAACTCGACCGGATCTTTGCCCGCTTCCAGCTGTTCGACCAGCGCCGAGCCGACGATGACACCATCGGTGTGCGGCGCCAGCGCCATGACCTGCTCGGGACCACGGATGCCGAAGCCGGCGCACACCGGGATCGTCGCCACCTCGCGAATGCCGTCCAGATATTCCGGCACTTGGGCCGGCAGCGCGGTGCCCCCGCCCGTCACGCCCTTCACGGTCACCGCATAGACGAAGCCACGGCTCGCCTCGCACAGCCTTTTCATGCGCTCCGGCGGCGTCGCCGGCGTCACCAGCTGGATCAGCGCGAGGTCCTTGGCATCGAGCGCGGCGCGCACTGCGTCGGCCTCCTCGAGCGGCAGGTCGGGCACGATGAAGCCGCACACGCCCGCGCGGACGCTGGACTCGGCGAGCGCGTCATAGCCGTAGGCCAGCAGCGGATTCAGGTAACTCATCAGGATCAGTGGCGCGCCGATGCTGCCGGCCGTCTCGAGCTGTTCGAGGATCCAGCGCAGGCTGACGCCGCTCTCGATGGCGATATGGCTCGCGCGCTGAATCGTCACGCCGTCCGCCATCGGGTCGGAGAATGGCACGCCGACCTCGACGACATCCGCCACCGTAGCGATCTTCTTCAGCGTCTCGACGAACGCGTCCTTGTCCGGGTAACCGGCCGTGATGTACGGCACGAGACCGACCCGGCCCGCCGCGTTGGCGCCGCGCAGAGCGGCGGTGATTCTCTCGCGCGGGTTCATGCCCGTCTCCGTGACCGGAGTTGCTCGCGGCCGATCTCACGGCTCAGCGTCGGCATGTCTTTGTCGCCCCGGCCGGACAGGCCAACCAGGATACGCGTGCCGGGATGCTCCCGCGCCCAGCGACGTGCGCCGGCCAGCGCATGCGCGGACTCCAGCGCCGGCAGGATGCCCTCGGCGGCGCAGCATTCCCTGACGGAGTCGAGCGCCTCGGCGTCGGTCGCGGTCGTGTAGTCGACCCGGCCGATGGCTTTCAGCAACGCATGCTCCGGCCCGACGCCCGGGTAGTCGAGCCCCGCCGACACCGAGTGCGTTTCCTGCACCTGCCCGTCCGCGTCCTGCAGCAGAATCGAGTAACAGCCATGCAGTACGCCCGCGGTGCCGGTGGACAGCGTCGCCGAATTGTCGCCGAGGTTCATCCCGCGTCCGCCGGCCTCTACGCCGAGCAGGGTGACCTTCTCGTCGCCCAAAAACGGATGGAAGATACCGATCGCGTTCGAGCCGCCGCCGACGCAGGCGACGACGGCGTCGGGCAGGCCGCCGCCGCGCTCGGCCATCTGCTTGCGCGCTTCGCGGCCGATCACGGTCTGCAGTTCGCGCACGAGATACGGGTAGGGGTGCGGCCCGAGTGCCGAACCGAGCAGGTAGTAGCTGCCTTCGGGATCGCCGACCCAGTCGCGAAACGCTTCGTCGATGGCGGCGCGCAATGTGCGGTCGCCGGTCTCGACCGCCACGACCTCGGCGCCGAGCTGGAACATTCGGTCGACGTTCGGCGCCTGGCGCTCGACGTCGACGGCGCCCATATAAACGACGCATGGGATACCGACGCGCGCGCAGGCCGCCGCGGTCGCGACGCCATGCTGCCCCGCACCCGTCTCGGCGATCACGCGCTTCGCGCCGAGCTTCTTGGCCAGCAGGGCCTGGCCGAGCGCGTTGTTGATCTTGTGCGCGCCCGTGTGCGCCAGATCCTCGCGCTTCAGGAACACCTCGGCGCCCCAGCGTTCGGATAGTCGGCGGGCCGGCGTCAGCGGCGTCGGCCGCCCCGCCCATTGCTCGAGTTCACGGCCGAGCTCGGCCTCGAAGGCGGCATCGTGCAGATATTGCCGCACGCCTTCGGCGAGGCGCGAGAGCGCCGGCATCAGGGTTTCCGGCGCGTAGCATCCGCCGAATGGGCCGAAGCGACCCTGTTCGTCGGGCAGCTTGCCGCCGAGCAGCCGCGTCAGCAGCGCCCTCGCCTCGGCTCCGCTGAGATCAATCTGCATTCAACTCTCCAATTCCCGCACTGCGTCGACGAAAGCCGCGATCCGCTCCGGGTCCTTGACGCCGCGGACGCGCTCGACGCCGCTGCTGACATCGACGCCCCATGGGCGAACCGTCTCGATCGCCGCGCGCACGTTCTCAGGGTTTAGCCCACCCGCGAGCATCAGACGCGTCGATTTCGCCAGTCCCGAGGCCCGTCGCCAGTCGGCCCGCTCGCCCGCACCGCTCCGGGGAGCCTCGAACAGGACCTGATCCTCGGCGGCGATCGCCGCGACATCCAGATCCGGTACATCGCGATAGACCGGCATACGCACGACGTCGCCGAGCTCGAGGTCGCCGAAGTCCTCGACGTCGGTCTGCAGCCAATCCGGCCCGAAGCCCGCCGCGACCTCCGCCCACTCGTCACGCGACGGGTGGCACATGACTGCGACCCGCACGATCGACGCCGGGACATGGCGCGTCAACTCCGCCGCGGCTGCGACGGACACCCGTCTCGGCGACTCGGCGAACACGAACCCGATCGCGTCGACGCCCGCGCTGACGGCGGCCGCTACGCCTTCGCGCGTTGACAGGCCGCATATCTTGACGAAGACAGTCATGCCGGTCGCAGTTCGCATTCCGCCGTCGAGATCAGCCTGACGGCGCGGCCGCGCGACCGGCTTCGAGCAGGCGTTCGGCGAAGGCGCGCGGGTCCTCGGAGCGCATCAGCGCCGTGCCGACCAGGGCGAGGTCGTAGCCAATGCCGGCAACTTCCGCCGCCTGTTCCGGCGATGCGACCCCGCTCTCCGCTACCCAGGGCATACCCGGCGGCAGCAGTTCGGTCAGTCGTGCGAAGCGCGGGAAATCGATCTCCAGGGTGCGCAGGTCGCGGCTGTTCACGCCGATCATCATGCGACAACGCTCCGCGTCGAACGCGGTACCGGCGTCGTCCATGATGGGCGCGGATTTTTCGACGTCAGCCTCATCGAACGCTTCGACGAGCGCGAACATGCCCAGGTCGAGTGTCGTCTGCAGCATATCCCGCAGCATCGGCGTATCGAGCAGCGCCGCGATGAGCAGCACGCCGGACGCGCCGGATGCGCGGGCCTCGAACACCTGGTAAGGCGCGACCAGGAAATCCTTGCGCATGGCCGGCAAGGGCGCGACCTCGATCGCGACCGCCTCGAGATGCGCGAGTTCGCCGCCGAAGCGACTCGGCTCCGTCAGCACCGAAATCGCGGCGACCCCCGCGTCCGCATAGCGTCTGCCCTGCTCGGCGGGCTGCAGGTCGTCTCCCGCGAGCCGCCCCACCGCCGGCGAATCGCGCTTGACCTCCGCGATCAGGTCGAAACCGTCGTGCGACAGGATGAGCGGCTCCGGCGCCGCACACAATTCTGCCGCGCGAACGATCGCGCCGTCGCCGCGCGCGGCGCGAGCCCGTTCCCAACGTGCGCGGCTCGCCGCTTCCATCGATGCCAGGAAGTTTTCGTTGCTCATTTTCCCACTCTAGCCGGTGAACCCGCGGAGGCGATCCAGTACCCGGGCGGCGGCGCCGCTGTCCAGCGCGTCGCTGGCCCGACCGATGCCTTCGGACAGATCGCTCGTGCGCCCGGTCAGCTCGAGCACCAGCCCCGCGCCGAGCACGAGCGCGTCGCGGTGCGCGCCGGTATCGTCACCGCTCAGCACCGCCCCGAGCGCCTTCGCATTGTAGTCGGCATCGCCACCCGCCAGTTGTTCCGGCCGGCACCGGGCGATGCCGTAGTCGGCCGGGTCACGGGTCTCTTCGCAGACGGTTCCGCCCCTGACGTCGAACAGCGTGAATGGACCACAGGGGGTCGCCTCGTCCCAGCCGGGCGCGCCGTGCACGACGAACGCCCGCTCGACGTCCATTCCCGCCAGCGTGTCGGCCATCAGCCTGGCCGTCGCGACGTCGAATGCGCCGATCAGGCCGAACGGCGGCCTGGCCGGATTCGTCAGGGGCCCGAGGATATTGAACACGGTGCGGACGCCGAGCGCACCCCGGACCGGCGCGACGGCCTTCATCGCCGGATGAAAATACGGCGCGAACAGGAATGCAAAGCCGCACTGGTCGAGGCAGCGCATCGCCGATTCCGGCCCGTCCGGCACCGGCGCGCCGAGCGCAACCAGCACGTCGTAGCTGCCCGATTTGGACGAGACCGAGCGGTTACCGTGCTTGATCACCGGCACACCGCACGCCGCGGTGAGGAGTGCCGCGCCCGTCGACAGGTTGACGCTGCCGGAAGCGTCGCCGCCCGTCCCGACGACGTCCGCCGCGACCGTCATGCCCTCCGGCAACGCCGTCGCGCGCGCCAGGTCGCGCATCGCCCCCGCGAACCCCCGCACCTCGTCGGCCGTCTCGCCCTTGACGCGCAGTGCGATCAGGAGCGCCGCGCTCATCGCCGGCGGCAGATCTTCGTCCGTCAGCAGCCGCATCAGGTCCGACGCCTCGGCCTCTGTCAGGTCTTCACCATTCAACAGGCGATTCAGCACGCCATTCGCATCGATGTTCATCGGTCAGTCCGTCTCCCCGAGTGACAGGAAATTCTTCATCAGCTTATCGCCCTCTGGCGTCAGCACGCTCTCCGGGTGGAACTGCACGCCTTCGATCGGCAACTCGCGGTGGCGCACGCCCATGATCTCGCCGCGACGCGTCCGCGCGCTAACCTCAAGTTCGCCCGGCATCGTACTGTCCTCGGCGCAGAGCGAATGATAGCGCCCCGCCTCGAACGGCTGGCTCAGGCCCGCATAAATCGTTTTCCCGTCGTGCTCGATCAGCGAGGTCTTGCCATGCATCAGCCGCTCGGCGGAGACGATCTTGCCGCCGAAGTGCTGCACGAGGCTCTGGTGCCCGAGACACACGCCGAAAATCGGCACCCGGTGCGCGAATGCGGCGATCATCTCCAGCGAGACGCCGGCGTCGTCCGGCCGACCCGGGCCCGGCGAGATGCACAGGTGCGTCGGCCCCAGGCTAAGCGCCTGATCCGCAGTGATCTCGTCGTTGCGGAAGACGTCGACCCGCGCACCGAGGACGAGGAAGGCCTGCACCAGGTTGTAGGTGAAGGAGTCGTAATTATCGATCAGCAACAGGTGGGGCATCACAGCCCTTCCTCCGCGATGGCGAGCGCGCGCCTGAGAATCGCGCTCTTCGCCAGCACCTCTTCGTATTCCGTCAGGGGAACGCTGTCCGCCACGATGCCGGCACCGGCCTGGTAACTGTACTCGTCGGGGCCGAAGACCAGCGTGCGAATCGCGATCGCGTGATCCATGTCGCCGCCTTTTCCGAAGTAACCGACCGTGCCGGCATAGACCCCGCGGCGCGTCGGCTCCATCTCATCGATCAATTCCATCGCACGCACTTTGGGCGCGCCGACGAGGGTGCCCGCCGGAAATGCCGCAGCGAAAAGGTCGAAGGCGTCCTTTCCCGCATCGAGTTCGCCCTGAACGCCGCTGACGATATGCATGACATGGCTGTAACGCTCGATAGAGCGATATGGATCGACGTGCACCGAACCGGCTGCGGCGACGCGACCGAGGTCGTTCCGGGCAAGATCGACGAGCATGACGTGCTCCGCGTTCTCTTTCTCGTCGGCCAGCAGGGACTTCTCGTGCTCGAGGTCTTCGTCGCTATCTCTGCCGCGCGGCCGCGTTCCTGCGATAGGCCGCAGCGATGCATGGCCGCCGTGGCATTTCACGAGCGCTTCTGGCGAGGAGCCGACGACCTGCAAATCGCCGAGGTCGAAGAAGAACATGTAAGGCGACGGGTTCAACAGCCGCATCGCGCGATAGGTCTCGAAAGGCGACAGGCTGTGCCGCCCCGAGAACCGCACCGACAAAACGATCTGATAAATGTCGCCCTTCGCAATGTAGTTCTTGCTGCGCTCCACGGCCGCCATGAATTCGGTTCTCGACAGGCTTTGCTCGGGCTCCGAGTAGCCGACGTAGTCATGCGTTGCCGGCAATGGACCGCGCAGCAACCGCATCACCTCGGTGCGAAGTCGGGCGCGATCGGCATCGCCACCGGAATGCAACAAAGCGATCCGCCGCGTCAGGTGATCGAAGATCAGCAGTGAATCCGTCGCGAGATATCCCGCGCGCGGCGAGCCCGGAGTCGCGGGACCGGCGGGCGCCCTCTCCAGCCGCTCGAAATAGCGCACCAGGTCGTAACCCGCGATCCCGACCAGCCCCCCGGAGAAAGGCAGACCGGGGACGAGCGGAGCGAGTTCCGGCGTATCGGCGAGGACGTCGCGCAGCGCGTCGAGCAACCCCACTGCGCTGCCGGGCAGCGGTTGGATCTCGCCGTCGATCCGCATGCCGGTGTCGTCGATGCGAAACTCGGTCGCGTTGCCGAATCCGAGGAACGAGTAACGCGCCAGGTACACCCCGCCCTCCACGCTCTCCAGCAGGTAGCGAGGCTTCAGCGGGGCGAGCTTGAGGTATGTGGATACCGGGGTATCCAGGTCGGCGCTGATGTCGAACGGTGCTTCCATTTTCCTGTCGGCAAAAAAAAACCCATCGCCGCTGCGCGGAGATGGGTTTTTCGGCTGTTCTGTCGTGACGCGCTAGCCCGCAACCCTCTCCGCGGAGAAGGGCCGCCACCAGTTCCCGTTGTTGGCTGCGCGGTACATGGCGCGCAGTATCCACGCTGCGGCCCCTGCGCGTCAAGTAGAGCGAGGCGTCCGGCCTCAGAGGCTGTAGAACACCGGCAGGATAATGGTGAACGCGAGCCACATGATCAGCGTCAACGGGATCCCGACACGCAGGAAATCGGTGAAGCGGTACCCCCCGGCACTCATGATCAGCAGGTTGGTATGGTAGCCGATCGGCATCGCGAAACTCATGTTGGCTCCGAAGATGATCGCCAGGACGAAAGGCTCGATCGGCGCGTCCAGCTGCTGCGCGATACTGATCGCAACCGGCGTGCCGATGACGGCCGCTGCATTGTTCGAGACGACATTCGTCATGATCGTCATCAGCAGGATCAGTCCACTGAGTATCGCGGGCACCGGTAGCGGCTGCGTCATGAACACGAAGACCTGCGCGATGAATTCGGCGCCGCCGGTCTGCATCAGCGCGAAACCCAGTGACAGGCTCGCGACGATGATCATGATGACCGGGATGTTCAGCGAGTCGCCTGCCTCGCGCCAGGTCATGCAGTTTGTCAGCAGCATCAGCGCGACGCCACAGAGCGCGCTGACCGAGATCGGGACGATACCGAGCGCGGCAAATGCGACGACGCCCACCATGATACCGAGCGCGACCGGCGCGCGCTTCGTATGCGGCAAGTCCGTCGTGGCATCGAGAACGAGCATCGAGCCGCTCTCGCGAAGGCTGCGGATCGAGTCGCGCGAACCCTGGACCAGCAAGACGTCCCCGGCGCGCAGCTTGATCGTGCCGAGATCACCGGCGACATCCTGCATCGAGCGTGCGCGATGAATCGCCAGCGGGAACAGGCCAAACCGGTTGCTGAACTGGGCCGCGTTCAGCGTGCGGTGATGCAGCGGCGACCCACGCGTGATGACCACCTCGGCGAGTTGCTGGCCTTCCGTCGCCAACGGCACGTCCTCGCCGACCGGGTGCTCGATGTCCGTCACGTTATACAGGGTGGCCCCGAGCGCCTGCTCGAATTCCTTCAACCGTTCGGCGGTGTCCTTGACGTACAGTCGATCGCCGGGCTGGAGCCTGACGGACGGCAGCTTGGCGACGAAGAGCGTGTCGGTACGCTGGATCCGGTCCACGCGCATGCGATTCTCGGTGCGTGCGCGAATCTCCGATAACGTCTTGCCGGGCGCGAAACCGTCAGCGTTGACGTACAGCACCGCGTTGAAGAGGCGGGGGGACGTGTCGGCGATCAGCGGTCGCCGGTCCGGCAGCATGCGCGGCGCGATCAACCACAGGAACACCAGCCCCGCGCCGCCCGCGATCAACACGGGTATCGCAAAATCGAACATCTCGAAGCGACGCTGTCCGAGGTCCGCCGCGATGCCCACGACGAGCAGGTTCGTCGACGTACCGATCGTCGTCGCCATGCCGCCGATCAGCGTCGCGAGCCCCATCGGCATCAGAATCCGGGAAGGTGGCCGGCCGGCGCGCAGACAGACCGCCACGAGCACCGGCAGCAGCATCACGACGATGGGGGTGTTGTTCAGGAACGCGCTCGCACCGGCACCGATGAGGAGCGTGAGGAACAGCGCGGTCATGGGCTTGTCGACCCAGTGTCGCGACATGATCGACGCGAGCGGCTGCAGCGCCCCGGTGGTTTCGAGGCCACGACCGACGATCAGCAGCGCGCAAATCGTCACCAGCGCCTCGTGGCCGAAGTTGAAGAAAAAATCCGCCGGCTGGATGTTGTTGAAGGGCAAAAAATAAAACCAAAGGACCAGCACCACGAGTACCCCGAGCCCGGTCGTCTCCAGCGGGATGCGGTCCTTGGTAAACAGGAACATCGCGAGCCCGGTCAGGAAGATCACGAAGACCGCATGTAGATTTGGCAGCTCAGGCAAAACTCGACCCTACTGATTTACGGCCCCGATCGGCTCGGATGGTCGATTAAGAATAACCGATATTCAATGGAGGATTCTTCAGTGCGGGACAGCGACTCCCGGAATCCCGCGATACCGCTTCCATCCTGCGCCGAACGGTCTTAAGATTCGCAGAACAGGCGCCAAATACTCGTCTCCCAAGCCCCCGCGACCCGGCCGACCAGCCGCCGCGCACGCTGCCCCGACGTTCAACCACCGATCCGAAGCCATGTCCGCCAGCAATCCGACCGAAGCGACGGGACTGCATCCGACCGCAAGACCTGCTGAGAAGCGCAAGGACATCACGTTTGCCAAGAAGGACAAGGCGCTCCGCCATGATGTGCACGTGCTCGGCGAAATGATCGGCGTGCTGCTGAAAGAACAGGGTGGCGAAACGCTTTACGATCTCGTCGAATCGGCGCGCCGCACGGCGATCGACCGTCGCGACGGTGATCCGAACGCCGGCGGCCATCTCGATGCCCTGGTGCGGTCGCTTTCCGCAACCACCGCCCGCGACTTCGTCCGAGCTTTCTCGACTTATTTTCAGGTCGTCAATGCCGCGGAACAGGTCCATCGCATCCGGCGCTGGCGCGATTACCTCAAGGACGATTCGATCCGGCAGCCGGGAAGCTTCGAGGAGGCGATCTTCGAGCTGAAGAATCACGGCTTGAGTCTGCAGGACTTATATGACCTGTTGTGCCGGCTGTGGATCGAACCGGTATTCACGGCCGACAACATCGAACCGACGCGCAGGACGATCCTGAGGAAACAGCAGAACATCGTGCGTCGACTCGTCGAAATTCAGAACCCCGTGTTGACGCCGCAGGAACAGCACGCGAACTACGAGAGCATTCGCAGCGACATCACGACGATCTGGCAGACCGAGGAACACCCCGAGGAAGAGCGCACTGTGTTCGACGAACTCGAGCATGTGCTGTTCTTCCTGACCGACGTCATCTACCGTGCCGTCCCGCCCTTCTATGACCGCGTCCGCGATGCGCTGACGGCCGCGTACGGCGGCGAGGCCAACAAGCTGCGGATTCCGCAGATGCTGAGCTTTGCGTCGTGGATCGGCGGTGATATGGAGGCCCGGCGAGATATTACAGCGCGGACGATGCGCGAGATCCTCGCGCGACAGCGCGCCCTCGTGCTCGACCTCTACTATCACGAGTGTCATGGCCTGGCGGGCAAGCTAAGCCAGAGCACCAGCCGTGTCGGCGTCTCGGACGAGATCCTGGAGCGGATCGAGGATTACTCGGGCCACTTCCCGGGAGCGGCCGGTCAGATCCCTCTGCGCCACCGCAAGATGCCGTACCGCGCGTTCTTGCGGCTCATGATGCAACGCCTGCAGTCGACGCATGACGACGACATCTTCCCGTACGAGTCGGCCGAAGAGTTCGGCCACGATTTGCAGTTGATCGCGAACAGCCTGCGCGAGAACAAGGGCGAGCACGCCGGCCTGTTCAGCACCCGGAGACTGCTGCAACGCGTCGAGACCTTCGGATTTCATTTCCTGACGCTCGATATCAGGCAGAGCGCGCTCGTGAACCGGAAAGTGGTCGGACAGCTCTTGGCGGAGCACGACTGGCTCGAGCAGACGGCCGAGGCACGCGAGACGCGGATCCAGCAGGCGCTGGAAAGCAACGAGTCACCGGCCGCCGAGCCGGACAACGAATCGAAGCGTGCGCTGGCCGTCTTCCAGGCGATGTCGTTCTGCCGCAGACGCTACGGCAAGCTCGCGATCGGGCCATATATCATCAGCAAGGCGCACGGCGTGGACGACATACTGTCGGTCTTGTTGCTGGCGCGCTGGGCGGAGCTCCGCAAGAAGGACGGCCGCGTTCCGGTCGACATCGCACCCTATTTCGAGACGGTCGGGGACCTGGCGGATTGCGCGGATACGATGCGCAAGTTGCTGCAGAATCCGATCTACCGCGCTCACCTTGCCCAGCGGGGCAGCGAACAGATGATCATGGTCAGCTATTCGGACAGCGACCAGGATGCGGGCCTCGCCTCCGCGCGCTGGTCGCTGCAACAGGCGCAGTCGGCGCTGGTCAATACGCTGGACGAGCAGCGGGTCGACTTCAACCTGTTCCACGGCCGAGGCGGGACAATCAGTCGGGGCGGAGGGCGAACACACGCCGCCGTGCTCGGCTCGCCGGCGGGTGCAGTCCGCGGCAAGCTGCGGGCAACAGAACAGGGCGAACTGGTCAACGCCAAGTTCGGCGTCCGCGGGATTGCGCTGCGGACATTGGAACAGACGACGGCGGCGGTCGCGAAGGCCACCGCGCTCCCGCGCAAGGAGTCGCCGAAGGAGCGGGGCGAATGGCACCGGATGATGGAGGTGATCGCCGACGCCAGCAAGCAGCGCTACCAGGCGCTGGTATACGATCCCCCCGATTTCTACGACTACTTCCGCCTCGCTACACCGGTCGACGCGATCGAGCGCGTCCGCCACGGCATCCGCCCGGACATGCCGACCGACGCGGGCAGCGTCGACGATCTGCGCACAATTCCGTGGGACTATTCCTGGACCCAGAGCCGTCACATGCTGCCGGGCTGGTTCGGCTTCGGCACCGGCCTCGTCAAGGCCGTCGACCAGTTCGGCCTGCCCGCGGTGCGCGAAATGGCCAAGAGCTGGTACTTTTTCCGCGCACTTGTCTACGACGTAGAGACCGTGCTGGCGAAGGCGGACCTCAACATCGCGGCTCGCTACTCGGCGCTCGCCGGCGACCTGCACGAGAAGTTCTTCCCGATCATGCGGATGGAATTCGACCTGAGCGTCGAACAGATCCTGCGTATCAAGCAGCAGGAGGTTCTGCTGCAGCAACAGAGCACGCTGCGCCGTTCGATCCGCCTGCGCAATCCGTACGTCGACCCGATGAGCCTGCTGCAGGTCGACTTGCTGCAGCGATGGCGAGCGAGTGGTCATGAGGATGAGGGCCTGTTTCAGGCGCTGATCGCCAGCATCAACGGCATCGCACGCGGGTTGCAGGACTCCGGTTGATGCGGGCCGTCTTCCTGGATTTCGACACCGTCGGTCCGGGCGACATCGAACCGGAGCCGCTGCTGCGGCATCTCCCCGATCTCGAACTATATGCGCATACGCCGGCTGGTCAGGTGAGCGAGCGCATCGCTGGCGCCGAGGTCGTGCTGATCAACAAGGTGCGACTCGACGCCGCAACCCTGTCGGTGCCGAACGACCTGCGACTGATATGCCTCGCTGCCACCGGCACGGATAACGTCGACCTCACGGCTGCCCGTCAGAACGGCATAGCCGTCTGCAATATCCGCGATTACTGCACGCCGTCGGTCGTGCAGCACGTGTTCACCCTGATCCTCGCACTGACGAACCACGTCATCGAATACCGGGAATTACTGCGCGGACGAGCGTGGGCGGAGAGCGCACAATTCTGCCTGCTCGATTACCCGATCCGCGAACTGGACGGCAAGACGCTCGGCATCGTCGGGCACGGTGCGCTGGGCTCGGCGGTCGCCCGCGTCGCATCCGCGTTCGGCATGCGCGTGATCGCCGCAGAGCGCCCCTATCGAAGTCAAGGCGCAAGAACAGCGACGGATACTTCGGCCGATGCAGAGTCTGTCTCGCGCGTCCCCTTGCGAGAACTCCTGCGGCAATCGCATATCGTCACGCTGCATTGTCCCCTGACGCCGGAGACTGAGAACCTGATCGACGCGACGGCGCTGGCCTGCATGCGCGACGACGCGTTGCTGATCAACACGGCCCGCGGTGGCCTGATCGACTCCGGGGCCCTCGTTGCGGCGCTGGGCGACGGGACTATCGCCGGCGCCGGAATCGACGTGTTACGTCAGGAACCGCCACTCGATCCCGAACCGCTGCTCGACGTCAGCTCACCGAACCTGATTGTCACGCCACACATCGCATGGGCCGGACGCGAGGCACGCCAGCGAGCGATCGACGAAATGGCCGAGAACATAGCGGCATTCTTGCGCGGTGAGACCCGTAACCGCGTGGACTGATCGCTACCGGCGCGCTATCCGGCGGGAATGCGTCCGCGCAGACTCAGGCGAGCCGATGCGCGAGCGCCTCGGCATGGCGCCGGGTGCGATCCGGAAGCCGCGCGCCGGGCTCTTTCGCAATCAGGCCCGTGAACATGATGCCGACCGACCTGGCACCGATGGTGGCGGCCGTCGCCTTCAGTTGCCGGCGCGTCCCGTAGGCCAGACGGCCCATGATCCCCGGCGCCGCACACGATGAAATCAGCAGCGCTTTCTTCTTCGGCAATCCCGCCTTGCGGAATCTCGGATAATTGGCATCCCACGGCCAATACGCATAAACCACCAGCCGCTCCATGAAGCGCTTGAATAAGGCGGTTACCGACCCAAAATTCGTCGGCGACGCGAGAATGTAGCCGTCCGCCCGCTCGATTTTGCCGATCAGCTCCTGCATGGAATCCTGCTGAATGCAAGCGCCAGGCAACTCGCCCGGCTCCTGCGTGCAGGCGCGGCAGTTCATGCAAAATCTTATGTCCCGGTCGCGGAGCAGCACGGTCTCCACCTCGGCGCCGGCGGTCTGCAGGGTGCGGACCGCGACGGCGACCACCTGATCGGTGATGCCGTCGTCCCGGTAGGAGCCGTTGATCGCGAGAATACGGGTTCGCTCGTCCATTCTGCTCTCCGCGCGCTATCAATAGCATCCGGTAGGCGCGCAGTGAATAGCGAGTTACCGAGGTCGACTATCGGCAATACGCAATGTCTGGCCGCACTCGCTCGCTGCGAGTTCGCCGGCAACATCACGATCGCCGCAAGAACCCAATATGCCGTCTTCGACTTCGACAGGCTGATCGATCAGCCTCTGCCATTCTCACTCAACGCGGGGACTCGTTTCTCGGCTCGGGCGCGTCGGTCAGCAGATATTTGCCGAACTGATGCTCGCGAAGGATCCGACGAGCGCGATTCCGCTGACCGGGGACAACCTCGACGTAATAGCCCTGATCGGCGCCGGCGATCGTCAGGTGACCAGAGCGTGCGATGTCCAAGACGTCGATGCCCTCGCTCTCGAGCAGCGACTTCATGACGACGACCGTGCCGATGTCGTACGAGTGGGCTATGCGGAGAGAGGCCACTAGAAGATCACACCTCTCTCCTGCGGCCCTCGCGCGGCCCGATTATCGATGAGTTCATGCAGCGCCCGGATCAGATGTCGAGGACCTTCTCCGCCCAGTCGATCACGTCTCGGACTCGTGGCGAGGCGAGTTCGCGCGCCTCACTCAGGCACACCCAGCGGTATTCGTTGTGCTCGGGACGACCGAGTTGGTCGCTGACCGGTAACTCGACATGCGCCTGCGAGGTGCGGCCGAGGTAGTAACGCGCAACCTTGTCGCGGTTATACGGTCCCGTCTCGCAGAAGACTTCACCCCAATCGAACTCGATATTGTCGATCGTCGTCTCCTCGGCAATCTCCCGGCGCGCGGCCTCGAGCGGCGACTCGCCTTCCTCGACGATGCCCTTCGGAAAATCCCAGTGGTTGAAGGCACGCAGCATCAGGAGTCTGAGACCGTCCGGCGTTTGCCTGACCAAGACGGCACCGGCCGACAAACGCTTCGGGCGCGACTCGCTCATCCGCACCCGCCTACCCGTCCCGCAGGACGACCACAGGAGGCTCCTTGACGGCCCTGCGTGTCGCCAGCGTCCCGGTGACGCCCACGACGACGCTACCGACGATCAACCCGGCCAGCCAGAGCAGCGGGTCAATCGTGTAATCGAGCCTGAAGATCTTCTCGGCCATGACGAACCCGACCGCCGTCGCCCCGAATGCTGCGAGCATGCCGGCGAGGCTGCCCAGTGCCGTGAATTCGACCGCGAGTCCCTGCAGGATCTTGCTGCGGCGGGCGCCGAGCGTATGCAGCAGCGCACTCTCGAACCGTCGCTCGTCGCGGGTCGCCTGGATCGCAGCCAGCAGCACGATGATTCCGGCCAACAACGTGAACAGGAACACGTATTGCACCGACATCGAGGCCCGGTCGATGACCATGCGCACCTGGCCGAGGATGACCTCGAGGTCGAATACCGTCACGCCCGGATACTCGCGGACGAAAGAGTTCAAAACGAACCGGCGGTCCTTCGGCACGTGAACGCTCGCGATGATCGTCTGGGGCAGCTGCTCGGCCGAGCCGGGCGACAGCATGATGTAGAAGTTCGGGCGCATCGAGTCCCACTCGATCGATCGCGCGCTCGTGACCGGGGCTTCGAACTCCTCACCGCCGATATCGAACCCGATGTTGTCGCCGATGTTCAGGCCGAGCGCCCTGAATATGTCATCAGACAGCGAGACCTGTATATCGCCCGAGTAATCCTCGCCCCACCACTCGCCGGCGGTAATAGTGTTCGTCTCCGGAAATTTGGCACCCCACGTCAGGTTGGTTTCCTGGCGAACGAAACGGCGCCCCCGCGGGTCCGGGATCTCGACGTCGTCGACCGGCTGGCCCTTGATGCGCACGATCTTGCCGCGAATGAACGGGAGGTACTCCGGCGTCGCGTTCAGTTCCTCGGCGAAGAACTGCCGGATGCCGGGCCACTGCGCCGGATCGATATTGATCAGAAAGTAGTTCGGGACGTCGTCCGGAAGTGTCGCCTGCCACTCCTCCAGGATATCGGTGCGCACGACCGTCAGCAGCAACAGCACCATCAGGCTCAGCGCGAACGCAACGATCTGAACGACACTCTCCTTGCCGCGCCTCGATATATTGGCAAGACCGTAGCGCCACGCCACACCGGCCGCCCCGCGGAATCTCGCGACGCTCCTGACGAGCAGCCAGCCCACGGCGACCGATGCGGCCGCGACGATGGCCAGGCCGGCGGCGATATACCCGACCAGCGTCAGATCGCGGACGATCGCCCAGATCATCAGCAAAAGCATGCCGATCGCGATCCCGTAAGTGGCTCCCGCCGACAACTGCGGCGGCGGCAGGTCTCGGCGCAGGACCCGGATCGGCGCGGTATTCTTGAGCTGCAGAAGGTGGGGCAGGGCGAAGCCGATCGTGATCGTGGCCGCGGTGAGCAACCCCAGCACACCGGCGACGAGCGAGGTCGACGGCAGCTCGACCTTCAGCAGGTCGGATGCCAGCGCGACCAGCGCCGCCTGGGCGAAGAACCCGATCGCCGACCCGATGATCGCGGTACCCAATATCACGCAGGCGAGCTGGGTCAGCGTGCTGTTCTGAACGAATGACTGCGTCGCGCCAACGCTCTTGAGCAGCGCGATCGTGTCGAGATGACGCAACGCATAGCGCCGGGCCGCCATCGCCGTCGCCACTGCTGCCAGGATCACGGTCACCAGCGACGCCAGGGTCAGGAAACGCTGCGCCCGCCGGATAGCCGAGTTGATTTGTTCGCCCGCATCCTCGAGGCCGCGCACGCGCCACGCGTCGTCCTTGACCTCGTTGATCCGGTTGCGGAACGCCTGCACCTCGGCCTCGGGCCCGGCGAACAGCTCGCGATAGGTCGCGCGGCTACCGGGCCGAATGACGTCGAAAGACGGTACGTCCGCGAGATTCACCATCATCCCGGGAGCGAGCTGCGTCATCCCGCCGGTCATTTGGGCGGGCTGGTATTCGAGCACGCGCGAGATCGTCAGCTCGCGCTCCCCAACCACCAGCCGATCTCCGACCTGGAGGTTCATGCGCCCGAGGAGGCCCGGCCCGGCCCAGACCGTGCCGGGCTCCGGGATGCCGGTCGCAGGCCGCGTGTCGCCGAACATCACGTCGGCGATCAGCAGCTCGCCACGCAGCGGGTAAGCGTCGCTCACCGCGGTAATCATGGTCAGCGCGTTGCTGTCGTTGGTCTCGTCAGCCGGCAATACCATCGTCAGAAACGACATCGACCTCGCCGTCTGCAAACCGGCGGCCCGCGCCTGATCGAGGAAAGACGGCTCGATCGGCGCCGGCGAGCTGACGACCACATCCGCCGCGATCACGGCTCCCGCCTGCAGCCGGATTGCCCGCCCCACCCGGTCGGTGAAGAAACCGACGGCGGTCATCGCGGCCACCGCCACGATGATCGCGGTCAGCAACACCGACAGCTCGCCGGCGCGAAGGTCGCGCAACAGCGACTTGATGGCGAACGACCAGCTATTCATGACACGAGCCTGCCGGCCTCGAGCTCCAGCACGCGATCACAGCGATCTGCGAGATGCCGATCATGCGTGACCAGCACCAGCGTCGTGTGCGCCTGCCGGTTCAACTCGAACAGCAAATCGGCGACGCGCTCGCCGCTCGCCGTATCGAGGTTACCGGTCGGCTCGTCGGCGAACAGGATCGCGGGCTTGGTCACGAACGCGCGCGCGATGGCGACACGCTGCTTCTCGCCTCCGGACAACTGCTTCGGGTAGTGACTGGTGCGCTCGGCCAGGCCGACGCTCGTCAGCGCCTCCTTCGCACGCGCCTCGGCGTCGGTCGCGTTAAACAGTTCCAGCGGCAGCATGACGTTCTCCAGGGCGGTGAGCGACGGTACGAGGTGAAACGACTGAAACACGAACCCCACGTGCTCGCCGCGCACACGGGCGCGGCCGTCTTCGTCCATCGCGGTCAGGTCTTCCTCGCAGAGCCAGACCCCACCGCTGGTAGGGCGATCGAGCCCGGCCAGCAATGCCAGCAGCGTCGTCTTGCCGGCGCCCGAGGGCCCGACCAGCGCCACCGCCTCGCCCGCGCGCACCTCCATGCGGATATCGTCGAGTATGGTCAGCGAGCCTTCCGGGCTGCTAACCTTCTTGCCGAGTCCCGAGGTTCGCAGGACGACGCCGTTATTCATGTTTTGTTCCATACGCTCAATCTTCGCCTGTCTGGCGGTACTGCTGCTAGCCGCCGCGGCCGGCTGCGGCGCCGACGAAACCGGCGTCGGCGCCCGCGGGGCCGGTACCTCCGGCCAACAACTCGCCGCGCCGGCCAGCCAGGGCCGCGACACGAGCGCCGGGAGCACGACCCGGCGCAATATTCTAATCGTCGGCGACAGCCTCAGCGCCGGTCTCGGCCTCGATCCGAGCGAATCCTGGGTCACGCTCCTGCAGGAGCGGCTGACCGCAGAAGGTTACGGATACACCGTCGTCAATGCCAGCATCAGCGGCGACACCACCGGTGGCGGCCTGCGCCGCCTGCCGCGGGCACTCGACGTACATCGGCCCGAGATAGTCCTCATCGAACTCGGTGGCAACGACGGCCTGCGCGGTACGCCAATCATGGTGATCCGCAGCAACATGGCGAAGATGATCGAGCTGGCGAAAGCCGCCGGGGCACGGGTCATCGTCGCCGGCATGGCGATGCCGCCAAACTACGGCGAGCGCTACACCAACGGGTTCGCGGATGTGTACACCGATCTCGCGGACGCGTTCGACGCAGCACTCGTACCATTCTTCATGGACGGCGTGGCGCTCGACCCCTCGAAGATGCAGCCTGACCAGATTCATCCCAACGCCGCCGGGCAGCCGATCCTGCTCGACAACGTCTGGCCGATCCTTGTCGACCTACTGTGACTCTGTACGTTTCGTCCCGGCGCCCGGATCGGGTTCGATTCGCCATGCGAGGCCGTAATCCCAGGCGACCGGCTGCTGCCCCGGCGCCAACTCGACCCTGAGCGCATACGTCCTGTCCGGCTCCAGCCACGCGCGGATGCTCTCGGTGTTGTCGATTCGGCTCGTCGACTCGGCGACCCCCTGCCACGCGTCCGGCAAGCGGATCTCGTACAGGGCCAGATCCAGATCCACGAGTCGCGCCGGTGCGTCGAACAGGAGGTTCTCGCCGACTGGGGCGCGGGCGTTCCAGACGAGTGTTGCGGCGAAGGCGACGCGGTTCGACTGTCGGGCTAGGAAGTAAGTCGCCCGCGAATTGCGTTCGCCGGCGCCGCCGAACGCGGCGTCGTAATCGAATCCGCTGCCCGGTATTGCGCCGCCACGGCTCGGCTCGTCCTCGACACTGTTCCACTCGCCCCCCGCGATCACCCGGTAGCTGTTGCGAATGTTCAGCCGCCCCGCGCCATGACGCGGATCGAGACCGCTGGCCGTGAGCTCGAGCGATGGCCCTGCGCCGGCCACGGGGACCGCGCCTGCCATCAGGGCCGCCTTGATCACCTCGCTGCGCTCGGCATTGCGAATCGTCTCGCCGCTTCGATTCCGGGTCGCCACGCCTCCCGAGTCGGCGGACAGGGTCGCATCCGCGTGCCCGGCCTCGATCAGCAGGGCGACCGCCGACGATACGCGCGGCGCCGCGGCGCTCGGACTGGACTCGGTCACGACCAGGTGCGGCCGGCCCCGGCCGACCCGGTAATCGTCCGAATCGACCGGCGCGGAGCCGGCAGCGTACGCGCCGTCCACATGGCTGACGGCGATGACGTTGTGGGCACTGGCGAAGAGCGGGCTGCCGGCGCTGCCGTTGAATCCCGCGACCTGGACGATCTCGTCCGTGTCCACCAGCCAGTCGATCCGGCGCAGCGCGCGCAGGTTCCGGAACCCTGCCAGCTCCGGATGGTCCAGGCTGCCGACCCAGCTGTGGTTGCCGACGCGCGCGACGATCGGTTCGGGCAAGCGATTACGGCCCAGGTTCAGCACGTTTCCGACCCACGTCATCGACTCGAACGCGCGGATCTCGGTGATCCCGGGCGACGTCGACGTCGACTGGCCGAAGAACTTCCGCGCAGTGGCGGTTGCATGAGGAGAATGGCGCGCGAAGATCGCGGGCAGCACATCGATGTCCTTGCCGCTGAACTCCAGGATGCCGACATCAGGTGCGAATGCGCTGCCGACGCGGGTTTCCACGCCATCGATCTCCTCCATGATCGGCGCGCTGGCCTCGATCATGTGCACCGCCACGCCGCTGCCGTCCGGGGTCGCGTCACCCAACTCGCGCCGCAGGGCCTCGTAACCGAACGGGTCGGTCGCGGCCGTCGGCGGCTCCGGTGCGCAGGCGGTCATCGCCGCGCCGAGAGCCAGCGCCACAAAGACTGATCTTCGATCGTGTCGGCTCACGCGGGTGGATTCTTTGCAGCGAGCGCCGCTCAGGCGGACCCGAATATGCGCTCAATCTGCCGCTGGATCGCGGCCGCCGCCCCCCGCGGGTCGTCGGCGTCGCGGATCGGCCGACCGACGACGATATGGTCGGCCCCATCGCTAAACGCCTGCTCGACCGTCACGACCCGCTTCTGGTCGTCGCTCGGGCGGTTCTCGACCGGGCGGATGCCCGGCGTCACGACGAGCAGCCGGTCGTCGACTTCCCTCCGCATCGCAGGCAGTTCGAGGCCGGACGCCACGACGCCGTCGCAGCCGGCCTCGAGAGCGCGGCGAGCCCGCGACAGCACGAGCTGCGTCACGTCGCACTGGAACCCGAGGTCGTCCAGGTCGCCTCGGTCCAGGCTCGTCAGCGCCGTCACCGCCAGCACCTTCACATCGCCCTTCGACGCGGCCGCAGCCTCCATGATGCCCTGGTTGCCGTGCACGGTCGCGAACGTCACGCCCCGGCTCGCCAATCGCGCCACGGCGCGACCGACCGTGGCCGGGACATCGAAGAACTTCAGGTCGACGAATACCTTCTTGTCGCGCTCCAGCATCCAGTCGACGAGGCCGAAGTAGCCGCCCGCCATCATCAGCTCGAGGCCGAGCTTATAGAAAGTCACCGCTTCGCCAAGCCGCTCGGCCAGCGCACGAGCCTGCTCGGCCTCGGGCACGTCCAGCGCGAATATCAGGCGATCCTCGTTACGAATTTCCTTGCTCACATCCTGAGTCCCGTCGGCTCCATTTCCCGATTCACCTGGCGCCGATATGCCGAGTAGGCATAGCGGTCGGTCATGCCGGCAACGTAGTCGGCAACTGCCCGTGCTCGACCCGCCTCACCCAGCTCCTCACCCCAGTCGATAGCGCGCCTGGCGTGAGTCTTCGGCATCGCATGGATATCGAACATGTAACACTCGAACAACCCGGTCACGATCTCATCGGCCTGGCGCGTCATGGCGAGGACCCGCTCGTGCCGGTAGAGGCTGGCATGCAGGAACGTCTGCAGTTCCCGATGCCGCCGCAGCATGTCACGGCTCATGCCGAGCAGCGGCCGCCCCGCCTCACGGACAGCGTCGATATCGGCCGGCTGCACCTCTTCCAGCGCGGCGCGTGACGTTTCCACGAGATCGGTGACGACCGCGTTGATCATCGCGCGCACGGTTTCGTGGATCATCCGGCGGCGCGAGATTTTAGCATCGCTCCGCGCGGATCCAGCGGCAATCTCATCGTAGTAGACGCGGAACAATTCAGACGCGCGCAGTTCGTCTTCGGTCAGCAGCCCGGCGCGCAGACCGTCGTCGACGTCGTGATTGTTGTAGGCGATCTCGTCGGCGACGTTTGCGAGCTGCGCCTCGAGTCCTGGCTGCAGGCGCTCGAGGAACCGAATGCCCACATCGCCGAGAGCACGCGCGTTGCGTTTCGAGCAATGCTTCAGGACTCCCTCGCGGGTTTCGAACGTCAGGTTCAGCCCGGGGAAATCCGCATACTTTTCTTCGAGCTCGTCGGCAACTCGCAGCGACTGCAGGTTGTGCTCAAATCCGCCATAGGGCTGCATGCAGCGATTCAGCGCATCCTGACCCGCGTGCCCGAAGGGCGTATGACCGAGATCATGCGCGAGGCAGATTGCCTCGACCAGCTGCTCATTCAGACCGAGGCAGCGCGCGACGGTTCGACCGATCTGTGCGACCTCGAGCGAGTGTGTCAGCCGCGTGCGGTAATGATCGCCCTCGTGGTTGACGAATACCTGAGTCTTGTACACGAGGCGACGAAACGCGGTGCAGTGGATGATCCGGTCCCGATCGCGCTGATACTCGCCGCGATACGGATGGGCCGGCTCCGGATAGCGCCGGCCGCGGCTGTTCCGCTCGCAGGCCGCGCCCGCCCTCAGCCCCGCGTCGGGATCGATCGCCACGCCGGTCAGTGACCCAACTGCTGCGCGAGTAGTGCGGCCATGTCGTCGGCCGGATAGGCCGCGGTCACCTCGGCGTCGCCGATACGGCGCAGAAGCACCAGCCGGATCGCGCCGCCGATGACTTTCTTATCCATGGACATCGCCGCCAGAAAATCGTCCGTCACGATGCGCGGCGGCGCGACCGGCAGATTCATGCGCGCGAGCAGCGTGCGCGTCCGCTCGACGTCTTCCGACGTCGCCTGCCCGAGCCGGGCGGAAAACTCAGCCGCCATGCACATGCCCGCTGCGACCGCCTCGCCGTGCAGCCACTCGCCGTAGCCGACGCAGCGCTCGATTGCATGACCATAGGTGTGGCCAAGGTTCAGCAGCGCGCGGCGACCCCGTTCGAATTCGTCCTCGGCGACAATCTGCGCCTTGAGCTCGCAAGAGCGGCGTATGGCATGCTGCAGCGCGTCTGCGTCGCGCGCCAGCAGGAGTCCGGCGTTTTGCTCGAGCCACGCAAAGAAATCGGCATCGGCGATCAGTCCGTACTTGACGACCTCGGCGAGTCCGGCGGACAGCTCCCGATCGGGGAGAGTATCGAGAGTGTTCGTGTCGGCGAGGACTGCCAGCGGCTGGTGGAATGCGCCGATGAGATTCTTGCCGCCCGGATGGTTGACCCCGGTCTTTCCGCCCACCGAAGAGTCGACCTGCGCCAGCAGCGTTGTCGGCACCTGCACGAACGCGATGCCCCGCTGGTACACGGCCGCCGCGAATCCGCCGATGTCCCCGACGACACCACCGCCGAGCGCGAGCAACACTGCGTCGCGGCCGAAGCGCTGCTCGACCAGCCGGTCCAGCACGGTCTGCAGCGTCGCGAGGTTCTTGTGCGATTCGCCGTCGGGCAACACCACCGAATCGACCCGCCGCGGGCCGAGGGCCGCGGTCAGTTTGTCGAGATACAGGGGCGCGACGACTTCGTTCGTGACGATTATCGCGTCCGCGTCGCCGACAACCCCATCGAGCAAGCCCGGGCGGTCCAGCAAGCCTCCGCCGATCCAGATGGGGTAACTGCGCGCGCCGAGTTCGACCTTCAGTTGGAGCATGGCACCATTATTATCACAACCATCCGCGGGGCTAGTCTTTGACGCGCGGGTACCCGAGGACCCGGCTGCGAATCTCGCCGGCGACGTCGGCGACGGTCCGGCCGTCCGTCTCGACGCAGAAATCGGCGATCTCCCGGTACAGCGGATCCCGCGTCGCCATCAGCTCGGTCAATCGCTTTTCCGGGTCCCCCGTACTCAGCAGGGGCCGGTTCCGGCTGTGGCTCGTGCGCTCGAGCTGCTGGGGGACCGTCGCGTGCAGGTATACTACGCGGCCGCGCCGCGACAGGTGCGCACGGTTCTCCGGCAGCAGAATGGCGCCGCCTCCGGTGGCGAGCACGATGCCTTTTCGCCGCGTCAGTTCGTCGATGACGTCGCGCTCGCGGCGCCGGAAGCCGTCCTCCCCTTCTTTCTCGAAGATGTACGAGATCTCGACGCCCGTGCGCTTCTCGATAACCGCGTCGCTGTCGTGAAACGCGGCACCGATGTCGCGCGCCAGGCGACGCCCGACGGCCGACTTGCCGGAACCCATCGGGCCGACGAGAAATATATTTTTGGCCATCGACTTGGAGTTCGCGCCGGAACCCGCCGCTCACCGCGAGCGGCCCACCGTGCGTGCGCCGCCATGATACTGAAAACGAAGAAGGCCGGCATCTTCGCCGGCCTCGTTCTCATTGAGATAAGGTTTTCCGAGATCCGTTACGAACGTAACCGTCAGACCAGTGAAAACCCCCGGCGCGATGGTCGGCACCGCTACATCGATCATTCCCGCCATGAAAGCGGGCGGCACGCCACTGCGCATCTCGCCCGTCACGTCGGAGCCGCCCCCGCCGAGACCGGCCTCAAAATAGGGGGTCGAGGGCCAACGACCGCTTCACACTAAACGTCCTCTGCGAGTTTTCCTTCGAATGGCCTCTTTTGCTCAGAAAATATTCGAGCCTTCTTTTAGTATTTTCGGCGTTACGAAAATCAACAGCTCCGACTTGTTGGATACGACCCGGGTGGATCGGAACAACGCACCCAGCGCTGGGATATCACCGAGCCATGGCACCTTGCTCATGGTCTCTCCCTGCTCCGTCTCGTAGATACCGCCCAGGACGACCGTCTGGCCGTTATTGACGAGCACCTGCGTCTCGATGGAACGGGTGTCGATGCTCGGGACCGACCCGCCGCGTTCGGTCGTCACGACCTCTCCGACGCTGTCCTTGGTCACGAGCAGATCCATGATGATCCGATTATCCGGCGTGATCTGCGGCGTCACGGTAAGGCTCAGCACCGCCTCCTTGAACTGCGTCGTCGTCGCGCCGCTGGACGACGCCTCCTGGTAGGGAATCTCCACGCCCTGCTTGATATTGGCCTCCTTCTGGTTGGCCGTGATCACGCGCGGTGACGAGATGACCTCGCCGCGGCCCTCCGCCTGCAGGGCCGACAGCTCCAGATCGACGAGATAGTCGTTGTCCAGTATCGCGAGTGCGAAGCTGCCGGCCGGCTCGGCGATCGGCAGGTTCACGTTGAAGCGGTCATTGAGATTCGGCAGGCTGACCGGTAACGGCTGACCGGTGGTGTTGATATTGTCGACCGCGCTGCCGACGATGGTGTCATTGCCCTCGGCTCTGCCGGTCGTCGAGATCAGGCCGTCGCCATTCTCCTTCACCACCGTCGCGCCCCAGCGGATGCCGAGGTCGCGGCTGAAGTCGTCGTTGACTACGACGATGCGCGACTCGATCAGTACCTGGCGTACCGGGATATCCAGTGTCACGACGAGGCGGCGGATATCGGCGATGCGATCCACCGTGTCCTGCAACAGCAGTGTATTGGTGCGATCGTCGATGCCGACGGAGCCGCGCTCGGAGATCAGGGCAGTCCCGGTACCGGTGCCGGCAATCAGATCGGCCAGATCAGACGCCTTCGCATAGTTGACCTGCAGGTATTCGGCGACCAGGGGCTCGAGTTCCTTGATTTCCTTGCGGGACTCGAGGTCCGCGCGCTCGCGCGCCGCAATTTCCTCTGCGGGCGCGACGATAATCACGCTGCCGTTCTCACGCATGTCGAGGCCCTTCGTCGCAAGCACGATGTCGAGCGCCTGGTCCCAAGGCACACCCTGCAGCCGCAGCGTCACGTTGCCCTGAACCGTGTCCGAAACGACGATGTTGCGACCGCTGACGTCGGCGAGTAACTGCAGCACGGCGCGCGTCTCGATGTCCTGGAAATTCAGAGTCAGACGCTCGCCCTCGTATACGCGGTCCGGGCTGAACAGCGTCGGCACGGTGGATGGCTTTTTCTCTTCCTGGATGGGCTGTACTTCGACCGTGAAGACATTGTCCGTCTGGTATGCGAGTTCCTCGAACGGCAGCTTGGCGGAGACGATGATGCGCGTCCCGCCGCCAACCCGCAGCGAATCGATGGTCCTGACCGGCGTGGCAAAGTCGATGACATCCAATCGTTTCATCAGCTCGTCGGGCAGCGTCGTCCCATCGAAGCTCAGCACGACCTGATCCCCGGACTGGCGGACGTCCACAGGGGTACCGACCTCGGACAGCGTCACGATCAAGCGCCCGCCCCCGGCCTCGGTACGACGAAAATCGATCGACTCGATACTGCGGCTGCCGGCCATGCCCGCGGCCTGAGCAGAGGGCGAGGTCATAGCGGGCGCTGCGGCCTGCACTCCGCTCGAAGGTCCGAGCGTAACCAGGACGCTGTTGCCATCGACGCGGGTCTCGTAAGGCACGATAACGTCGAGGTTCAGCACGACGCGGGTCCGCCCGCTGGCCTCGGCAGCGAGGATCGTATCCAGCACGCCGATCCCGACATCCCTGCGGCGCGACTTCAGGCCAAGGCCGGTATTCCTGAGATCAAGGGCGATGCGCGCCGGCTCGTCGATCGTGAACGTCAGCGGTTCGGGGGCGGCGCCCGAGAGCACGAGCCGCAACTCGATCTGGTTACCGGGGAGCGCGCGAACCTCGATATCCTCGAGACTGTTGGCCGCGCCCTGGCCGAATGAGGAACTCGCTGGGGCGAGGCCAAACGCGATGGCGCAGAGAAATCCTGTCAGCGCGGATCCCACCGCGGAGCGACCCTTCACGCGTGACGGGATGCCGGCCCGCGCACGCGCAGTTATCAAATCCCGATTCGGCTTAGCTGTGCTCATTATTAATCACTCCCACACGCCCCCTTGGTCGGGCGTCTGTCGCTCATTGGATCGTCCCGATCCCCGATCGGCGCCGATGAATCATCAGTCAATTCCAATCTCGGCAGTTCGCTTGAAGAAGCCCCCGATGCCGTCCGGAACTAATTCCTCCAACTGAATCCTGCCCTCATCGATCGCCACGATCCGCCCGTCGTTCTGGCCAAGGTAGTTACCCGGGACGACCCGGTGGACCAGCCCGTCCGCGGTCTGAACGAGCCCGTATGTTCTGCCCTCGCGCGCCAGTGTTCCGACCATCGACAGCGTGTCGAGCGGGAACTGTTCGAGGTACTCCTTGTTGCGATTCTCGATCGGTGCCGGCCCTCTCGCCGGGCCTTCGCTGGCCTGCCGCTCCTCCGGCATGAAAGGCGAACGCAGGCTGTCCGCGCGATATCGGAACGTCTCGTATGGCTTGATCTGCGGCAGCGGTTCGATCCGCCCGCCGGGACGCTGTTTGACCTCAGCGATGTACTCCTGCAGATCAGTCATGTCGCCACCGCACGCGGCGATGAACATCGGCAGCAGCGCCGAAATCACAATTCGGTGCATGCGCCCGTGCAAGAGGCTGATTTTTGGTTTTCTGCTCAACGCTAGCCCTCTGCTTCGAATTCTTCATCCTGATCCAGATAACGATAGGTCTTCGCCGTCACATTCATGACGAGTTCGTCCGCCGGCCCCTGCGCGCTCACCGGCGCGATCTCCACATCATGGAGCGTCACGATGCGCGGCAGAGCCGCGATGTCGCTGACGAACTTTCCGAACTCGTGGTATGACCCCTTCAGGCGTATCTTGATCGGCTTCTCGGCATAGAAGTCTTTCTGGATCTCGTCACCGGGCTGGAACAACTCCTCCTGCAGACCCGCCGCCAGTCCAGTCTGCGAAATGTCGACCAGCAAATTCGGAATCTCCGTCTTGCCCGGCAACTGCCTCAGCATCGTTCCGAAGGATCGCTCGATCTCGTCGAGCTGCGCCCGATAGGCGTCGAAGTTTGCCGCTTTTTTCTGCTTCTGCTCGAACGAGCTTCTCAGTTCCTGCTCTTCCTGCTGCACACGCTGCAGCTGCGGCATCTTCTCCTTGTATACGAGAAAATAGAAACCGGCCCCGACCACTACGACGAAAAACAGTCCGACGAAAAGGGTCCGGAAAATGGCCGGCCAGCGGCCGATATCGTTGAAGTCGAGGCTCTGAAGTTCTTCGAGAAAGTTCATTCAATGACCTCCTCTTCCTCGACCCCGGTCTCCGTCGTCGCGAATACCTTGAACTCGCTGGCGCGCTGACCGTCCGGTCCGCGCGTGAGTGCCTTCACCTCGACGACTTCCAGGTCCGGCCTGCTAAGCCAGTCCGAACCGTCGATATTGCGCATCAGTGCCGAAACCCGCGTATTCGACTCGGCCGCTCCGACGAGTTCCAGACGCTGACCCTGTTGCTTGACCGACGTCAGATAGACGCCATTCGGCAGTGTGGTCACGAGTTCCTCGAACATGTGAACGATGCCGGGGCGGCTGCGCTGCAGTTGCTCGATGATCTCCATGCGCGCCAGCAGCCGCTCCTTCTGCCGCTCGAGACCGTCGATCTCGGTAATGCTCTTTTCGAGTTCCTGGATCTCCGCCGTCAGGCGCTGATTACGCGCTTCCTGATTGCTGATCATCTGCGAGTAGACGAACATCGTCGCGAGTACCGTCGCGACAGCGGCAACGATACCACCAGCGAGGGCGACGCCGAAATCTCGTTGGCGTTTCTTGCGCTCTTCCTCGCGCCATGGGAGTAGATTAATACGCGGCATTAGTCGAAGCTCCTCAGTGCGAGACCGCAAGCAGTAAGCAATGCCGTGGCATCCTTATGCACTCCCTGCGATTTAGCTTTGGATGAAATCTTCATCTGGCCGAGGGGATCACCGATCTCTGTCGGGATGCCGACGCGGCTGGATATAACGTCTGCAATACCCGGGATATTCGCGCAGCCACCGCAAACCAGAATCATGTCCGGCTGTTCGCGGCCGCCGCCCGAGGCCAGGTAGAACTGCAAGGAACGACTGACCTGCTGCGTCATGTCGTCTATAAAAGGCTCGAGAACTTCCGGCTGATAGTTGCTGGGCAACCCGCCCTGTTTCTTCGCGCGGCCGGCATCCTCCATCGACAAGCCGTAGGTCCGCATGATCTCCTCGGTCAATTGCTGGCCGCCGAAGTTGAAGTCACGCGTATAGATGACTTTGAGATCCTGCAGCACGCTGAAAGTCGTGCTGCTGGCGCCGATATCGACAACCGCAACCGACTGTCCCATGCCGCCGTCAGGAATCTGATGACTCAGCAACTGACAGGCATTCTCGAGCGCGAACGCCTCTACATCGACGACTTGCGCCGCCAGACCGGCCGCATTGACAGCAGCCTGACGCTGCTCGACATTGTCGGTACGCGTCGCAACGAGCAACACGTCCATGAGCTCGGGATCCTTTTCGTTCGGACCCACGATTTCGTAGTCGAAGCTGACTTCTTCCATCGGGAAGGGAATGTACTGGTCAGCCTGAATCTCGACCTGGCCTTCGAGATCCCGCTCGGACAGGCTCGAGGGCATTTGGATAACCTTGGTAATTGCCGCATCACCACTGATTGCCACCGCGACGTCGGTCGCTTTGGCGCCAGCACGCTTGACGGCCCGACGAATCGCCTCACCGACGGCCTTGGCATCGACAATC